>Ga0058696_1000846_pt1 | contig 12680 bp, 13 predicted proteins | sample AgamicMgSfrz_FD_55077 | JGI IMG/M metagenome (GOLD analysis project Ga0058696, IMG submission 55077) | Agave microbial communities from Guanajuato, Mexico - Mg.Sf.rz | ecosystem: Host-associated > Plants > Phyllosphere > Phylloplane/Leaf | place: Guanajuato, Mexico | collected 2012-05-30 | reverse complement strand
AAATTGTATAAGCCATAAAAAACTGTAGACAAACTTGACTTTCATCGAGTTTGTCTACAGTCTGTAAGCTGCCGCTGGCAGTTTTTTTATGTTTTAATATCATCTGTCTTCTTGAACCGGGGATGTTCATTTTACAAATAAGGCGTAAAGGGGAGTGACGTTTTAAAAGAGGATTTTTTGATTATGAACAGAATAGCTATAGAGAGGCCCCGGTATTTTGATTCGGGAATACGAAGTGATTTTGTGTTTTTCAGTAACTTATTGATTAGGGGTTAAATGGGAGGGTGAATTTCTTATGAATATACATACATGGCATAAAGAGTCGGAAAAGGAATGGGATGTTTTTGCACCTATGTGGGTGAAGAATTCGCAAGAAATGTGGGAAACGGGGAGTCGGAAAAACATCATTCCCTTCTTTTCTGAATATGTACCTTCGGGAGTGAAGGTGGCTGACATAGGCTGTGGAGATGGAGTTGGTTCCTTGAAATTGGCGGAAGCGGGATATAAAGTAACTGGAGTTGATTTATCCAATGTGATGATTGAATTTGCAAAGGGGAAAACCGCTCAACAACCAGGACTTTCTTTCCTGCAAGGGGATTTCTATAACCTTCCCTTCGAAGATGAAGAAATGGATGCGGCAATGGTCATTAATTCTTTGGAATATACGGGTGAACCCTTAACGGTGTTGAAGGAAATTCAACGGGTAATAAAGCCTGGAGGTTATGTCTGTTTTGGAATACTTGGTCCAACAGCTGAGCCACGAAAAAAATTCAGCTTCCACCGGTTATTGGGAGATAAAGTCATCATGAATACCATGCAGCCGTGGGAATTTGAAAAAATGGCTTTAGAAACGGGATGGAAGGCAGTGGCTGATATCGGCGTAGCAAAGAGAGGGGTGGACTATACAAAGCTCGGACATTTTTCAAAGGAATTAAAGCAAGCTGTATCGTTCATGTGGCTTTTCCTCTTTCAAAAAGAGGTGGGGCANTGATGGAGAAGTATCAAATCGATCAATTCGTTGAAAAGACGAAACAGCAGGATAAAGGGCAAGGTTTATTTGAACTTGAAACGGAACGAATTCTGGAAATTAATTTGGAAAAGCAGATTTGGGCAAAAATGGGAACGATGGTTTCTTATCGCGGCAACATTAAATTCGAGCGGGAAGGTATCTTGGAGCATGGTCTTGGTAAACTCTTTAAAAAAGCCTTAACCGGTGAGGGTGCATCCTTGATGAAAGCGACCGGAAGCGGCAAGCTATACGTTGCGGATCAAGGGAAGAAGATTTCCATTTTACAGTTAAATGGTGAATCGATCTGTGTTAACGGAAATGATTTACTCGCATTTGAGCCGGGGATTCAATGGGATATAAAAATGATGCGGCGCATTGCCGGGTTATTGGCGGGCGGATTGTTCAACGTAAGGCTCGAGGGGAGAGGCATGGTCGCATTCACTTCCCATTATGAGCCTCTTACTTTAATGGTGGAACCTGGGAACCCGGTTTATACGGACCCGAATGCCACAGTAGCTTGGTCAGGGGAATTGCAGCCTGAATTCGTAACGGATGTTTCATTGAAGTCGTTTTTTGGAAGGGGAAGCGGCGAATCCGTTCAAATGAAATTCGAAGGGCAAGGATTTGTGGTCGTCCAACCTTTTGAAGAGGTATATTTCGGTAATAAGGAATCATGAAATAAACAACCTGAGTCAGCTACTCAGGTCGTTTCCCATGATGATTGGATGTGTCTGCCATAAAAAAGCGATTCATTTCAAAGTGAAAGCTTCTTTTTTCTTACCCTTTCAATCCCACTCATAAGGGGTTGATTGGTAGACATAATAGTTCAGCCAATTCGAGAACATCAGGCTGCAATGGCTCTTCCAGCGGTGAAGAGGTATCCTGGTCGGATCGTTATCAGGAAAGTAATTTTCAGGGAGTTGCGTATTGATCCCGCGTTCCCTATCGCGCTTGTATTCTTCACCTAGGGTATCGGCATCATACTCGAAATGGCCGGTAACCATAATTCTTTTTCCATCAACTGAAGCAGCAATCAATACACCAGCTTGATCGGACTGTGCGAGAACCTTCAATTCAGGATGGTTAACTAATTTTTGATAGTCAATATCCGTATAGCGTGAATGAGGGGCCATAAAATAATCATCGAATCCGCGGACTAGATTTTCATTCGGTTCCAGGACCTCATGAGTGTATACCCCGAAGCATTTCTCTGGAAGTTCGTATTTGCCTATTCCATAATGATGGTACAGGGCAGCTTGTGCCCCCCAACAGATATGTAGGGTGGATGTGACATTTTCACTTGACCAGTTCATGATGCTCTGCAGTTCTTCCCAATAATTAACGTCTGAAAATTCCAGCTTTTCCACTGGAGCGCCTGTAATGATCAAGCCGTCATATTTCTTCGTGCGAATATCATTGAATGATTTGTAAAATTGATCTAAATGAAATTTACTTGTGTTCTTTGATTCATGTGTGCTTAAGCGCAGGAATGATATATTTACTTGAATGGGAGTATTGCCAAGAAAGCGCAGTAATTGTGCCTCCGTTTTTTCTTTCTCTGGCATTAGGTTTAAAATTAATATATTCAATGGACGGATTTCCTGATTGGTAGCTCTTTCCTCATCCATTACGAAGATATTTTCCTGTTCTAAAATTTCCCTTGCTGGCAGTTGTTCCGGAATTCTGATTGGCATGATTAGCCTCCTTCTTCAAAAATCATAATATTTTAATTATATAGAAAATTATTGAATAGAAAAGCTATTTTAATAATTTCTTGTAAATCCCGAAGGAAATGGCCTGGGAATGGTAAAATGGGAAGATCGGAATACATTAACTATGAAGTTGGAGAGGTGTTTGGAGATTGTTTGATCCTACAGCATTTGAAAACATGAAAGTGGTATTGGAAGGAGCGGTTTACGATCGTGACTTCGTTGGGGATATATTGGTCATAAACCGTGATGATATAGTGAATCTCTCAACCATGTCCAGATCATATAAGATCGAGATGGAATTGAAAAACCCAATCGCGCCCATTTCGATTAGCGGTGCCATAGAGCTACACGCTTCCCTACATAACCTAAGTTCGGAGTTACTCGATGCAGCTATTGATGATACCTATTCAGGCTGCACGGTCAATATATTCATTTCTTTTCCTAAAAAGCTTGATGAAGTGAATGCTGAACAATTGTTGAATGATCTGGAAAAAATTTGGGGGGATCAGAGAATCATTTCAGTGACGACCAGTGAAACGGTCAGTAAAAAAATGCAACCCATAACTTCTTCTATATATAAAATTTCATTTGGAAGGCTTGTAAGAGAAGAGCAGATGGATGATTTGGAAGACATGGTAGAGTATTTGATTCAATCCATACAAGCTGTGAAGATTCCGGGATGATAGGAAAAGGAATAAAGTTGGTAAACCTACCTTTAAATACGGTAAAATGAATCATCATACTAAAGGGAGAGATCATACATGTCCATTTACGAATTTGAAGTCAATAAAATCAATGGCGAAACCATCTCGCTTGATGAATATAAAGGGAAAGTGATGATTATAGTGAATACCGCAAGCAAATGCGGTTTTTCGCCACAGTATGATGATTTGCAAAGTCTGTATGTGCAATATAAAGAGGATGGGNTAGTCGTGCTTGGTTTTCCGTGTAATCAGTTTTTGAATCAGGAGCCTGGTGATGANCTGGAAATCGATTCATANTGCAAATTGAATCATGGTGTAACNTTCCCGATGTTNGCAAAAGTGAATGTCAAAGGAAAGGAAGCCCACCCCTTATTCAGCTATCTGACTGAAAATGCTCCTGGAGTGATGGGNTCCAAATCGATAAAATGGAATTTTACAAAGTTCTTGATTGATCGTAATGGAAATATCGTCAGCCGGTTTGCACCTAAAACAAAACCTCTGGAAATGGAAGAAGATATAAAAAANTTAATATGAANTATGAAATCGAGTCCAACGGAAAGTTTCAGTTGGGCTCTTTTNTTGAGGTAAGATNTTTATTGCATGCATCCGTTTTTAAAAGGGGACAGATGGTTGNGATATTGAATATAATAGAAGACANAAATGAGGGGGGAAACCATGGAANGAATTGCATGGGTAACAGATAGTACNGGAACTTTAGATGAAGAATTATCATTGAATGAACATGTATACNTCGTTCCGATGGTCGTCATCATCGATGGGAAGGAATATGAAGATGGCGTCGANCTATTACCTGAGGAATTATACCGGCGGATGAGTGAGGAAAAAATCACCGCCACCACGTCACAGCCCTCGGTCGGCCGATTCCAGGAATTATATAAGGAGCTTGAAAAACGCTATGATCGAATCATAGCCGTACATCTTTCCAGTGAATTGAGCGGGACGGTTTCTGCGAGCAGGCAAGCTGCACAAATGGTTACGATCCCTGTTGACGTTTTTGATACTTTACTTATTTCCTTTCCAATGCTATTAATCTTGAAACGGCTCATGCATTATATTGAGAATGGCGATTCCATCAATGAGGCATTCGTCAAAACGAGAATGTATGCGGATAACCATGAGACCTATGTAATGATAGGCTCTTTAGATCAGCTGCATCGCAGCGGCAGGTTAACAAACGCACAGTATATTCTAGGAAGCCTATTGAGCTTTAAACCNATCATTTCAATCGAAAATGGTGTNCTCCATACTAAATCNAAACCTCGGAACCTTAAAAAAGCGGAAAAACAGATCTTCACTGATTTTCGCAGATCAGTCGAAGCGGGAACAGTAAAGGAATGCACCATATTATATGGTGGAGTGTCGGAGCAGGCACAAAAATGGAAAAAGATGATTTCCGAAGAATTCCCTCAGGTGTTGACCCATGTATCCCCATTGGGGAGCGCCATCGGGGTGCATACCGGTGAACAGACGATTGGGCTCAGTTGGTTCAATGAAGATTAAAGCACACCATTATTGAGAACCATGGTAAAATAGAAAGGACATGGAGTGGTGAAATGAAACAAACGATGATTGAGTTAACGGAGAAGTATGTATATGACCAATTGAATTCTGATGCCAGCGGCCATGATTGGTTCCATATCGATCGTGTTCGTAAGCTGGCTTTACATATTGCAAAAGAAGAACGAGAAGGAAATGAGTTCATCATTGAAATGGCGGCTCTGCTTCATGATATCCCTGATGATAAACTAAACCAGGAAGCCGATGGAGGCTGGAAAAAGCTTGATGCTTGGTTTGATGAAATAAAGTTGGATATTGATAGTGTTGATGCCATCAAACAGATCATCNATACAATCTCATTTAGTGCAGGGCAGTTGAGGCTGCCTTCGATAGAGGCTGAAATTGTTCAGGATGCGGACCGCTTGGATGCAATTGGTGCCATAGGCATAGCCAGGACATTTGCATTTGGCGGAAAGAAGGGACAGCTTATGTATGATCCTTCATTGCCCATTAGGGAAAACATGACCAAGAAGGAATACAGGAATGGCAAAAGCTCTTCCATTCATCACTTTCATGAAAAATTATTGCGCTTGCAAGATATGCTTAATACTTGTACAGCCAAGAAGATTGCAAGTGAAAGGCATGAATATATGGTAGGATTTTTAGAGGAATTTAATAAGGAATGGGATGTACGATTATGAAAGTTTTTAGCATGGAACATGTAATGAAAACCCAAGGGGAAAAGCTGCTTTTTAAAGATGTCTCTTTTTCCATTACCGAAGGGGAAAAAATCGGGATCGTTGGGATAAACGGCACCGGTAAATCGACATTATTGAATATCATCGCAGGGCTGGAAGACAGTGATTTAGGAACGAAGGATCATCCGAATGATTATACGATTTCCTATCTGTCCCAAGATCCGCATTTTGATGAGAAATTGACGATCATGGAATATATGTATGAAAGTTCAACTCCTGTATTTTCGTTGATTAAAGAGTATGAAAAGACGCTCATTGAACTTCAAGTGGACCCGCAGAATAGCGCAATACAGGACCGTTTGTTAAAACAGCAGCAGGATATGGACACGCTAGGCGCCTGGGATACAAGTGCCAATGCCAGAACGATACTGACCAAGCTTGGTCTTCCTGATCATTCAAGGAGACTGGGGGAACTGTCAGGCGGCCAAAAAAAACGTGCGGCCCTGGCAAAAACCTTGATTGAGACCCCTGATTTATTGATTTTGGATGAGCCTACGAACCATCTCGATTTTGAAAGCATCACTTGGCTTGAAGAATATTTAGGTAAATATCAAAAATCCGTTTTATTTGTAACCCATGATCGATATTTCCTTGATCGTGTGTCCAATAAGATTTGGGAAATTGCCCAGACCCAGCTTTTCGAATACAAAGGAAACTATGCCGATTATTTAGAATCAAAGGCCATTCGTGAAGAGAATGAATCGGCTGAAAGAACGAAAAAGGAAAGTTTATTCAAAAAAGAACTGGCCTGGATCCGTAAAGGTGCAAAGGCCCGGACAACGAAACAAAAGGCCAGGATCCAACGATTCGAAACATTGGAATCAGGTGTAAAGGATAAGCAGAAAACCGAGAACCTGGAAATGGAATTAAGCGGCGCCCGTCTTGGGAAAAAAGTACTTGAGATGCAGGATGTTTCTAAATCCTTCGGTGATCGAACCATCATCAACCATTTTTCCTTTCTCTTCAAACCAGGTGATCGAATTGGGATCGTCGGTAATAATGGCAGCGGAAAGTCAACCTTGTTGAATATCCTGGCAGGAAGGGAATCCATAGATGATGGAAACCTGGAAAAAGGGCAAACCGTGAAAATAGGGTACTATACGCAAGAAAGCGTCGATATGGATGAGAATTTGCGCATGATAGAGTATATTCGGGAAACGGCGGATTCAATCGCCCTTAAAGATGGTAGTTTCATATCGGCTGCACAGATGCTTGAAAGGTTCTTGTTTCCAATGGGATCGCATGGGACGCCAATTCGCAAGCTGTCCGGTGGGGAGAAAAGGCGATTATATCTCCTTAACATATTGATGTCGGCACCTAATGTCCTGCTTTTGGATGAACCGACGAATGATCTGGACACGCAAACCTTGACCGTTCTTGAGGATTATTTAGAAACGTTTTCAGGTGTAGTCATTACTGTCTCACATGATAGGTATTTCTTGGATAAAACGTGCCACCAGCTTCTTGTTTTCAAGAATAAAGGTGACATTGATTTTTATTACGGCTCTTATTCAGAGTTCTTGGAAGACAAGACGGAAGAGGCTGTGCCAGTAAAAGCACCAGAGCCACAGATGAACCGGACCGAAAAGAAAAAGAAAAAACTAACCTATGCGGAAAGTAAGGAATGGGAAGAGATAGAAGGGAACATGGAGCGGGCCGAGCTGCGCTTGAAAGACATAACATCAGAAATGTCAGCAGCGGGAAGCGATTTTGAAAAAGTCCGCCTGCTTCTTGAAGAAGAAAAGGAACTAACGGATAAATTAGACCATTTGATGGAAAGATGGGCGTATTTAGCGGAAAAATTGGAAGAAGAATGAGCGTGGTGACTGGTCCAAGGAAGTAAACTTGGATCAGTCTTTTTTTTTGCCAATCTCAATTGCATGAGAATCTGTTGACGATGTGATAATATCTAGTACATGGAAACGTCTTGTAAAAGGAGAGAAATGCATTGAAAATTAAGTCGATAGAACCTACACCAAGTCCGAATACAATGAAAATCAATTTAACAGAAGAGCTATTAGCTGGTAAAAGCAATAATTATAAGAAAGATCAAGCTGACCAGGCACCCAAGCTGATAAGGGATTTATTTACGATCGAGGGAGTGAAAGGGGTATATCATGTTGCGGACTTCTTAGCCGTTGAGCGAAACGCGAAATATGATTGGAAAGATATCTTGGTCCAAATCCGTCAGGTCTTTGGTGAAAAAACCGAGGAACAAAATCAACAAGCGGCATTAAATGAACATTACGGTGAAGTAACTGTTGCCATTCAACAATTCAAGGGCATTCCGATGCAAATTAAAGCAAGTGATAGTCAACACGAAAAACGTTTTGCCTTACCGGATTATTTCATAAAGGGCATTGCCGCTGCCCAAAAAGAAGATGATAATGTAGTCCTGCTTCGAAAATGGAAGGATTATGGCGTAAGATATGGTGATATGGAAGATATCGTGAAGGAAGTATCGGATGAACTGATTGCAGCTTATCCGGAGGATCGAATTAATCGGCTAGTTGCAGCTGCAAAAGAAATGGTTGATACGAAGGAAGCAATTCTGAAACGTCCAAAAATTAAACTGACTGCAGAAATGCTGAATGATGAAAGCTGGGAAAAGCGTTATCAGGCATTAGAACAAATGGAAGATCCAACGGTCGATGATATTCCAGTATTGGATATGGCACTCTCCGACAGTAAGGTCTCCATTCGAAGGCTCGCGGTAGTATACTTGGGTATGATTGAAGATAGAAAAGTGCTTCCGAGCTTGTATAAAGCCTTGAAAGATAAAAGCGCGGCCGTAAGACGTACGGCTGGTGATTGTTTATCAGATCTTGGCTTTGAGGAAGCGATGGGAGAAATGTCTCAATCACTTTCGGATAAAAATAAATTGGTTAGATGGCGGGCCGCGATGTTTTTATACGAAGTGGGAAATGAAACGACCCTCCCTTATCTTAAACAAGCGGAACAGGATCCTGAATTCGAAGTGGCCCTGCAGGTCAAGATGGCCATAGACCGTATAGAAAATGGCGAAGAAGCAAAAGGTTCGGTTTGGAAGCAAATGACAGAATCAAGACAAGCGAATGACAAGTGATTTGAAATGACCCAGGAAAAAGGCATGCNGNTGATATAATCCGCATGCCTTATTATTTTTTTAGGNTCATTTCCAATCGTTTGAAAGGGGTTCCCCCGAGGTCAAATCAATAAANTGGAACTCTATTATTTTAGTAAAATGATTTTTGTAGATATTTAGTGAAGAATGGTTGCATTTGTCTATAAATATGTTAGAATTTTTAGAGTATACTAAAAATTATATTATTCTGAATCATTAAACATTTAGCGGAAATTGGGGGTACAACAAATGTCTACATCAAATATGAGAAGTGACATGATTACAAAAGGGGTCGATCGAGCTCCACATAGAAGTCTGTTGCGGGCAGCAGGGGTTAAAGAAGAAGATTTCGGTAAACCGTTCATCGCGGTTTGTAATTCATACATCGATATCGTTCCAGGTCATGTCCACCTTCAGGAATTCGGAAAAATAGTGAAGGAAGCGATTCGCGAAGCGGGCGGTGTNCCTTTCGAATTTAATACGATCGGGGTAGACGATGGAATTGCAATGGGTCATATTGGTATGCGCTATTCNTTGCCAAGCCGTGAAATCATCGCAGATTCCGTGGAAACNGTTGTATCGGCACATTGGTTTGACGGTATGGTGTGCATTCCAAACTGTGACAAGATAACGCCGGGAATGATGATGGGNGCACTTCGTGTCAATATTCCTACAATATTCGTAAGCGGCGGNCCCATGAAAGCAGGTAAAGATAAAAATGGTAAATCTCTTTCATTAACATCCGTTTTTGAAGGNGTGGGTGCTTATCAAGCAGGTAATATCAATGAAGANGATTTGCAGGAGATCGAGCAAGTTGCATGCCCTACTTGCGGTTCTTGTTCAGGAATGTTCACAGCAAACTCCATGAACTGCCTGGCTGAAGGATTGGGACTTGCGCTACCGGGAAATGGAACGATTTTGGCGGTAGCCGAAGAACGTAAGGAATTCGTTAAGAAATCCGCTAAACAGTTGATGGAGATAATCAAACAGGATATCAAGCCTCGTGATATCGTGACGATTGATGCAATTGATAACGCATTTGCCTTGGATATGGCGATGGGCGGTTCGACGAACACCGTGCTTCATACGCTTGCATTGGCACATGAAGCAGGTTTTGAATATCCGATGGAACGCATAAATGAAATAGCTAACCGCGTACCGCATCTAGCGAAAATTGCACCGGCATCNGATTANCATATTGAAGATGTACATAATGCCGGTGGTGTAAGTGCCGTCATTAATGAGTTACTCAAAAAACCAGGTGCNTTTAATGGAGANTGCCTTTCTGTCTCAGGTAANACGCTCCGCGAAAATGTTGCCGGTTGTGAAATATTGGACAAGGATGTAATCCATCCATTGGATAATCCGCATTCTGAGCGTGGCGGGCTTGCGGTATTGTTCGGTAACCTTGCTCCTCAAGGCTCCATCGTAAAAGTGGGCGCCGTCGACGCATCAGTTGGTGGCTATCACAGGGGTCCGGCCATTTGTTTCGATTCCCAGGAAGATGCACTTTCCGGAATCATTACCGGAAAGGTTAAAGAAGGGGATGTAGTGGTCATTCGTTACGAAGGGCCTAAAGGTGGGCCGGGAATGCCGGAAATGTTGGCACCCACTTCCCAAATCGTCGGGAGGGGACTTGGAGCGAAAGTCGGTTTGATCACTGATGGCCGCTTTTCAGGAGCATCCCGAGGCATCAGCATTGGTCATATATCCCCCGAAGCAGCTGAGGGAGGCCCGATCGCCTTTGTTGAAGATGGAGATATCATCGAATTGGATTTGAATAATCGTAAAATCCAATTGGAAATTTCCGATGAAGAATTCGAAAAACGCAAAGCCAATTGGAAAGGCTTCGAGTCAAAGGTCAGGACAGGCTATTTAGCACGTTATTCCAAACTTGTGACGAATGCCAGCTCAGGCGGAGTGATGAAAGTTTAAGTTAAAAGGAAGACTAAAACATGGTGGCAGNANGAAACGAATTCTGTCACCATGTTTCTTTGTGAAGAANAATGAAATTTTACAAAGCTTTAAGCGTCATTTTTGCATATGCACNNAAGAATATAGTATCATTATACTAATTGAAGAATTGTAACCAAGGAGGTTTTTTTATGTCGATGGCATATGATGAATATATGAAACAAATGGTGAAACCAATGCGCGCGGAACTGGTGCAGGCAGGTTTTGATGAGCTGGAATCCGCTGAAGCGGTTGAAAACTTTATGGAATCGGTGGAAGGTACGACACTTGTGGTCGTGAATTCAGTTTGCGGCTGTGCTGCCGGGTTAGCCCGTCCAGCTGCTACTCAAGCCGTACTCCAAGCGGACAATAAGCCAGATCATTTGGTAACTGTTTTCGCAGGCCAAGATAAGGAAGCGACAGCTAAAATGCGCGAATACTTCGATGGAATAGAACCTTCTTCACCATCCATGGCTCTTTTAAAGGGCAAAGAGGTCGTACATTTCATTCCGCGCCATGATATAGAAGGACAGCCAATGGAAGCCATCATGGAAAATTTATTGGCAGCGTTCAGTAAGTAAATAAGTGATGAAGCGGAATGTCCTGGAAACAGGGCATTCTTTTCAAATTTTAAGAGAGTATGAAGGGGTAGGATTCATGTTTGTCACAACAGTAGGAAGAGCCGATAAAGAAACGATGATATTAGCCAAAAGGTTAGCTGAAGAATTGCAAATCCCCTTTATAGCAAGAAGAAAACGATCGGTGAGAGATATCCAAGCGGAACATGATGAAGATGATTGCCTTGTTTTTGGTAAAAAGCGGATGGAGTTATTTCGATACCAGGAAAAAGAACCATTCTTTTTTCACCCGAACCTAGCGATGATCCGTATAAAAAGAATAATGCGCGGAGAGAGTGATCCATTTCTCATTGCCGGAGATATAAATGAAGGGAACGCTGTGCTTGATTGTACCTTGGGATTGGGCTCTGATGCGATTGTCGCAAGTTTTGCAGCAGGTGAACATGGACAGGTTGTCGGATTGGAAGGAAATCAATATTTGGCCTTGCTCGTGGACCGTGGAATGAAAACATGGGAGGATGCAGAAGAAAAAATGATTTCTGCGATGAGAAGAATAGAGGTCAGGCAGGGTGATCATTACGAAATATTGAAAACATTGCCGGATAATCATTTTGATGTCGTATATTTCGATCCCATGTTTGAAGAAACGATTCAGGAATCGAATGGTATCAGGGGACTGACTCATTTTGCGGATGNTAAGGATCTATCGGTTGAAATAATGAAAGAAGCCAAGCGGGTTGCGCGCAAGAGAGTCGTGTTGAAAGACCATTACCGCAGCTCCCGCTTTGAGGAATTTGGATTTGAGGTAATAAAAAGAAAAACATCCAAATTCCATTTTGGCTTCATTTCCATCCAGTGATCACGATTTATAATCTGTTTCGTCCAGACCCATGGCACAGCCTTCCCGGCTTGAATCGGCAGCACCATAGTTCGAGCCATCAGGGTTGATTTGAATCGCTTGGACATTCCCTATTGAGTGGGGAANNTCATTAAAGGCGAANCCCATTGCTTCCAAGTGGCCTTTGCTAGTCATATCCATTCCAGGCTCCCATTCAATATGAGGGCCCATCGGAGTGAAAATTCTAGGTTCTTCGATGGCTGCTTTCAAATCCATTTTTAAATCGAGTACATTAATGATCGTTTGTACGACTGAACTGATGATGGTTGGTCCTCCTGGTGACCCTAACGTCAAGATCGGCTCGCCGTCTTTAAAGATGATGGTCGGGCTTTTACAGCTGACTGGGCGTTTATTGGGCTGCACTTCATTCATGCCGCCTGGAATGGAATCAAAATCAGTCAGTTCGTTATTCAGCATGAAACCATAGTCGGAAACCATGATGCCTGA
>Ga0058696_1000840_pt1 | contig 12732 bp, 10 predicted proteins | sample AgamicMgSfrz_FD_55077 | JGI IMG/M metagenome (GOLD analysis project Ga0058696, IMG submission 55077) | Agave microbial communities from Guanajuato, Mexico - Mg.Sf.rz | ecosystem: Host-associated > Plants > Phyllosphere > Phylloplane/Leaf | place: Guanajuato, Mexico | collected 2012-05-30 | reverse complement strand
CTTAGAAAAGGCATATCGCGGTGTGGGATATGAGACTGGTGGTTTAATCAACACTGCTGGAATGTATCAGCTTGCTGAAGGTGGCTGGCCTGAATTTGTTATTCCTACAGATCCAAGCAGAAGAACAGATGCTATGAAGCTATTAGCTTTGGCAGGTAAACAGATACAAGGAAATAAACGTCCTGATCAATTGCCAAATGTAACAGGTGCCACTAACAATAACGACTCGGTTCTTGTGGAATTATTGAATGCTACGTTAAAACAAAATCAGATTTTAATGCAACTTTTACAGAAAGACAACAATGTTTATTTAAGTGGAAAAGATGTCAGTGATACTGTTAGAAAACAAATGGCAGACGATTACACAATGATGAATTATCAAATGGGTTAGGAGATGGTTGATGTTGAAAAAGGAGTTGTATATAGATCGCAATGGTATTAGGCAGTCATTAGAGGAAGTTTTAGGTTGCCGTTTTTTAGAATTAATAGTGTCCAGTCCTCAACCATCGACTAACTATCAGCAACAAAGCGGGCTTGATGGCGAATTGGACGGATACACCACATATGGTTCAAAAACAGCAACAGCCAATTTTTTTCTAAAGGGTACTGATCTTGAAGAATACCAGTTATTAATACGTGACGTTTGGCAGTTCTTTTATTCAAGGGAAGCTTATTACATATCCAGTTCGGATATGCTTGGTATTCGTTATCTGGTCCATCCAAAACCTATGGACTTTACACGAGTAAATACGGTGGCAGCTACATTCTCCATCGAATTTGAGGTATTCAAGGGGTACGGTGAATCCTGGGCCACTACTCTAAATAACTTCACTTTTGAGGAAGAAAAGTGGCAGATTGGTATGAATTTACCTTTAGCCGAGGACTTAAATTACATCTTTATTAACCAAAGGAACTTTAATGTGTACAATGCTTCAGACATTACAGTCAATCCTTTATTGAGGCACGAATTATCAATTGTCATTAGTGGAGTAGGCTCTTCAGTCAAACTGGTAAACAAAAGCACAAATAATGTTTTCCAATACAATAAATCGATGAAGCAAGGGGATGTTCTTGTTTTAACAGGAGTATATCCTTTCCTAAACGATGAACATTGTGGAAGGGATACAAATCACGGAATCATTACCTTAGCTCCTTTAATTTATAACGAGTTTGAGCTGACAGGTTTGAGAAACAGCAAAATATCCTTTGATTTTCCTTTTCTCTATGTAAATAAGTGAGGTGACGAACAGTGAAAAGTGGAGTCTTACTTGTTAGAGATAGGGAGGGACTTTATGAAGAAATCCTAATTGATATTGATTACAATGGATTTGCTTATGATTACGCAAAGAATACTTCCCGTCAAATAACGTTTACTGTTTTCCAAACAAAGTATAATAAATTCTCTTTTGACTTATTAACGGGAGATGCTGTTATCTTATATGCAGGTCAGGAATTTATTATCAAGCAATGTACACCTAAAGTAGTTGGGTCATTGCAAACCAAAGATATTACTGCAGCACATATAAGTTTTACTGTACAGGACTATTACCAGTACGATTCAAAGGAAATTTCAGCAGAATACAGTTTAGACGATGTGATGAAATTCGCTATCGGTGGAAATGAACTAGGTTTCACCTATGAGATCATCGGGAGCTTCGAAAAAAAAACAATTGAAAGTATTAGTAAAAATGATGCTTTGAGTTTAATAAATGAGATAGCCTGCGGAACATTCGGGGCTATTTTTTATGCAGATAATAAGAAGCTATACCTTTACAGTGAAGACGAATGGTATCGGGAAGTACAGCAAACATTCCGTTATCAATACAACACAAACGAAGTAAGTGTTGTAGAGGATATTACTCCTATAAAAACCTTCATCAAAGCGTATGGGAAAGAAAAAGAAAACAAAGATACTAAATCTGATAAAAGCATTTCACAAATAGCAGTAAGCTTCTCATCAAAATGGGCAGAAGGAGTTACATCCACAAAAGAAAGTACAGCTTCTTTCGAGTTTACAGGAACAGGAGTGGATGTCTATTTTGCTAAGTCTAAATTCGGTGGGAAATATCATGTTGATGTTGATGGTGCTAATTCTAAAAGCGGGACCACCTATAGTCAAAAGAGTGGTACTTTAACAGTTACAATCCGCGGATTAGAAAATAAAAAGCACAAATGCAATATCAAATTCACTGGTACGGATTCTGCAAATCCTAATACGAAGAAAATTAAACATATAGATTCGTATAATGAAGAAAATAAACAAGGTAAAATTGTCCGAAAAACCATGACTCGGTATACACAAGAACCAGCTACTTTAGAAGTGAATGATCCAGTTGCTAATATTTATCTTGAGAATGAGGGTGATGATAGGTATGAAGCAGTTGTAACATATTTGTCTCCTGCACATAAAGAATGGGATATTAAAATGGCTCCGGCAGTATCGAGCGATACCATTAAAGATAAAGACGAACTTTTAGAGTTTGCAAAGAGTCAATTGCAAGACTATCCTGATATGTCTTTGAACATTATTTATACAGGAAAAGAACTTGTGGATGTCAGAGACGTGTGGTTACTGATACACGAGCCATTAGGTATTTCCAGTAATGTGAAGTTAGTTAGTCTTAGATCACCACATCCATACACAGGGCAACCACAAACACTAACATTTAGTAGTGCTCATAAAGATATGCTTAAAATACAGAACCAATTAAGGAAATCTGTTTCTAACTTAAGCAAACAATTATCTGGTGTTAATAGCACATTATCAGGCAACCTACCTTCTTTGCAGGAAGCATCGAGGGCTATTGCTGCTGTTTCTGGAAATATTGAATTTGACCCTGATAAAGGGCTTAAAACAACCAGGAGAATCAAGTCTTCCACACAAACAACAGCAACAGCAACAGCTCAAACATTCTCCATAAGCTCCCTTAGTACTAGTCCAAGTTATGTGACTAGTTTTTTAAATAAGATAAAAAATGGTGCTATGGAGACATGGAATACGCATGGAATATTGCCAAGTACAACTGCTGCTCAAGGGGCTTTAGAAAGTAACTGGGGAAGGTCCACGTTAACTATAGATTGTAACAATTTATTCGGGATAAAAGCTGGTTCTAGTTGGACAGGAGAAAAGAAGGCTTATAGAACAGCTGAGCAGGATTCAAATGGAAATGTTTATTATGTAACAGCTTATTTCAGAGCATACGAATCCTGGGAAGAAAGCATTTTAGACCATGGACAGTTTTTCCATGATAACAGTAGATATGCTGCAGTAATTGGATTAACGGATTATACAGCACAAGCACAGGCAATAAAGGCTGCTGGATATGCCACAGATACTGAATATGTCAGCAAGCTAACATCCATTATTGAGGCACATGATCTAGCTTCGTGGGATGCTGCAGCAATATCTAATGAGTATGTTCCAGGTGATGAAGATTCCTTTGAAGAAACAGAGGTAGAAAGTGGAGCGGTTTATATCGGGAATGGAGCAATCAGCATTGTGGATGAAGAAGGAAATGAGTCAGATGTTATTACTCCAGAAGGGGTGGATCTTAGTAAGGGATTCGGTTCTTTTCCAGATGAAGTGGTTGACGATATCCTTCAAAGAATTGGATTATCTGCAGATTATATGTATTTGACATCACCCAATGGGACTCGCTTTATGTTCAATGTGGATGACAATGGAAACTTATCCATGATTAAAGCGGATGAAATTACACAGTAAAGGAGGTCAAATCTTTGAAGTTAAATAGACTAATAGGTAAATTTCAAGGTGTTTTATTTGCCAGAAAACAAAATGAAAACTTTGATATTATTGAACAAGCTTATGCAGAAGCGACTAGAAAAATCAATGAGGTTAATACCCGTATCAATAATTTAATATTGAGTACTGGTAGCTTAGCAGAGTTAGTTGATGCTAGAACAGATGCTGAAGGAGTTGCCCAGACGGTACTCAAAGAGCGTTTAGATAAAGAATATAACAAGCTGCTTTCTAAAATAAAAAAAACAGTACGAGTTACGGATTTTGGAGCGGTTGGCGATGGAATTACTGACGATACTGATGCATTTAGAAAGGCACTTGGGACTGGAAAGGTAAGAGTTGTTGTTCCTGCTGGCATATATGTGGTTAGAGGTTTAAAACTCCCATCCTGGGTTGAACTTGTAGGCGATGGAATGGGATTAACAATAATCATATTGCATGAAGAAACACCAGCAAGCGAATGGGTAATTACGAACCAGGATTACGTTAACGGGAACAGAAACATTTCTATTAAAGGGATGACCTTAGATTGGAATAAAACAAGACAGGGCGGTGTGGGCGCCACAGGAGGACAACATTCAAGTTGTTTAGCTTTAGCTAAAGTTAAATTCGCTTGGATAAAAGAGGTAGAGGGGATAAACCCTGGATTGCATAGCTTTGATTTTACTGCTCCAACATACGATCATTTACCGGAAACTGATTATACAAAAGACGGTTGCCGTTTCATTTGGATTGATAATTGTGTGGGTTCAGGTTATGGCGATGACGGTATTACAACCCATTACAGTGAATACATTTGGATTAGTAATAATCACTTAAGTGATCCAGACGGAGACGCTCATGAGGACGGTGTTTCTAACAGTAATGGTATTGAAATTGATGATGGTTCCAAGCATGTTTGGGTTATCAATAACTACACAACCGGGAATATCCGAGGTGTAGAAGTTAAGGCACATACGGAATGGCCAGCTGCTCAAGATGTTCATCTTATCGGCCATGTTTCTTATCGAGATGTAAGGTGTTATGATTTCAGACATATTGGCCATCATTTAGCAGAAGATCCTGATTCAACTACTGCATATGATGTTGTTATGACTAATTGTACAGCAATTGAACCAGTATTTAATGATTTATATGAAGGATTAACTCCAAGGGCACTAGCCATTTCAGCTTATGTAAATGTTAATATTTCAGGGTTCACAGCTATTGGAGATCCGACGTATGATTATGGAGATAACCCGATAATCGCCATTCAATATAAATCTAGAAATATTGGATTACACAATATCAATATGCGCGGATTCAAGAAAGCAACCTATGATATTCGTTTGAGCGGTGGAGACCAAAAAACAGACAATATAAATCTAAGCAATATACAAATTTACAAATCAGCTAAGATTGGGATTGGGATAGGTTCGACCATTTACCATGTGAATATTTCAAATGTAACAATGATTGGTGAAGATGGACAAGTTGGTTTATCTAGTGTCAATTCTCAAGACAGCATTGTTGGGGTGCATGCAGAAGGCTATGCGTTAGCTGCATCTATTGCTGGTAATGATTATAAAGATTTTGTTCCTAATAACATAAAAGGTGGCACAAGGATTGCGAGCTCAAGTGGGTATGCAGCTAAAGAAACATCTGCACTAATCGGTACAACTTCTGATAGTAAAGCGACTGGAGAAAAATCCGTTGCTTTAGCTTCTTCAAATGTGGAAGCTGCGGGAGAAAACAGTTTAGTTGGTGCTTCTTCAGGAAATTCAAAAACGGAAGGATATAGGGATTTCATAATAGGTTCTAACAATTCCCGTACAAAAGGAAAAGATGAAAACTCTAAAGGGATTTTATCTAGTAATGCTGTTGAAAATGACAATAATTATTCTGTTGTTGGTGGATACGGTGACAGCGAAACACCATCCACAGCAAATATAAAATGGTTATTAGATTCCATAACAGGCGAAGGGAAGTTTGCTGGTCAAGTAACAGGAGCTTCTTCTTTTAGTGATTTCGGTGAGTATTTTGAGTCATTAGATGGTACTGCTATCCCTGCTGGGACGATTGTCACTTTAGAAAAAGGTAAGGGGAAAATTAGACCTGCCCAAAAGGGAGAAAGAATGAAAGGTGTCATTTCAAAAACTGCCGGAATTATGTTAGGACAATCTACTTACCATTGGCAAGGACGATATTTGAAAGATGATTTTGGAGAAGTACTTCTTGAAAAACGAATGGTGAAAATTAAGGATGATGATGGGAATGTCAGAGAAGAGCTGCAAATGCTACCAATTGAAAATCCTGATTATCAAGAGGAGTTATCCTATAAATCTAGAGAAGAGCGACCTGAATGGAACAAAGTTGGGCTGTTAGGACAAGTACGAATAAGAGTAGATGATACTGTAGGAGAGGAAGATCATGTTATTGCAAATGGTGGTCTAGCAACAAGAGCTGATGATCCAAACCAAGGTTATGAAGTAATGGAAATTATAATTCCATATGATGAAAACAAAGGTTATGGTGTAGCCCTTTGTTTAGTTCATCCTATGTAGGAAGGTGAGTTTATGGATAAAAATGCAGATTTGGCTTTTAATATCTCAGCCACAGCGAATCAATATTCCACTTCTAAAATACGTTTTTCAACACAAGATGAAGGTTCAGCTAAGCTGACCTTCTTTTTGTTTAAGGAAGGAGTGGAGTTACCTTTAAATGGAGTAACAGGCAAAATAGCTATGAGAATGGCTGATGGAAGTAAATTCTTAGATGTCGTCACTCTAACAGACAAACAAAGAGGAATCGTTGAATATAAGTTAATTCCAGAACAATTAAAGCATTTCGGGCAAGTTGTAGCAGAGTTATATCTTAACTATATGGACGGTCAAAAGATTTCTGTACATCGTTTTAGTTTTAGGATTGACCAGGCTTTAATAGATACTGACATTGTACCAACTGCAGAATATTATATATCTGACTTTGAAACAATGAAACAAGCTATCGAAAGTTCAGTTAAGGATATCAGAGACAATTTGAGTTCCTTAGAGGTCTATAATTCAAAGCTAAATTCAAAGGCCACTAAAGGAGAAATAACGAAGGCTGATATGGATGCATCAGCTGATTCTAAGAAACTCGGCCTAGAAAATTTAAATGATGCTGCTAGACAAGCGATAGCGGGGAATGCTCCTGTTTTTTCCGGATTGAAACAATACACGGTTGTGGAGGAATATTTTGCTGACGGAGCAGTATCAACTAGAGCGATGAAAGAAGGTTCTGTAACATCATCGAAACTTTCTTATATCAAATTAACAATTGCAAGTGCTACACCAATGTTTAAAGTGGATTGGCTTAACATGAAAATCACTATCACAAGCGGCCATTTCATGTTAGGTAAGGATGTTATCTATTATGATACGGCAGTGGAATCATCTGGAGCAGAAATAACAGGTCTTATTAATTCTAATGATGTGTATGTAGTTGTCTTTGATTTTATAGAAAAAGCTATAAAATATATCAAATATAACACTTCCTTATTAAATCGTTACGGAGTAATCTTTTTCATTCGTGCGGGTAGGGTGTACGGGCAAGATAACATTGGAGGAATTGAAGTTGTTAGTTCACAAGGTAAATCAAGACAGATTACAATAGAAGATTTACCCAACCAATTATTGCGTACACGTAAAGCTAATTTTGTTGGAAGACAAAAAGTTAAATTTGATTTTACTAAAAATGAGATTGAATTTGGCGAGGGTTTTATTTCTATAGATGGTGGAACAGGTACAAAAGATATTCCGACAGACTGGCGTAAACTTACAAGTATTCCTGCGACGGATGGAGTTCACACAATCTTTTGGGATGACTACAATCGTAAATTTTTAATCTATAAATACGACCAATTTTCTGTTCCGATGGCGATGGACAGGCTTTGGTATTTGTGTAGTTACTATGGTGGAGTTTACAAAAAAGTTATAGCAGACTTCCCTTATGAAATTATAGATACCAAAGAGACCAATGTATATTTCAATGATTCTCGTTTGCAATATACATTCCTAATGCCCCAGGGTGTCAGTAACTTCAATTTAGTGGATAAGAAAATTACTATTTATGGTGGATTTGTAATCACAGGGAATACTTATTCAACACCGTTGGTTCGTGAACTAACAGGCGTTGAGTTTAAAGATGGAATTTCGTGGTTGTATTACAATATGGCTACCCGTACATTTGGTTTGGCACATTATACCGATAGAAGTTTAATGACAATGGACTGTTACATTGTAGCCACTTTGTATTACACCGTCGGAACAGGTGTATTAACTGTCAATGCTTCCTTTCCTTATACGATTAACGGAGTATTCCCGAATACAAATAATACAACACCAGTAGAATTTGCAGACGGACTTGATCGTTTGTTGGCTCCACTTAGATTTTATTTAGTAGAGGGTGACACATTACCAATCTATAAGAGCAGCATCATGTCCAGTGTAGAAACCATTGACATCTATAAAATAGGGATTCGTTCCTTGTCTTCTGATTCAACACCAACAAACAAATACATTTATGAAGACTATACTTTAAATCCTGCTAACCTTCCGACGTCCATTAGAATGTTTATTGCACAGAAGAAGAATTATGCTAAATTTTATTATCGTGATGTGGAAGTGAAAAGAATAAACCTAACAACACAAATGGGAAAAACACCAAAAATCATGATGATTGGTGATAGTATTACCAATCGAAATATGGCGCAATTCACAAAAGAAAAGTTAGTTTCCTATGGTATCAATCCGACAATGGTTGGAACATTTGTACAGACAGGGAATGAACGAGGGGAAGGGCGCGAAGGTTGGGAATACGAAAACTTTATCGGAAGAGACAATTTGCATATGGGTGGTCAAGTCATCGCACGTTTAGAAACAGGCGATACAAGTACTCTCTACCAAAACCCATTTTTAAAATTGGCAACGGATGAAGATAAAACTAATCATCCAACATGGTGCTTCCGAAACACTGGAGCAAACATTGAATTAAGTTATGCAGAAGATACAGACAAAACAGGCGACTTTTATATTTTTGACTTCGCTTGGTATCTAAGTTCTCATGGGATAACTGCACCCGATGTAGTTACCATTGCACTAAGTACAAATGATTTTTCTATGGAGAACGCAACACGGGCATTATCTAACTGTCGCTTGGCAATGGAAATAATGGTTAGACAAATTAAAACAGCCTTACCAAACGTAAAAATAGGGATTATTCCTACTCCTGTTTATGGAGCGAATCCAACAGGTAATAGTCGTTGGAAAACAGCAGCCACATGGATTGAATACTGCATGAAAGACGCTTTCTCTTACGGGTTGAATGATATCCACATCGTGCCTGTTTACGCGCATATGGACAGAATCAATAGTTTTGATTTGCAAAATAATACGGATCTAAGCGACTCAAGTAAGGTGCAAGTTGCAGGAATGAATGATTATATTCATCCTAATACTGTTGGAAAAAGAGAATATGCAAATGTGACTGCAGCATTCATTGCAAACGTTATTTAATGATAGGAGGTCATTTGAAATGGCAATTGGAAAAACAATTATTGTTGAAGCATACGGAAAACAGTTGGAATTCACAAATGCTTATCATCAAGTTACATTAATCATTGGAAATAAAACAGGGATTACTGCAACGATAAACATTTATGAAGATGCAACAAAGAACAATCTAATTATGGAAAAACAGCATTTCTTTGTTCCAAGTGTTGCAGCTGATTCACCTAATTTCATTGAACAAACATACAACGCTTTGAAATTGCTCGAAGAATACGAGGGAGCTATAGACATATGGGAAGAAGGACAAACACCACTTACTGAGTAGGTGTATTTTTTATGGGAAAAGGAGCAAAATATGCTCCTTTTTGTGTGTTAACCAGAAAACAACAGTACTCCCTTAAAGTAGATATCAGTTCTTCCTGTTCCGCAATTGTTACAGCGGAAATAACGGATATGGTAACCGTTATATACTCTTTCATTTGCAAGTCTGATTTTGTGAAAACATATAGCGTGATTGCGCATAGTATCATTTCCTTTCTGGTATTATGTAGAAATTTCAACCATTTTTACGTGCTGTTGTCAATAGTAAAGTAAAAAATGGTGGCGTATTTAATCAGGTATAGGGAGGAACAAAGTTCTATTTTTGATTAATTGACAATTAGTTGTGAAGATTAGCGGGTAAAGTGGACTAACAAACAACTGAGGTGAGTTCAATGGAGGAAAATTTCGCGGTAGGTTTTAGTATTGCAACATTCATTAGCATCCCTTTGTGGATATCATTCTTTGGATGGATAAAGTTAATATTATAAAACTTAAAGCGAGTCCGAATGGGCTCTTTTTTATTGTCTTTAAGGAGGTGAACCCAGTTGTATATAGAGAAAAAAGGGGGATGGGAAAATGCCAGAAACAACGGAGGTGTCAACAAAAGACATGGAATCAATTGTGCAAGACCATGAAAAGAGGATACTGGCTTTGGAGCAAAACTACAGCGAGGTTAAGAAAGAGTTAACTGCAGTTCAGACATCACAGATAGAGATAAAAGGTACTTTGTTGGAAGAAGGGCAAAAGCAAAGAGAATTAATTAATGAACAGAGGAAAGAAATTAAAGATCAGCGTAAAGAACAAAAAGAATTAATGGGTCAATTAATTACTCATACTCTAGGTATAAAAAAGAATAACAACATAAATATTTGGAAATTAGCTCTTACCCTAGTAGGTGGTGGGGGCTTTCTTTATGCGGTTATAGATTTAATTATTAAAAACATATAGGAGTGGTTCAAATGGATAAAGGAACAGTAATTCGAACAATTGTGTTATTCATAGCTTTAATTAATCAATTCTTGGTGAGCTTTGGTCTATATGAAATACCTGGTACAGCTGAGGAGCAGACAGCTTTTCTGTCCACATTATTCACAATCATCATGGCTATTATCGCTTGGTTCAAAAACAACTATGTAACAGCCAAGGGGAAGAAGCAGAAGGAATTATTAGTTGCACACAATTTAGCTAAGAAAAAGTAAGGCTCCTATTATGGGGCCTTTTTTATTTGGAGGTGGCAGCAGTGCTAAAGAAAATCAAATGGTTCTTCAGCAAGGTAGATCAAGTAGAACAAGAAGTTTTAATAAACGAAAAATACTAAGGAGGAAACATTAATGAGTGTAGAAAAATTGAAACAAGAAGCTATTGAACGCATGGGTTCTGGGATGAAAGCTATTGTAAAGGAAAAGGTATTAGATATCATCGAGAAGGCTTATGCAGAGGGTATTTATGTTCTAATTACTTCTGGATATCGTTCAGTGGCAGAACAAAATAAACTCTTTGCAAAAGGCCGTACTACAGCTCAACTTCGGGCTTTGGGTGTGTATGGTGTTGAAGGAAAACCAAATGAAGACAAAGTAACAAATGCAATTGGATCACAATCTAATCATACACAAGGTATTGCTGTTGACTATTGCCTGACAAATAAGACAGCAACTGAAGATTATTGGGTAGTTAATAAGGATTGGAAACGTGTTGCTGCAATTGCAAAATCAATGGGTTTTGCATGGGGCGGAGACTGGAAAGGATTTGTGGATAATCCACACCTTGAATACACTGGCAAGATTACTGTGGTGCCAGAGGAAACAAAGGTTGAATCTGATATCGTAACTACACCAAACAAGCCTGAAACTGATGGAGATGATGACTTCAAAAAGTTTCAAAACTTCCTAAACGGCTACACTGCAAAGGCAAACTTTAAGGCTCTTGTTGTGGATGGTTATCCAGGGCCTAAGAGTAAAGCAGCTGCTATTCGCGTATTCCAATACTTCGCGAAAGTATCAATTGATGGCGTATTTGGTCAGAAATCTAAGGAAGCATGTCCAGTAGTTGAGCCAGGTACTTCTTGGAGCAAATGGACTCGACTTGTTCAAGGAATGCTGTACTACCATGGATATAATCCAAAAGGCTTTGATGGAGTATACGGAAATGGCTGCAAGAATGCAGTAAAGGTATTTCAAAAAGATACTGGAATCACAGCAGACGGAGAAGCTGGACCAAATACTTTTGCTAAGTTTTTTGCATAATACAGAAATATAAGTAGTATTATAATTGTGAATACTCGTTCCACATGCCGAATTGCCCTACTTTTCGAAGTGGGGTCTCTTTTTAACATTTTAAGAATAATTACATATAATAAATGGACCCTGTCAAATAGTCACCTTCTTATCATTGTTGCATTGCCTCTACACTATTTGAAGGGGTTTTGTTGTATAAGATATTATTAATATGGATATGATAATAATCATCCAGATCTGTTTCATTGACGATGCCTTACTCTTCAGAGTAGGGCTATTTTATTGTGTCAAGAATTATGTAACCGAATAGTATATAGAGACAATTTTGTCTTAAGTTTGCCTTTAATGAAGAATCAATTTTGAACTCTGTAGATGCCAGCAGAGTTCTTTTTTTATATAAAGCTTTTATAAATAAATAATAATATAAATGGGTGCACCTATTAAAGGTACACCCTGACGATAAGGAGGTTTTTATAGTAAGAATACCACCAAACTGTGACCGAGAGTTTAGTGACTTCCACATCACACTAATAAGGTATTCATAGTAGAAGGATAAAGCACGGCAATTGTCCAAGTACCAAAAATTTATATTTACATACAATAATGTATCTCCATTCATCTATATATAAATTGTACTTGCCTTACTCTTTTGGGTAGGGTTTTTTTATTTGAAGTTCTTTGCATAATAAGTTAAAGTTCGGAGCAACTTATATAACGGATAGCAACATTATCCATCATTCATGTTCGTTTTTTTGTTTTTGCCTTACTTTTCGGAGTAAGTTTTTTTATTTACCTAAATACATTTTGGGTTCTTATGAATAATAAAAGATAGTTGGGATATTATAATAATGCACACTGGGTTGTTACCCTTTATGAAAATGCCTTACTC
>Ga0058696_1000838_pt1 | contig 12749 bp, 16 predicted proteins | sample AgamicMgSfrz_FD_55077 | JGI IMG/M metagenome (GOLD analysis project Ga0058696, IMG submission 55077) | Agave microbial communities from Guanajuato, Mexico - Mg.Sf.rz | ecosystem: Host-associated > Plants > Phyllosphere > Phylloplane/Leaf | place: Guanajuato, Mexico | collected 2012-05-30 | reverse complement strand
TTAGTTATAATGCTTATTAAAGTAGTAGGGTAAATGTAACTAACTCTACATGTTTATATAAGTTATATGATGTAATGAAGAAAAGGAGAAGTATATGACTAATAAACTTAGTATATCGATAACACTAGTAATGGTTATCATTATCTCATTATTCTTATTAGCTTCTAAAGTATATTTTAATACGAAGGAAATAACGGCAGCTAGTGAGTCTTGTTATGAAAATGGTGGTAATCCAAGTGTGGAAAGTACCTTTCTTACTTTAGGGTATTCATTTACATGCTCTAGCGAAAAATGATGGGAGAGATCCTATGAAAATAGTAGAAAAAGATTATTTAGTAATCATAGATGACTTTGAGGTTGAGGGCTTTATTGATACAGAACAAAGGTGCTTAAACTGTAGGTTTCACTTAGTGTATTATGAAGACTTTGATGCATATTTCTGTCCTAATTGTAATGTTTGGAAAGAAGCAAAATGTAGTGATCCTGAATGCTGCTATTGTCCTATTCGGCCAGATAGTCCATTGCCTGTTTAAGTGAAAATTATTATTCTGAAGGTAGGTGAATAATAATGAATGAGAGATTAGTGCAAGATTATTATTCTTTTAAAACTTGGGTAAAACATGTTGTTGGTGATTCAAAAAAGCAGTCTACATTTTTGATTGGCATTGACGGTTGTGGAGGCTCTGGTAAAAGTACATTTGCGCAGAAACTCAGAGATGATTTCTGTGATGTTACAATTGTTCATATGGATGATTTTTATCTTCCTTCCTCCCTGATTTCCATTTTAGAACCTGCGCAAAAATCTATAGGTGCTGACTTTGATTGGAGACGGCTGTTAAAGGAGGTTCTTAAACCCTTAAGCAAGGAGACAGCTGGATATTACCAAAGATATGATTGGGAAACAGATAAATTAGCCGAATGGCACCATGTTCCTATCGGGGGTATTGTAGTAATAGAGGGTGTTTATACACTGCGAAAAGAATTGGAAGATTTATATGATGTTAAAGTATGGATAGATTGTCCAAGAGAAACACGCTTAACACGAGGGATAGAAAGAGATGGCGAAGATGCACAAACAACATGGGAAAATAACTGGATGATGCTTGAAGATATGTATGTCAAAGCACATCAACCTGTTAACAGAGCAAACTTTATTATTCGGGGATATTAAATAAATATAGAAGCCTTTGAAAGAAAATCTTCAAAGGCTTACTTTTACAATCTATCATCAAACATTAACTGAAATTGAATCCCGAATGGGTCTTCAATAACTCCATAAGCCCTACTGAAAATAATATTAGACAGGGGAAGAATAACTTTTACGCGATTATCAGTGGTTACGCTATTGTAAAAGTGTTCTATTTCTGTTTGATCAGCACTTTGAATACACAGAGAGATATTATTACCAACAGTATAGGCTTCGCTCGTATTCATTGTTTCTTCTGCGATCATAAGCTTCGTTTTTCCAATACTCAGGACAGAGTGAGCAATAAAATCTTTATTATCTTCTGTAATTTTCATTGAATTGTCACGCTTTGCCATGTCCTGATACGTCACAAGCATTAACTCCTTTGCATGAAAATGTGTTTTATAAAATTCAATTGCTTCTTTAGCTTTTCCATTCATCGATAAGAAAATGGCTGCTTCAAGTGTTGTATTCATAACATCAATCTCCTTTAATATTCATTTGATATCCACTAACAAAACTTATTATAATGAATAAAGGTATCAACTTATGACACCTTTAAGGGAGCGGACAATGAAAAAATCAGAAAGATTAAACGACATGATAAGGTACCTAAACAAACGGGAATTCTTCAATTTACAGGATCTTATGGCTGAATATGATATCTCAAAAAGCACAGCTCTGCGTGACTTAAGTTCACTTGAACAATTAGGAATGCCCATTTATGCAGAGCATGGAAGATATGGTAGGTATGGAATCCTCAAAAATAGATTATTATCGCCTATTAATTTTACAGTAGATGAGATATACGCATTATATTTTGCGATGCTGACACTTGATTCCTATCAATCAACACCATTTCATATAAGTATCCAAAAGCTCAATGAGAAGTTTGAAAATTGTCTTCCACCAAAGCAAATAGAGCAAATCCATAAAATGAAAAAAGTTCTCCAACTTGAAGTAAATTTGCATCATTTTATTAGTCGTTTTTTAGACAGGATATTATTAAGTATTCTTGATGAATACAGTTGTAAAATACTATATAAAAAAAATGGTGTTGAAAGAAGTTATTTTATCCAATTCTTTAAGATTTCCGCTAAGTTCGGTCAATGGTATGCTACAGGTGTTGAGCTTGATACAAATACATTTAGAGTCTTCCGCTGTGATCGAATTACATTTATAGAAGAATTAATGACAAAATCGAATACTTCTGTAGATGATTTACTCCTGCGCTCTATGCAAATAAAACGTGCAGAGAATAGTATTAATTTTGAGGTGGAAATTGTTGAACATGCAATAGATATCTTTTATAAAGAAAATTACCCCTCCATGTCGATCGAAATTGGAGACAAAATAGTGATAAAAGGTTTTTATAATCGAGGGGAAGAGGACTTTATTACTGACTATTTTTTGCGATATGGCAGCAATATGAAAGCAATTAAACCTGCAGCATTAAAGCAACAAATACAGTGCAAATTAATGAAGCTTCAAACACATCTTGAAAAAATGTCTTAAGTAATTCACATGAGAATATATTGTATGGTAAGGAGGGGAGCTAATGAAAAAGCAATTTGTAATCGGTATAATATTAATATTATTAAGTACACCATTAGGCTATATGTCTCTCAATTTATTGTATGCTGATCAAAACTTGGGTGAAGGTGAATTTAAGCCGATGTTAAATGGATTTATATATTCTTATATGATTAGCGGGATATTAATATTTATCCTTGGGATTCTGAATAAAAGGAAGAACGAATGACCATTAAGGTTGCCGCTTGGCAGCTTTTTTTATTTGGAAATGAACTAAAATTGCTGGCAATCGCAGCTTAGTGCTCATCTGTCCAATAAGCTAAAAAAAGCTTAACATGCACTTTTATACAAATAAATGAAAAATAACGTTATTTTCGTAAGAAAGCCTACAGGAAAACGATTACATTTATCCGTCCACCTACATATCATATATTAGATAATCAAGTTATGTTAGGAGGATACTATATGTTATTTGAAATACTTCCTACTTGGATTTGGATATTATTTTATCTCTTTATTGTTCTAACAATGGGCAATCATTAATAAGGACGAGCTCTTAGTGCTGAAACTAACCAGAAATTGAGGTCCGTATATTGGAAAACTTGTGTTTGTTATAAACCGAATGGGGGATTAGCCAGTATCTTCCATTCGGTCTGTTTAATCAGACTGTATAAATAGTATTAATTTTCCATTTGAGCAGGAATTCAAAAATTAAAATAGAATATTCTCCTCTAATGGATAAACGGGAGGGAGTAGCATGCAGTTTGTTGGCTTCAATAGAACAATAAGGGTATTATTTTACTGTTTTCTTGTGGTTTTAATTTTGGCATTATAAGTCTCTACATAGCGAGTTCTAAGACAGTTAATTACGAAGTGTATCGAGATCAACTAATTAACCAACTTGAAAATTATAATCAACTTTCGCACAATGATTTTAAGGGAATTGGGGCTTCCATACAAGCGATGAATGAAGAGTTTCATTCATTTGAAAGTGTTGCTATTTATCTAAAAAATGATAACCGTACCAATGAATATTATGACATGAATATAAATGAAGCTGATTATGTGTTTCCAAGTGATTTAAAACTAAACAAATGGATGGATGAATTATTTATAGGTGCTGAAGGCTTTGAAGCAGGGAACTTTTTCATTGTACATCGTGATTTTGTTGATTGGTACTATGTGTTTCCTNTGTGTTTGTTTAGTATTGGTGGAATTTTATTTTTACTTTGGCTCATTTTACAAGTTAAGCATGTTTACAAGGGAAGGATGTTGAAATTCAAGCACACGCTTGTTCGTTAAGATTGAAAAAAATTTATAAGCGAAAATAAAAAAACAGAGATAAAAATCCCTGTTACGTATAACTCTGCTTTTCGTTTGTTAACTTTAGTATTAGATACCGGACAATAAAACCAATACCTACACCAGGTATAACGAAGATCATTGGCATAAATACCGGTCCTAATGTATGGCCAAAAAGTTTTATTTTACTAGAATAAATAAGGCCAAGCGTTACAAAAGCNGCGGCGGATAGAAAGGGAAGAAAGGACAGCTCTTCACTAGCAGGCATTTCATATTGNTATGCATCCCACATAGCAAAAAAATACAAACAAGCATAAAATAATAGCCATTGATAATTAATAACTTCTTCCGCTTTTGTAAATTCTCCTAGGTAACTGTACATAATAGCAGTATTAAAATGACTGTAGACGTTTATCAGTATTTCAGTTAAAACATATAAAGTTCCTTTATAATATTGACCAGTTAATAATTGACTAAATCCGGGCAGAGCAATACTCCACATTATTGCCTGGAATTTCCCTATTTTTTTCAATAACTCCACCGCCTTATAGGATTAGTTTGGTTAAATTCACCATTGTTATTCGATGAATTTAGTTTTGGCGGTTAAGAAAAATTTAATAATAATATTTATTTTTATTAGTCTCGAGATATTTCCCAGACAATATCTGTTTTTATTGCCTCATAAACAGACGACCAATCAGCAATTTCTTCTAAATGGAATACTCCTTTGCGCGTATTTTGCTCATATAAAAATCGGGCAGCCCATGTGGTTACATAGGCAGTTATTTTTGCTTCTTCTTGGCCGGAAAGATCTGTTTCCAATATAATTTCTTTGCCATCTTTTATGCCTTTCCCTCTTACTTTCACATGGAACATAGGTTCACCGATGCTAATTCGTTTGAAAATTGCCGTTGTCAACTTATCTGGCAAAAACCGAATAAGTCCAAGCTTTTTCATGATAGAGAAGGAACTAGTCGCTAATCGTGAATCAAAGCAAAGANAAGTGCTGACTTGATCTACATTAATTGTGTTANGTAATACATGCTGATCAGCAAAATTAAAGGGGTAGGCATTTCTCCAACCAAGCTTTTTGCCAAAATATGCTGTCTGCTTGCCGACAAAGCTCCTTTTTAATACTTGCTGTCCATTTTCCCACTTGTGAAAGTCTGTTTTTGCCTGTTGGATTGTCCACTCTATTGCAGCATGTCCGTGTGTATCCCCTAATCCAAGCATCAAAAAGATATCGACACTTTCAGTTGTATCCATTTTTTCAGAAACCGATTTTGCGAGTAAATTTGTCACTCCTGGATTAAGACCTACACTCAATAATGCTGCAGCATTTGATTGAATAACTGATTGNTGTAGCTCCTCCACTTTCTGCAAAAANGAATAAGAAGCAGATATATCGATGTAATCAATGCCAGATTCTAGACAGGAGGCAGCGAAGGTTACGCTTTCCTGTTCGAGACACACGATTACGAGTTTTACGGTAGCTAATCTATTTGCTGGTACCTCTTGATTAATATCAAGTACAATTGGCTTGATTTTACTATTTGTTGAAGCTGAAAATCTCTCTGCTTTTTCTTGGCTTCTGCCAGCAGCGTATACATTGCCTGGATAATAATCTGCTAATTGTCTGCAGATAAGTTTACCTACATGTCCATATCCACCAATCACAATAATATCTTTTTTTCCCAAATAAACCACGCCTCTCTTGCCTTAACTTAATGTTGTGAATTTGTTTTTCTTTATCATTATTGCTTGTTATAAAACTAGACCAATTACATATTTAGTGTATAAAAACAATGATTAAAGGAGTATCCCANATTTATGGGGTTTATTATGGTTACTTAAANGAGAGAGAAATAGGAAGTGGAGGAAAGGCTGTTTTTTTTGGTTGTATNTTTACAGAGGTCTTTATTCCTTGCAATAATATACTATATGTCCTGTTATGGTGAGTGTAATATTTTATGAGAATATCAAGAATGGAGTGTATCTCATGAATATTANGTCTTTTATACTATACTGTTTTATCGTAACATTTACACCAGGACCTACTAATATTGTCATTTTATCAACAGTGCACAAAAACGGAACAAAAAAAGCGCTGGAATACACCTATGGTGCAACAATTGCATTTGGTTTTTTATTAAGTGTTTCTGCTGTACTGAACTCTATATTAGTAGCCTTTATCCCAAAAATTTTAATACTAATGCAGATTATTGGGAGTATATATATGCTTTTTCTCGCTTACCAAGTGTATAAAACAAACAAAGATAAACCAAAATCAATGGAAAAACAAACAGGTACGTTTCTGTCTGGTTTCCTCATGCAGTTTTTGAATCCTAAAGTTTTGTTATTTACATTAACAGTCATTCCAACCTTTATCATGCCATACCATGTTTCTTTGTCTAAGATTATTTTATATGTAATAACAATCACTGTAATTGGATTTTTAGCATTTATTACATGGGTGCTTTTTGGGGCATTATTTAAAAGCTTTTTACAGCAGCACGAAAAAATGGTGAATGTGCTGATGGCACTATTCTTAGTGTATTCGACTTTCATGATTTGGATGTAATGAGTAGAGGGGATATAATGGACAAATTTATTTATAAAAAGTCTGCCGGCATAACGGCGTTGGCGGCAAGCATGACAGATTTTACGTATAAAAAGCATTCTCATATGGAGTATGCCATTGGTGTTACATTAAGAGGAATTCAACATTATACCTTAGATGGCAGCTTACAGCTTTCGCATAGGAATGGTGTTATGCTGTTTAATCCAGAGCAGGCTCATGATGGCATGGCACATGATAAGGAAGGCTTAGATTACGTGATGCTTTATATGGACCCCCAATTGCTTTTAGAGGTTATGGAAAAAAAGGACATCATCAGATTTTCAGATCCAATTGTTTATGATAATCTGCTTAAACAAAAAATAGTAAGCCTATCTGAGGCAATCTTGACAGAAAAGGATGATGATTTGTGCAGTGAGCTGCTCTTATCACTAACTGAAAGTCTTATAAAGACAGATCTCTCGAAAGATTTTAAGAAAGATAATGCTCTTATCAAGAAAGCAAAGGAAATGCTCTATGAAAATCTTATGACTATTCCGAAGCTGGACGAAATCAGTTGTGAACTGCATTTATCGAAATTCCAATTCATTCGTTTCTTTAAAGCTCATACTGGAATTTCACCATATCAATACTTTCTTAACTGTAAAATAGTGCGGGCAAAGCAGCTGATAGAAAAGAACAAAGACATTTATTCAGCAGTAGCAGAATGTGGATTTGTTGATTTGGCCCATCTAAATAAACATTTTAAAAGTGTGTTTGGGATAACAGCATTTGAATATTCATCGAATATCAATCAGTGAATAATTTTTATTTATATTAAAAGACAACGACCTCTGTGGCTCGTTGTCTATTTTTTTTCGCTTATTATTCTGTTAACCGTCAGCAAACACTAGGCTCGCTTGAGCTTTTATCGCTTCCATTACAACTTGTATAGAGCGGTTAGACGCCTGAGGCTTGCGGGCGACAAGATATATATGCCGTGTTGATTCAGGCTGTAAATCAAGAAGCTGAACACCTTCTTCTTGTTCTGTTACTGCAAGCTTCGGCAGAATTCCAATTGCAAGATTATTTGCAACCGCTGTTTGTATGGCTGAATAGCTTTGAAAAACATTTAACACATGAGGCTGGAATCCAGCGTTACTGCATAGATTTTGCGTGTATTCAGAAAGGTAAGTACCATCAGGCTCCATTACCCAAGTTTCCTCCGAGAGTTCAGTGATGCGTACAGCAGATTGCTGTACTAGTGGATTTTCTTCCCCAACTAAAACCATCAGACGATCACTTCCAAGCTCAACGAGACTGTGATCATATTGCTTTAGCATTTGAGGCTTTTCAAAGTAGGCGACAACTGCTAAGTCAAATTGATGGGAATCAAGTGCTGGAATACTCTTATCAGGCTCTAATTCTGTTAATCTAAGCTGAAGCTGAGGGAATTGCTTCACTAATTGGGATACTACAGGGATTAAGATAGAACGTAAGGCACTTGAGAAGGAGGCAATTCGGACAGTTCCTTGAATAATGTCAGAAGTGTCATTAAGTGCGATTTCAATTTGTTCAAGCTGATTAATCACAGGTCTGACTTGTTTAGCAAGATTACGGCCTGCATGTGTTAATTGAACTCTCCTTCCAACCTTTTCAAAAAGTATAGTATCGGTTTCCTTTTCCAAGATGCTAAGCTGCTGAGAAACTGTCGCAGTACTAATGTACATAACTTCTCCAACCCTGTGCATCGTTCCTAAGGTTTCAAATTGAAGTAGTAATTGTAATCGCCAAGTGTTGAGCATATGAATTCCCCTTTTAAGAATTACTAAACGAATTGTTAAGGAAAACTTGATTGTTTAATGTTTATTATTAATTAATAATAAACATTAAGCTAATAAAGAGCAAATTAATTAGAGGAGAGAGGTAGAAGCTGATGTATCCATACGAAAAGAGAAGCAATCCATGGGGAGACGTTGAAAGACATGTTGGAAGATATGGTGCACCATTCTTTATCCAAGAAATTATTGACCATGCTAAAGGAAGCTATGTTTATACGGAAGAGGGGAGACGGATTTTAGATTTTACTTCAGGGCAAATGTCATCGACGATTGGTCATTCTCATCCTGAAGTTGTGGCAACATTACAAGAAGCCGCTGGCCGCCTTGACCATCTGTTCAGCGGTATGCTATCAAGACCTAGCATTAACCTTTGTACACATATTGCCGAGACAGTAACAGATCCTTTAACGAAGGTAATTCCGTTGTCAACTGGTTCGGAAGTAAATGAAGCGGCATTAAGAATGGCAAAGCTGGTAACAGGGAAGTTTGAAATTGTCTCCTTTAACAGGTCTTGGCATGGTTTAACAGAAGCAAGTGCAGGGGCAACATATGCTTCAGCTCGTAAAAGCGGATTGCCTGGTACACCTGGACAATTGGCAATTCCAACTCCATATGAGTATCGCCCAGATTTTGTAGACAGAGACGGGAAGCTTGATTGGCAGAAGCAGCTGGACTACGGTTTTGCGATGGTCGATGCTCAATCTGTCGGCAGCTTGGCAGCATGTATTGTAGAACCTATTGTATCTGGGGGCGGCATTCTTGTTCCTCCGCCTGGTTATTTAGCTGCGTTAAAGAAAAAATGTCATGAAAGAGATATGCTGCTAATCTTTGATGAAGCACAAACAAGCTTTGGACGTACAGGACAATGGTATGGATTTCAGCATGATGGTGTTACACCTGACATTTTGACATTATCCAAAACACTCGGAGCAGGACTGCCGCTTGCAGCCCTTGTTACGACAGCAGAGATTGAACAAAAGGCATATGAAAAAGGTTTTGTATTTTACACTTCACATGTTAATGATCCTCTTGTAGCTGCTGTTGGGTGTACGGTCATGGATGTGATTGCAAAGGAGAATCTTTTAGCTGCAGCACGCGAAAAAGGGGATTATTTAGCAGCCGCACTTAAACAACTTGTAGAAAAACACGAGGTTGTTGGTGATGCTAGAGGGCGTGGATTGCTGCAAGGTATTGAGATTGTTAAGGATAAAATTAATAAAGAGCGGTCAGAAGCGATAGGTGATCGTATTACTGCTAGATGCCTTGAATTAGGTCTTCATATGAATATTGTTTGTTTGCCTGGTATGGGAGGTGTTTTCCGAATAGCACCTCCGCTCACAGTCAGTTATGAGGAGCTTGACGAAGGAATTTCCATGCTTGATCAAGCCATAACAGATGTCGAGAATACATTATGAAACTAGTTAAAGCAAATACAAGGAAAATAACTAGAAAGAAACGGTTTGCCTTTTCAGAAGAAATTAAAATGGTGCGTGATTATGACCCATCTGTTACGTCAAATCTTCAAGTGATTCTCACCTATTCTGGATTACATGCGGTGTGGTTTTATCGGTTATCACATATATTGTGGAAAAAGCAGCTTCACTTAGCAGCCCAGTTAATTTCTCAGCTTGCTCGTGTACTGACAGGTGTAGAAATTCATCCAGCTGCTACAATTGGAGAAAGACTGTTAATAGACCATGGCACAGGAGTAATTATCGGAGAAACAACGGTAATTGGTGATGATGTTGTTATTTACCAAGGCGTTACACTTGGCGGTGTTAATAATCAACCGGGAAGACGTCATCCAAAGATAGGCAATCATGTCTTTATAGGCGCAGGGGCGGCAGTATTAGGGGCAATCACCGTTGAAGAAGGGGCAAAAATCGGCGCATTGACACTAGTCCTTAAGGATGTACCTGCAAAACATACAGCAGTTGGCAACCCTACAAGACTAATAGCACCGAAATAGACTAAATTCATGAGATTGCTGTCATCCAAAAAGAACTATGGTTTGTTTACAAGGAAATAGCATACAAAAGAAAGTACTCATGTTTATGAGTGCTTTTTTTGTTGTCGCGAGTAGTAAAGCTGCTTGTACACATTTTTAAACAGGCGGATGGTTGCTTATAAATTCCTTCACCCATTTGCACCAATTTACATACATTTCTGCATAGCGGATGCCGTATTCTGACGTAATGATGGCACCTAAATTCTGCTTGGAGGTTTCCTTTGTGAAATGCTCTTTCCACTCTTTTGTCATACTTAAGATTCTTTCTTCTCGAGCAATTACCTCATCTAACAAAGTAATTATTTCGTCTATTGTTAATATATCAAAAGCAGCTGCTTTAATAAGGAACTCATCTTTTATTTTGGCAGGTTTGACAGAATGGTTAAGAATCCAATTAATTAATTCTTTTTTTCCTAGCTCTGTTATCGTGTAGATTTTCTTATTAGGCAACGAGCTTTGAATAATAAGTTCGTGTTCAAGTAATTCTTCCTTTTCTAATTTATGCAGCTCCGTATAAATTTGACTATGCGTAGAATTCCAAAAGTAAACTACTTGCTCCTTGAAAATACTAACTACCTCATAGCCACTAACCGGTTTTTTGGAAATGATTCCTAATAAAGCATACCGTAAGCTCACGTATACCACTCTTTTCAATTGTTTATATATTTTTGCATTATATCATACTAGCTTGACTAATTTGAATAAAGCTTAGTAATATAATATTAACATATGTCATTTTAGACATATGTTAATTCTGATAAAGGGAGTATGTTAGAGGTGGTTGGTCCATTGATTTGTTTTAAACTGTTTAGTTATTGGACTAAAGGAAATATTAATTATAAATAAAGAAAGGGAATTGCTCTGTGGCAAGGCTTAGTATGTGGCTTCAGTGCAAGAAGGTTTAAAAAACAATGAAAAAAATAATTAATAAAAAGAGTATTTTAGCAGTCGTTATCGTTTTAGTACTTGCGATTGGGATATTTTTTGGATGGACGCAAATGACGTATAAAGCAGCGGAAGATCCAGCTATTTCTATGGATAGTAACTATGTTAAAGAAGATGATTGGCTTATTTATGGAGATAAAAGCAGTACAACAGGAATTATTCTATACCCAGGAGCAAAAGTGGAGCCTGAAGCTTATGCTTATTTGGCACAGGAGTTAGCAAAGGATAATATGATAGTGGCAATTCCAAAGGTAGCATTGAATTTAGCTCTTTTTGATTATAAAAAAGCAAACGAGATGATAACGAAATATAAAGAGGTAGACTGGATAATCGGCGGACATTCAATGGGTGGTGCTGCAGCAGCAATGTATGTTGATAAAAACATGGATAAAGTGAAGGGGCTCATCTTTTTAGGTTCCTATGCCGCTGACAATGAGTTATTATTTAAATCAAGCCTGCCGGTTTTATCTATTAGCGGGTCAGAAGATGGTTTAAGTACACCAGAAAAAATAAACGAAAAGAAGAATCTCCTGCCAAGTACAACAGAGTATTTTCAAATTAAAGGCGGAAATCATGCTCAATTTGGCGTGTATGGAGAGCAACCAGGTGATAATAAAGCCAAAATTTCTGTAAAGGAACAACAAGATATTATAGTGGAAACAATTGAGGACTGGGTGGAAGCTAATAAATTCGGGAATAAATGATGAAATTATAACTATAAATAATTAGAGAGGGGGAGCATATTTGGACAGTTTATTATTTTTGCTGTATACGATTATTTATTTTGTTAGTCTTATAATTATTGTTATTAACATAAAAAAATCCCCTGTACTTAGTCTGCTTTTCCTATTACCGGTTGTAATTGGCCTTTTATACGATAATGCGGTCATTACACTAGGGAGGTTTTTAGGAGAAAGTAATCTCAACGAGCAATTAAACCTATTACGCTTTCTGCTTCATGCCATTTTTACACCGTTTCTCACTTTTTACGCATGGGCTGTTGTTAAAAAGACAAATATTTCTTTAACAAGGAGTATGGTCTTTCGTATAGCTCCATATGTAATAACTGCCATTTTAATAATAATAGAACTATATAAAGAAGTAATTGGCCTGCAAATAGCACCTAAATGGGAATACGGTGTTTTGACCTATAGCTCCGTAGGCAGTAGTGGACTTCCAATAATGGTGATTATTGTGGCGATACTTCTACTGATTGCATCTATCATTGTGCTTGTTAAGCAAAAATGGGTTTGGTTTTTTATTGGTTCGTTAGTTATGATAATTATGAATGCTGTAAAGATACCTGTTAACAGTGGTGCGCTTACAAATTTATCAGAAGTTATTTTAATTGCGTCGCTACTAGCTACGAGTTTGTTT
>Ga0058696_1000827_pt1 | contig 12812 bp, 12 predicted proteins | sample AgamicMgSfrz_FD_55077 | JGI IMG/M metagenome (GOLD analysis project Ga0058696, IMG submission 55077) | Agave microbial communities from Guanajuato, Mexico - Mg.Sf.rz | ecosystem: Host-associated > Plants > Phyllosphere > Phylloplane/Leaf | place: Guanajuato, Mexico | collected 2012-05-30 | reverse complement strand
CGGAAACGTCAGACATTTGCGATGGGATTGCTCGGAGGTGGAATCTCCGTTCTGTTCGGCTCTATTTTCTACAGTTATTTTCTGCTTCATATTATTGGTTTATATACAGGTCTTGGACTTTCTGTACTTGTATCGGCGGTGTCCGTCCTGCTATCGCTAAGATATCAGTCGAGGACGATCTGCTCCCTCGGTCTGGTGGGCGGTTATCTGCCCCTGTTCTCGTATATGGCCTATTTCGGCCTTAGCGGAAACTCCGTGTATGTTGCCATGGCCTATATGCTGCTTCTGAACGGCATTATTGTACTCATTTCCTTCGGCAAACGTTGGCCAATCGTGCATTATATCAGTTTTCTGTTCAATACACCGTCCATGTTAATCCTCTTGTGGCTCTCGCCGAACAACGTTGTGGGCATGGTGTATTCGGTTGCTACGTTTGCATTATATCTGGGAATTACACTCGCGTATCCATTTAAACATCGGGTTAAACTGACCTGGTGGGATTTCGCTCTGCTGGCCATGAATACGAGCATCAGCTGTCTGATGCTGTATGTGCTCTTTGACGCAGAAGGCTGGGATGATGCGCAGGGATTGCTGGCACTTATATTCTCCCTGGTGTATGTAGGGCTCGCCCGGTGGGTACAGCGCCATATGGTTCAGGAGAAACAAACCATACTATTGTTCTATATCACATCCCTAACCTTTGCCATTCTGATGATCCCGTTCCAGTTTGGGGCGAAGTGGCTGTCCATGGGATGGTTAATCGAGGGTATTTTGCTTGTTATGCTGGGTCATCTGAAACAGTTCAGGTCGGTAGAACGTGCGGGATGGGGCGTTGTGCTCCTGTGCGTGTTCACCTTCGTATATTATGATGTGCTGGTGCTGTATGTGGTGGGAGAGCAATCTTACTTTATGCTGAAATACTCCTGCATTACGCTGGGGGCCCTCTTGATTACATTGTATTATGCTATGGTTGGCAGCGGGAAAGGGTTATTGGCCAAAACCAAGATTCATCATAGTGTGCTGGAGCTCGGCACGCTGAATATATTCAAGTACGTCACCCTCGGCAACCTATGGATATATGTTTTGTACGAATCCAATGAACTGTATACCCGAGCGGTCGATGGGACGTTCCTGCTCTACTTGTTCTACAAATGGCTGATGTTCGCTGCACTAACCATCGCGCTGGCGTATGCCTTAGGCCAAGTTAAGTTATTCCATGACCAGATGGTGAAGTACTACACAACGTTCCTGCATGCAGCAGGCTGCTGTATTGCACTTGCGGTGACGTTGTCCATGCCGGCACTCGATCCGGGAGTCCAGCAGCATACGGCAGCAGAGATTGTGGGATTGCTGGTTCTGATTATTTTTAATATTGGTGTGTTTTTCGCTGGAAGAGACTTGCTGATTGCGGGCATACGCGGACAGTTCAAGAGCGTAGAGTGGTACCCGGTCATTGCGGGAATTTACCTGCTGGGTGTCATCACGGTCTTCCTGACGGTGCAGTTCCAATGGGGGGACATCGGTCTGATGTTCAGCCTGATTTATCTGCTGCTTGCGATTCTCTATATTGCGTACGGATTCCGTAGGAGGTACGTCATGATTCGTCGTCTCGGACTCGGTCTGACCTTGTTCTCCACGGGGAAAATGGTATTCTACGATGTCGGTTTGCTAACAACGGGCAGCAAAATCATCGCCTACTTTAGCTTCGGTGTGTTATTGCTGGGCATTTCGTATCTGTATCAGAAGGTATCCAGCCGGATGGAGGAGGCTCAGGTCAAGAAGACACCGCCGGTTGAAGAACCGGATCGGTCTAAGTAAGTACTATTTTAAATATGAATAACAGCCAGATCCCATTTTGATTATAAATTTCTAAGCAAACAGGCCTCTTGCCGCTGTGATGTCAGCGTCTAAGGGGCTTCTTCATATGGGCATGGCACGAGTATGTGTGCAGGGAGTTATATCTATTAAAACGATGATTATGACATTGGTGAAACGTTTATTACAAGGATCGCGTTATAATAGAATAAGCTCATGGATGGGTGTTCAGATGCAACCAGGATGTTTCGGAAGCAGGTGTGCCGTTCAATGATTCGCCGCGTTCGTCCGTTACGCGTGATAGCACGGTAAGTGTAATGGACAGGGCAAAGGCGAGCAGTACGTAGATGAAAATGTTCTTTTTGTTCATGGTGATATACCTCTCTTGTTGATTAGGCTAATTGAAAGCTCGTTATGAGAAAAAAAGCACAACGTCTGGTATAGTATAGAAACGAATACATCATTGCCTGTATACACTATATAAATAGCCAGGAATGCAAACAATGGAACAAATCTGATGAAGTTATCATTATTCATGAAACTCATAGAGCTAGAGTGAAAATTGAAGGTGGGAGATGAACATGCGGGAGACGGCCAAAATCGTCATTCGTACACCTGGGCAGGAGAGCGACGGTTCATTTGCTTATGTAAGCCAGGGACGCTCCATCACGGTGGGACGTTATACGGGCGGCGGTGAATCGGACTTGTCCGTGTATAATCAGTTGATATCGAAGCGGCACTGCCGCATTCATTATGATGCACAGCGTCAGCTGTGGGTTGAGGATCTGGATAGCAAAAATGGGACCGAGTTGAACGGACAGCGGCTCGTTCCCTATGAGAAATACCCGTTTGCCGAAGGAGACATTCTGACCATGGTCAATGGCTTGATCCAGCTTCGGACGGAGGGTGATCTCGAAGAAACACGCGAATACCGTATATCCGATCTGCTGGGTGAGGGAGTCCGGGTGCATGATCACCTGCAGACTGTACAGATTGGCGAGGTGGAAATTCCGCTCTCGAAAAAGGAGTTCCAGCTGTTCAAGCTGCTGTACAGTCAATTGGATCATTTTGTGACGAGAGAGCAGATCGTTGGCCAGGTATGGCCGGAACGAAGCATGCTGGAGAGCGATTCGGTAGGAATTGATGAGATCAATTCGCTGATCTATCGGACCAATCGCAAGTTGGGTGTCCATTTTACGATCAAATCCGTCTACAAAAAGGGTGTATACATGAAGTCACATGTGCCTGGCGTTATGGGCGGCATGATGTAACCAGTCTGAATGAACAAAGGGATGAGGCCATGTTGATCATTCAAATCATTCCATGGCTGATTGCCGTGGTGATGCTGATCGCCGTAATATCCATCGTGCTGGTCAGCTGGAAAAATGGAATCTCACCCATGCCCACATCCGGAATCGTCCGGCAGGTGGTTATTCAGGAGATTAATCGCATTCCGGGGTATGGGGATATCATTGAGGCAGGCTCCGGTTGGGGGACGCTGGGATTGGATATCGTCCGTCATTGTCCGGGCAAGCGAATTACCGGCATTGAAAACTCGCTCATTCCTTTCTGGTTCTCTCAAGTCATGTCCAGCCTGATGGTTGGATTCAGGAAAGCCAAGGGCGAGCGGAATTCACTGAAAGGTCGGCTGCGGTTCATACGCGGGGATATCTACAAGAGCTCCTACGAGCACGCAGACAGTGTCGTTTGTTATTTATTTCCTGGGGCTATGACCCGGCTCATGGACAAGTTTAGCCAGGAGCTCCCACCGGGGGCACGGGTTATCAGTGTGTGTTTTGCGCTTCCGGGGAAAGTTCCTCTCCGAACGATTACGTGCAAGGATGCCTTGCGTACGAAGGTTTTTGTATACACATTTTGAAGAGAAAGATTGCTTTAACTTTCCCACAAGAGAAAGCCCTGTGATCCTGTTACCATAAGGATAACGAAAGAAGGCGCCGAACCCACTTCTAAAGTGAATTCGGCGCCTTCTTGTTATCCTGAACAGGCGTTTTATTTTATACCGATCAGTTTGTCATACTTTATTTTGCGGAGTCTGTCGTGCTTGTGCTTGTACTTGTGCTGTCTGTCGTTGTTCCGGACTCGGTTCTGTTTCGTCCGCCTCCGAATCCGCCTTGGCCGCGTCCTCCACCAGGACCACCCATACCTGTATTGGCAGTGGTTACACCCGATTCATTCACCCAGGTAACGTTGCTTGTGGATTGGAATGCAACCACTTTGGTGCCGCCACTGTACGTACCGTCTGTGTACAGGCCATCTGTAGCTGTACCGGTTGATGTTCCGCCGGAGTAGATTTCATAAGAACCGTCTTCTTTCAGGTCAGGCGAGCTGATAACTACAGATTGATAATCTTTTGCCGGTGCGAAGGTCAGGATGCTGTTGCCATCGCTGTCTTGTACGTGAACCAGCGTTCCGGCTTTCTGCGTTTCAGGGAATGTCATTACAATGGTGTTTTGTGTTGAGGAATCCGATGTACCTTGTGCCATACCGGAACTGCCGGCAGCGATCAGGTACCCACCACTCAGTTCAAATGTGCCATCATAATCCAGTGGTCCGTTGCCATCATTTGTCGGACCATTCACAATCACGGTTCCGCCAGTCATGTAGATGGAACCATTGGAGTCAAGTCCGTCACCGTTTGCATTGACGGTAAGGGATCCACCGTTAAGATGAAGCTCACTGTTTCCGGCAGATCCACCCGGCATACCTCCTGGAGCACCGCCTTGTGGACGAGTATTGCCACTTGCGTCTGTGCTTTGATCTGCTTGATCCGCATCTGTAATTGTTGATGTTGTACCTGTCGTCTCGGTTACAGAGATGTTGGAAGCTTTAGTGGCATCAGCGGTTTGAGTGCTGTCTGCTTCTGTAGTGGTTGCAGCAGCATCTGCCGCAGTTGCAGTGATGTCACCCGAAGCATTTACGCCATCATCCGAAGACGTAACGTCCACATCACCATCATTCAGTGTAATTGTTGCTCCCTCAAGTCCTTCGTAGCTCTTCGCAATGTTGATCGTTCCACCGTTAATGGTGAGTGCCAGATCGGCATGAATACCGTCATCGCCGGATTCCAGGGTGATCTTGCCGTCGTTGATCGTTACATTGCTGTTGCTGTGCAGGGAATCATCCATGGAGTCAATGGTATACGTACCGCCGTTAACGGTAAGATCTGCCCCTGATTTAAGTGCTTTTGCACTTGTCGATTCGGTTTCTGTGGTCGTTGTTGTCGCAGCATCTGCATCCGAAGCAGTAGTTGATGCCTTATCAGCTGAGCTTGCCGGTGCTGTACCTGCTGCATTCGTTCCATCCGTTGCTGGCATATCAGCAGGCGGTTCACCATCTGGTGGAGTACCCATGTCTGTTGGAGGTGTTCCACCACCCCAGCCACCGCCGCCTCCGAATGGACCCTCTTCTGCTTTGGCTGGTGCATTGGCGCTGCCGCCCCCAGTGACGATGTTAAAGGTTCCGCCATCCGTAACGAGGGCAGTCTCAGCCTGAATACCATCGTTACCGCTTTGGATATCGAATGTACCACCGGCAATGGCGACGAAGCCTTTGTCGGCATCTGTATCGTTGGTCGCTTTCATACCGTCACCTTCAGCATCAACCGTAATGCTACCTTCCTGGATTGCAAGCATATCCTTACCTTTGATGCCGTCGTCTGCCGCCTTGACGTTAATGGTGCCACTTACAATTTTGAGATCATCCTTGCTTGTAATCCCTTCGTTGTAGTTACCTGTTACGGTGAGTTTACCTGTGCCGTTAAATGTCAGATCGGCCTTGCTGAAGATGGCTGCATCGGGCTCATCCGTTGCATCATCAGCGTATACATAGGTTGTACCATCCGAAACAGCATTTTCCGTTCCTTCTTGCAGGGTAATNACCGCTTTGCCTGCTTCCTNAATGTAGATGGCCGCACTGTCGTTATCGTGAATGGTTGCTCCATTCAGCACGAGGTGAACGGTTCCTTTATCGGTTACATTAACGATAATCTGTCCATCTGTTAGTTCCCCGCTAAGCACATACGTGCCTGCTTCGGAGATGGTTACCGATCCGTTCGCCGCTTTGGCTCCGGAACCGGTAACGGTCGCTGTCTTACCGCTCAGCTTAATGGTTGTAGAGTCGGCTTCACTCCAGCTTACATTGGTATCATCTGCATCCATGGAGACCAGATCCGCATATTTGACGGAGGTCTGCTCACTAACGGAAACGGTTTTGGTTGTGCCTGTTGTTGACGTTGCGGCATTGGCGGTTGTGCTTGTCGCTCCTGGAGCACTGCATGCTGTAACCATTGCGGTAATCATCGCTACGGACCATAACTTGCTGCCTGTAATCCATTTTTTATTCATAATATATCGTTCCTCTCGATTATAAAATGTCTCGAATTAATATTCCGGCGTTGGTGCCATATTGAGGGAGATATCCAGATTCCCGTTACGTGTACGAACGGCATCAAGGAATTCCTTCTGATTGACGTGTTGGCCAAGGTGAACCAGGTAGACCAGTTCATACAAGCTGCCAAGTTCGGTTGTTCTCACTTTGTTCAACTGGTACTCAACATTGAATTTTTTGAATACTTCATCAAAAGCTTCTTCATAGCTCAGGTTTTCAGGAATGGTGACTTTAAGTAATTTTTGTTGACTCTTTTTGGCTCCGAATTTGAAATAGCTCAGAACAAACATCAGTACACACAAGATGATGGTGAACAATACCGCGTATCCGAATGCACCGACGCCGCAGGCAAGACCAGAAGCCATGGTGAACAGGACGTAGGAGATATCCTTCGGATCACCAGGTGCGCTTCGGAAACGGATAATCGAGAAGGCGCCGGCCAAGCTGAAGGCGCGGGCTACGTTGCTGCCGATCAGCAGGATGATGATCGCAACAATCACGGGCAGGACAACCATGGTTAACGTGAAACTCTGCGAGTATGTGGTGGCATTGGTTTTCATGTATGTGAGACTGATAATTGCACCCATCAGGATGGCTAGGCCAATCGTAATCACGGCACTGCTGAATGTCAGCGTTGTGTCGGTTATAGCAGAACTGAAAATGGAATCAAGCATATACTACACTCTCTCTTTCTATGATCGTTTGGTTTGGTTTCATGGCTGGATCGAAGTCGGTACCCGGAACGAGGATTCGCTCGCCTTGGTAGTTCAGATTCGTCGTTCTGACGAGACGCTTGAATTCGTTGCCGTATTTGGAGAAGCCTACACGGTACAAGCCGTGCTCAGACAACAGCTGGGATAACCAGAACGGAACGGTTTTCTCCGCCTTGACCTCCATCAGCCAGCGACCGTCTTCCACCAGTGGTTCACCATAATCCCCTTGTTCCAGCTTCAGATCGTATCTGCGGCTGCGGATATTGGTGTCAAAGGTGATGCGGAGATCACGGCTGTTCTTATCGAACAATGCCTTGCGTTCATAGGCCAGATACACTTTTGGTTCCAGGTCGTATAAGCGGAGGAAATATTCGATTTCATCGACAACCTGCTTGTTCATGTAGTCAGCCAGCCCAGGCGCCTGTCCCGTACGGACGAATTCATAAGCCTCATCCAGCATCAGGGCAGTTCTTCTTTTGTTGACCAGGCCGAACACTTTCTTTTTGATCTCCAGATACACCTTGGCATTTTCTTCAGGTACCCCGTAAGCCCGCAGTCTCAGCTTCTCCTTGTACTTGGGCTTGGAGAGGCTGGCACGGATCAGGGAATCCTGCGGAGTATCGAAGTACAGGTTGCTGATGGAGTAGAACTCGTGTTTCTTGTTGTATGCGTCCAGCTCCATGTACTTCAGCAGATCACGGTAGAAATGTTCATATTGCTCATCGGTCAGAAGATACTTGCTCTCATATCGGTTGAATACTTCAATCGCCATTTAAGATTCATTCCTTTCATCCATAGGTTGTATGTTTTGTTTCATCGTGTATTGCTTCCATGTCTGTATATTAGAGCGCCAACCTTGAATGAATCTTAAATGATTTTACATTCCGTTAATCTTTTTTTACCTTCCTATAATAGTTCTCGTGAAATAAATGAATTAAGATTGATTCAAGGTTCTGCAGGTAGAATGATTGATATAATCAAAGAAAGTTGCGACGAACAATTCAAGGCAGAGGAATGAATAAATCATGAGAATATTAATTGCGGAAGATGAGGTTCATTTGGCAGAGGCCGTATCCCAGATATTGAAGAAAAACAATTACTCCGTGGACATGGTCCACGACGGCAGATCAGGACTCGATTATGCGCTAAGCGGTATATACGATCTGCTGCTGCTCGACATCATGATGCCGGAGATGGATGGAATCAGCGTACTGAGAAAGCTGCGCAGTGAGGGAAACCACACGCCTGTGATCCTGCTGACAGCCAAGGGCGAGCTATCGGACAAAGTAACCGGACTCGATTATGGGGCGGATGATTATATCGCGAAGCCTTTCGCAACAGAGGAACTGCTTGCCCGGATTCGGGCAGCCCTTCGAAGAAAGGGTGAGGTCGTGCCTGAGGACGGGTTGAAATTTGGCGATATCGAACTGAATACAACGCAGCTGAAGCTGGCCGTGCAGGGCAAGGAGATCAAGCTCAATCTGAAAGAGAATGAGCTGCTGGAATTGCTGATCACACGCAAACAGGCTATCACGTCCAAAGAGCAGATCATTGAGAAGCTGTGGGGCTTCGACTCTGAAGTGGAATATAACAATGTGGAGGTGTACATCTCGTTTTTGCGGAAAAAACTGACCTTCCTGAACTCCAAGGTCCGCATCAATACCATCCGGGGTGTGGGTTATGTACTTGAGGTGACGTCCTGATGTTTAAGAGACTTCGCAACCGGTTTTTGGTCGTCAATCTNGTATCAATCTCGATCATGATGCTGGTCGCTTTTGCGACGATCTATATTATTACGTACCAGAATGTGCAGCGGGAAACCAACATGGAGCTCTTCAAGGTATCNGATTTCTATCACAGTCCATATCCTTCGTCCAAGATGCCGCATGGAGACGATGCCATTACAGGTAATCCGCCATCGGATGTACAGCAGAACGGACCAGGTGGAGACCCCAATTCGCCGCCAGGGCGTTCCGTATCGTTCATGGTGAAGACGGATAATGAGTGGAATATTACAGATTCACAATCCAGATTTAGCATGGAGGAACCATTTTACGCAGAGGCACTGGAGAAGGTGGACAAGGCTGATCATTCGGAGCGTAAGACCGGACAATTTGCACTGGATGGAACGAACTGGGCGTATGTTATTGATCCGAGCAGCGATGGACATATGGTTGTGTTCATTGATGTAACTGCCCAGCAGGGCATTCTTACGAATCTGATCTATACCTTTACGATCGTAGGATTGTTTATGCTGATCGTCATCTACTTCCTGAGCCGTTACTTTGCCAATCGTTCCATTGCACCGGTCAAGGAAGCGTTCGATAAACAGAAACAGTTCATCGCGGACGCCTCCCATGAGCTTAAGACACCTCTGGCCATCATTAATACGAACACGGACGTGCTGCTTGCCAATCGGGAGGATACGATCGATAACCAGTCCAAATGGCTGCATTATATCAAGTCGGAGACAGAGCGCATGTCCCGGTTAACGAGTGATCTGTTATATCTGACCGAGATTGATGATTCGCGTTCCACGATGATCCACTCCAAGTTTGATATGAGTGATGCGGTAGAGACCATTATTTTAACGATGGAAGCTGTTATTTTTGAGAAAAATATATCTCTAGACTACAGCATTGAGCCGGAGCTCATGGTCCATGGCAACAGTGAACAGATCAAGCAGGTAGTGAACAGATCAAGCAGGTTATTCTGATTCTGCTGGATAACGCTGTGAAATATTCCAAAGCCAAAGGCGCGGTCAATGTTTCGCTGAAGAAGCATAATCACGAGGTGGTGCTTGCCGTCTCCAATACAGGGGAAGGTATCGCACCGGAGCATTTGGACCGAATCTTCGATCGCTTCTATCGTACGGATGCGTCCAGAGCACGCAAACATGGTGGACACGGTCTCGGTCTGGCGATTGCCAAGTCCATCGTGGACCAGCATAAAGGTCAGATTTATGCACGCAGTGTGGTAGGAGAGGGAGCGACGTTCTACGTTCGTCTCACTTAGTTCTGAATAAGACATGTCTGTTATGGGTTAACCTATGCTACAATGGCAACAGTATGTATGAATCAAGGAGCTGAACTGAACGTGACGGAAGCGAATTCAATTAATGAGCAGGAAATGATGCAATATATCGCGGAGAAAACCAAAGCAAGCCAGGCGAATATTGCACTTGTGCTGAAGCATGAGCAAGCCTACATCAACAAAGCGCATGAAAATGCTAAAGGCGAAGTGGACATCGACGGCGATGATCTGGCTGACTATATCCTGAGCCGCAAAGATGTGAAGCTCGACGAATTGACGGTAGAAGGCATTCTGGATGCCGAAATGGACTATCTCATGGAAAAAGGCCACGCAGGATACGTGGATTAAGATCACTGTGATCGGAACGTATAGATGGAGTGGTATATCAAAAAGGAGCCTGTTCCCAGGCTCCTTTTGATTTTATATCTTTTGATACCTTGTATTTAGATAGAAGGTAACCATTAGGATTCACGTTTTCACGTTGTAACCCAGGCTGTTATTGACCCATCATACCGCCATCGACAGTGTAGAGGGAAGCTGTTACATAAGAAGCCTCTTCGGACAAGAGGAAGTTCATCACAGCTGCCACTTCTTCCGGTTCGCCGTAACGTCCCATTGGAATGCTGGCTACGGTAGCATCCTGGTAGTTTTCCACGTCACCGGAGTTTGCTTCGATTTGGCGCATCATGCGCGTGTTAATAGTTCCTGGCAATACCGCATTTACCCGAATATTGAATGGGGCAAGTTCATTTGCTGCAGTACGCGTGAGACCAACTACGGCATGTTTGGACATAATATATGGAGATACGGCTGGAGCACCCATCAGACCTGCAAGGGAAGATGTGTTCAGAATGGCACCGGATTTTTGTTTTTTCATTACCGGAATGACGTTTTGCAGACCCAGGAATACGCCACGAACGTTGACGTTATATACTGTATCCAGTGCTTCAACGCTGAGGTCTTCGATCAGACCCGTTGGACCTTCGATACCGGCGTTATTGGCAAAATAGTCGATTCTGCCAAAAGCATCGAGTGCTTTTTGAACATAGTTTTTCACGTCTGCTTCCTGGGATACGTTTGCTTTTACAGCAATGACGTGCTCTTTGTCGAGGTTCAGATCGGCGATGGTCTGCTGAATGGCATCTTCGTTCAGGTCTACCAGAACCAGATTGATTTTGCGTTCTGCCAGTCTGCGTGCCAATTCTTTACCAATGCCTCCGGCAGCCCCTGTAATAACCGCTGTATGTGTATAAGATGTACTCATGATATATTCGCTCCCTATTTGTTATTGGCAGGTTTTTCTCCAAAAAAAGTTTCAACCTGTCGTCTATCGTTCCTGTCTCAATGTTAAGATATACATAACGGTGTGACAATAATCATTGACAGCGCATATGTCTGGTATCGGACACAGATGTAAGCGGTGTTCATTTAGGTTACAATAATGGACAAAGGAGGGGGAAATGTTGATTATCGAACACCCACAGGACCGGAGAGCACGAAGAACACAGGATGCAATCATCGCTGCGACGGTTTCGTTAATATTGGAAAAGGGAGCCGACGCCGTAACCATCCGTGACATTACAGAGCGTGCGGATTACAATCGCGGCACATTTTATTTGCATTTTCCTGGGAAGCCGGAACTGCTTGAATTCATTTTGGAGGATTTCATGCAGGGAGTGGGCCAAGCCTACGCGAAACCATACGCTGAATTAAAGGAAGTCGATATGACCGGATTATTGCCTTCTACCATGCCGGTATTTGAATATATCGAAGCTCATCAGGATGTCTTCCGTGCCTTGATCACGATGCATGGGGATATGGCCTTAAGGCTGTGCAATATGTTTCGAACGTACTTAACNGAGGATTTCGTGCTGGTAACCGAAGATAGCGAGTATACGATCAACTACGATATTATGCTCAGCTACCTGATATCTGCNACGGTGGGTGTCATCATGCACTGGGCAGAGATTGGATTCAAATATTCTGCGCATTATATGGGGGAGCAGTTGACGGCGTTAATAAACATCAAACCGACCCGTCTGCTGATAGAACCAGGACAGAAGGGTCGGACTATTCACGAGCGTATGCTGTTGGATTAAGAAAAAGGAAGCAGGCAGCTATCCCGTCATGGAGGTGTCTGCTGCTTGCTGGAGCTGAATCAATTGTTCGCGTACGAGAACGGCTTCGCCGACGATGATCAGTGCCGGATTGTTCACCTTTTCCGAAAGGGAGAGAGCGTGAAGCTGGCCCAGCGTGCCGGTAATGATTCGTTCCTTCGCAGTGGTTCCGCGTTCAATCAAGGCTGCTGGAGTGCAGCTGCTTTTGCCGGATTGCAGCAGTTCGCGCTGAATATGGGGTAATTGGCTGATGCCCATATAGATGACCAGAGTGTCCACGCTATGGGCGAGCAGATCCCAGCGAACAGAAGATACACGGCCATCACTCCCTGTGCCAGTGACACAAGCGAAGGTCGAAGCCACTCCCCGATGGGTTAACGGAATCAGGGATGAGGCGGATGTGCCCACAGCGGAAGTGATGCCAGGAATGACTTCGAAAGGAATCCCNGCTTCAGCCAGCACGAGTGCTTCTTCACCGCCGCGCCCGAAGATGAACGGGTCACCGCCCTTAAGCCGAACTATCTGTTTGCCTTCCGAAGCGTGAGCAACCAGTAACCGACCAATCATCTCCTGACTCATGGAATGCAGCCCAGGAGCCTTCCCACAATAGATTCGGAGTGCTGCTTCAGGAGCTTCGGCAAGCAAGTCATCATTCACCAGTCGGTCATACAGCAGTACATCTGCCGTTTGAATGCGTCTCAGCGCTTTCACCGTAATGAGTTCCGGA
>Ga0058696_1000826_pt1 | contig 12816 bp, 13 predicted proteins | sample AgamicMgSfrz_FD_55077 | JGI IMG/M metagenome (GOLD analysis project Ga0058696, IMG submission 55077) | Agave microbial communities from Guanajuato, Mexico - Mg.Sf.rz | ecosystem: Host-associated > Plants > Phyllosphere > Phylloplane/Leaf | place: Guanajuato, Mexico | collected 2012-05-30 | reverse complement strand
GAACCAATGGCCATTTCGCTCATCGCCTGGGAAGAACGTTTCACGATATTCACCTGGTCAGATGTGCCCACAGCCAGCTGCTCCACAGTTGCGGAAATTTGCTCCGATGCTTGCGTATTTTGCTCGGCACTCGCCAGCAGTTCTTCCGAAGAAGCAGCTACCTGCTCGGAAGTCACGGAAACGGACTGAATCATCGCACGCAAGTTGCCCGTCATGGTATTGAAGGAAGCAGCCAATGTACCAAGCTCATCCTTATTTTTAAGGGTGATTGTTTCACCTGTCAAATCACCGTTTGCAATCAGCATCGCCGAGGCGTTCATCTTCTGAATCGGTCTCGAGATGATGCTTGCAATGAAGAAAGCGATAAAGAGTGCGATCAGGAAGGAAATAATCGTCACCACCAAAATGATAATAAATGCACTATTTGCTTCATCCAGCGACTCAGCTGTCGCTTGTCCTGCTAATTCATTACTCATCGTAATCAGCTGAGCAATGGTATCATTGGCTGTGAACCACAGCGGATATGCTTCGGAATGCAGCCTGCTGGCTCCAACATAGTCGTTAGCCATACCCAGCTCGACAAATCCAGGCATTTTGGCCAAGTAGGCATCATAGTTCGTACTGAACGTATCATACAGCGCCATCGCTTCATCACTGCCCTTAATAAGCTCGATTAGCTGTTTTCGCTCTTCCTCAATCTTCGTCTGGAGCTGCTCTAAGGATTCACTTATCTCTGCGATTGAATTCTCATCCGTCTCAACAATGGCTGCAAGAGCCTGACGCTCCACGTCTGAGATATCACCATTCATCAAGCCCAGCAGGCTGACGCTTGGCATCCACGTCTGATCGATCTCTTCAGAAGTATTGGACATATCATAGATCTGAATCAAGGCATAGCTGCTTACGAAGGCAAGCAATGCAACTACAATCATAAATCCCGTCAACAATTTCATTCGAATCGTCAACTTCAATTTCCCCAACACGTTTCCTCGCGTGCTTTTCATATTCCCCACTCCCAACTTGGCCATAAACCAATACATATGTATAGTATATCGACACCTATCGACACGAATTGTAGATATCCGAATTTAATTTTCAATAAATTTCATGTAACTTCGAAATATAAACAAAATAAGCCTCAAGTCTTTGGCACAGCCAAAAACTCAAGACTTTAATGGTTAACTTACCGTATCCTCTTCCCACATTACATGTGCCATTCTACCGGAAAACCCGCCGATGGATATGGATAAAGAAATCAGGAACCGACTTGGTATAGTTACGCGTCGTGATCAGAATAACACTAACCAGGCTGCCCAGAATAAATCCGCCAAGAATATCTCCCGGATAATGCACACCTACATATACTCGCGATACTCCTGTCAGCACGGCAAGCAGCAGCATCCACAATCCGAAACGACGCCCGATGAAAAACGAAGCGGCAGCAAGTGCAAAGACAAACGAAGCATGCTTGCTTGGAAAAGACGGATCCGGCACATGAGGCACCAACTGATGCACGTTCCCTTCCACAAATGGTCTTGGATGACCTACGGCTGGGGAAATGCCCCACTTGGCAAGAACAAGAGCTGCAATAGACCCTACACATGCATAAAAGACAATACGCTGCTTGGCTGGATTACCCAGGAACCAGACAATAACCAGAAGGGCAATCATAACCCACACCGCATATTCTGCTGAAGTAATCATAAACCTGTCCAGAAGCGGAACCCGGTCCGCAAACTGGTTGATCCAGTTAAAAACAGATTGATTCATAACTGCGTTAATACCTCCATGACCTAATACGTGATTCGTTTTTACACCGCTTTTACACTATAATACTCACCAACTATTTGTCAAACAAAGTGCCGACTGACCGAATATTCGAAATCAAAGAGGACATTTCCCTTACTTTTTGTTAAAATAGTTTGGATTACATATCAGTTCAACAATAGAAAGGTGAAGATTATGCTTAAAAAATGGTTGTGGGGGACAGCCCTGACCCTGGCACTTGCCGTAACAGGCGTCCTCATATATTACGGATACTCCATTGTACATTTTGCCAATAGCATCTCAACCGCTTCAGGTACCTCCTCATCGCCCACATCCAATCCTCAGGCAGACCTTGGTACAGACACTACAACAACACCAATTCCCAAGTGGGAAGGCAAGGAACGCGTAAACATCCTTCTTCTCGGGGGTGACTCCAGAGGTGATGATGCTGGACGCTCGGATTCCGTCATGGTGGCTTCCATTGACCCTGTGTCCAAACGGGCGCATCTCTTCTCTGTCCTGCGAGATACATATGTGGATATACCCGGCCATGGCAAAAGCCGGCTTAACGCAGCTTTTTCCTACGGGGGCGCTGAATTAACCAAACAAACGGTAAGCAATCTGCTCGGTATTCCGATTCAGCATTACGTATACACGGACTTCATCGGCTTCATGGCCCTTGTCGATGCGGTAGGCGGCATTGATATTGATGTGGAAAAAGACATGTATTATACCAGCAAAGCCGATAAACATATGTACGATATTGATCTCAAAAAAGGACTTCAGCACATGGACGGCAAAACGGCCCTCCAATATGTTCGTTTCCGGCATGATGCCACCTCGGATTTTACACGCACCGAACGGCAGCGCATCTTCATGACCGAACTTGCCAAGAAGCTGCAAAGCACCACCTCCCTCTTCAAAATTCCGGAGATCCTGGAGGCGGTTGCTCCGTATATTGAGACAGACCTCAGCCCTACACAGATGCTGAAGCTGGCCTCACTCGGGTTTGATATTAATGTAAATGAAGTGGACAAACAGCAGATCCCGCCTAATAAACTGTTAACCAATGAACTTGCAGGTTCTGCTCAGGTCTTGGGCGTGGACCAAACCAAACTCCAGGCATTCATTCAAAATCTGTTCGAGGAAGATGCTCAGGCAGAGCAACAATAAACAAGAAATAAGAAAAACGGCGGCCTTCTGGCTGCCGCTTTTTTTATCCTATTTTCACCATTTAATCTCCTCTTAATGTTGAAATAGTACCCTTTAATGATTATGTGTGTTGGAAGGAGGCGGGCCATCTTGGGTAAACCGCGTATAGAAGAGTGGACGCAGCTGCGCGGGATCGCGTTTCTCGCCATCGTCATGCAGCATAATATCGCAGAATATATCTATCGTTCAGATATTGAACAACCGGATTCCGTTATGCTGACCATGATCTATCATCTCACCCGGTTCGGAACGCCGACCTTTGTCTTTTTGTCCGGTGTGATGCTTTTTTACCATCATCGTCAGGCCAAGCCGGACTACAGCCGGTTCATCCGAAAACGGTTTGGTGATATTTATGTCCCCTTTGTTCTCTGGACACTGATCTACTGGCTGTCTGTTCGAGTCTTCACGCCTGCATTTTGGGTCTCAGGTACGCTTGATGTACGCAGCCTGATCCGCGANCTTTTCATCCCTCAGACAGGCTATCATCTCTGGTTTGTCATCATGATTTTTCAGTTTTACNTGTTATTCCCTTTGTTCTGGCTCGGGGTTCAATTCGTGTACAGCCAGCTTATGAGAATCACCAAAATAACACGTACACAATCCGTCCTATTGCTTGTTCTGCTTGCAGCGGGATTGTACAGCCTGCTGATGAAGTGGTCCTATTATGACATGGCCGGCTGGACAGCAGCGCTTTCGCAGCCCTGGTCAACATTGCTGGAGTATCGCTCCTACTCCTGGGTGATGTACTGGTTCTACTTTTTACTTGGCGCGGTATGTGCTTGGGCGGTGGATACTTGGAGAAACTGGACCGTTCGTGCACTCCCGTGGATGATATGTCTTTTCCTTGGCATGTACTTCTGGCTGGGCTACGACGTGCTCAGAGGGTCTGGGGATGTCGTTAACCTCAATATATCAACATATCTGAAACCGACAACGTTCATTATTATTATGGCGCAGATGTTCATGTTGTATGGATTGATTTTCCTTTTAAGAGGAAAAACAACGAAGTTCCTGGGCGTGCTGTCCTGGATCGGCCGCTATTCGTTCGGCGGGTATCTTGTGCATGCTTTGGTCATCTATGCGATCGCCTACTTCACCAGACCACTCCAGCTTGGTGGCTGGCATCTGCCGATAACCCTGCTGTCATTTGTGGTGACGGCCGTCATAGCGCTGGCCATTAGCTATGGATTTTCCCGACTGCCGGGTTCCCGGTATACGGTTGGTTTACAGCGTAAGCCGAGCCGGAACTCGTCTGTTCAAGGTTCGAATGCAGTAGAGCCTCGAAGAAAACGCGGACCTGTTACACCGATGAGTGCTAGTGCAAGCCATTCTTCCGAAACAAGCTAGAAGGGCTGTCCATGTAGCATATTTTAGCAAAATTGAAACGCAGTCACCTCTGTTTTCCACCTATGTTGACGAGAAACAGGGCGCCTGTCTTCCAAGGAAGACAAGGCGCCCTGCATATTCATAGATTAATCTGACTCGGTCGAAGCCGGATGCCCTGGTGCTTGCTCCCGTGGAACCGGATGTGTCCCGCCCTTGCGGTTCACGAGCCGCTGCAGATCCCCCGTCAATTGCTCCTTCAGCTTGTCAATGAGTTGTGTTTCACTAATTCCATGTGCTTTGGCAACTTCAGCAAGAGACTTGCCACTTCTTAATTGTTCCTGAAGCTGTTCCGGAGTGATGCCGATAAATTGGGCAATCGCCTTGTGGTTCAAGGAAGCATGTTTTCTTCCATGACCTGCAAACTCCCTCCGCAGCTCTCTAAGCGGAGTATTGATGACCTTTTTCAGCTTCTCATCCATACCGGCCTTGGCTGCTGAGACCTGCTCCTTGGTTAAGCAACCTTCTGCCGCAGCTTGATCCAGACGTTTCGCAAGCGATGGTTTAAGCTTTTGCAGCAGCTGCTCTTCGCTTAGCCCTTTGCGCTCTTTGGCAATCTGGGTCAATGTCTTGCCGAGCTCCATCTGCTCCTTCAGGTCTCTGAGTCCAATGCCGAGCAGATCCGCTGTTTCACCAATCATAAATAATCCATGCCCTGCTTGCATACAAGGATGTTTGTCGCCCTGGGAGGCAGCTGGAGTTGTAATTCCAGCGCTGTCAGGCTTACCTGCCGCACTGGCTGAAGCTGCATTTCCTGTTGCTGCTAAAATGAGCATGGCCGCCACACTGCTTGCAAGCCATGTTTTCCATCCGTGTTTCATTTCTCTTCCGCCTTTCGTATGTCGAAATACTGTGGTCTACACCTAGTTTCAGCCCAATCCACCCGTTTTTATCCCATAAAAATACAAAAAGTCATCATTTATTTCACAATTCATCACAAAAGATCCTATTTTTTTCAATTCATATCCGCTATACTGGGTATAACTCCATGATCTAGTCGAATAGTCCTTAATTATTTTATTGCGGGAAGGGCGTAAGCAAACGATGCGGAGAGAATGGTTAGATCCGTTTAGATCCGATTTGGAGGTGGTGTTCGCTGCTGCCGAGCAGCTGGTTCAGAACTATCCTGAATCCCTGTCAGAACATGCGCTGAAACAACTTCATTTGATTAATCCCCTGTTACGCGATTCAGGTCACAGCTATATTGGCTACATTATNCCGCTCTGGATGCAAATTTCAGACGGACTCTCCCCCCAGACTGCACACAAGTTAAGCACGGCCTGTNTGATTCATATGTTGTATTTNCTCAATCAGGATGAAGTGATGGATGAACGTCCTGACGACAGTACAATGAAGTTATCCTTGGGTAATTTATACTACATGGATGCTTTACGTATCTACTCGGACTTATTTAGCCCCTCTTCCCTGTTTTGGACCTATTTCAGACAATATGTAACGGACTGGGCTGTTAGTGTTAACGGCGAGAAGTCACTAGATTACTTCAAGGACAACCCACTTCTGATCGCCCAAAAGGCAGCACCCCTTCAGCTTGGAGCAGCAGGTGCTCTTCTTCTTCTTGAACAAGAAGACCGGATCATTTCCGTATATTCTGCCGTTAACATCGCACTCATGACCCTCCAGATGACAGATGATTTCAATGACATGAACCAGGATGCAGCACAGGGAAATTACAACAGCTTCCTTTCTCATATTTCTACTGCTCTTCAACTAGCTTATCCTGTACAGCCACTTAATGAGCGTATCCGTGATAATATGTACAGCACACCGATCATGAATTCTTATGTAGACATTGCTTACCGATATCATGACATGCTAGCATCGTCTAACTCAGAAATTCCGCACCTCTTGACCTTCAACACGCACTTATGCCAAACACTTGTACAAGCTGTCGAAGCCATCAAACAGCACAAAAAAATGCTTCATCAAGGCGGGTTTCATTACTGGATCAGTGAACATGGCTTAAGCCCACAACGGAAGTCATGAAGCTGTGACAGTTTACATTTCATATAAGAAGGGATTGTTGAACGATGATGGTATCTGAGAGAACACTGCATGAGGATATTATTGAAAAGGCCTGGACCGATGAACATTTCAGACAACAACTGCATTCCAATCCAAAACAGGCACTGCGCGATGCATTCGGCATTGATATTCCGGACAACGTAAAGATCCGCACAGTAGAAGAACAGCAAAATGATTATGTTCTTGTTATTCCGCCCAATCCCTCCAAAGTGAATTATGATGTAAATTGCGGACCTTGGAGAACCTAAATACCTGAAGTGATGGCTCTGAGCCAGCATTACAGGTACAAGGGGTAGAGAACGAAAAAGCTGTCCATCTTCTGCCAGCCCGTCAATCGACGAACTCGGCAAAAGATACGACAGCTTCCGTTCCTACCCCTTTCGTGCTTGTAAATGATATCTCGCCATGCATCGCTTCCACAATTCGGAAGGTCACCATCATGCCAAGCCCTGTTCCCTTGATTTTGTTGGAGAAATAGGGCTCTCCCAGGCGGACCAAAGCTTCCTCATCCATGCCTTCCCCGTTATCCCTCACGTGAACTTTAATCATTCCATCCTGGGCATATGCCCATATATCAATCTGGCCTTGGCCTTGCAAAGCTTCGATACTGTTTTTAATAATATTAATAAAAGCCTGCTTGAACTTGGAGGAGTTGCCTCGAATCCAGAGATCCGGCGGAATATCGGTTGTTATTTTACCACCCTCCAGATTGGCCATTGGCACCAGAATCCCTTCAATATGCGTAAACTCTTCGGCAATATTGAGAGAAGCGATATGGTCAAACTCCGGTTTGGCAAACGTCAAAAAGTCCGTAATGATTCCGGATGCCCGGTCAAGCTCTTCGAGTGCAATTCGAACATACCCCTTGTTCTTGTTGTCTTCCTGTTCAGTCATCAGCTGTAAAAATCCTCTGGTCACCTGTAGTGGATTTCGAACTTCATGGGCGACCGATGCGGCCAGTTCACTAATAATCTCCATCTTCTCGGATCGCTGCAATTCATTGTTGAACAGTTCCAGTTCCTTGGAGTATTCAATGACCTGTCTATGCTTTTCCGCAAAACGACTGCCCAGAATGGCAATAAGCGCGATGATAAAAGCAACCATGGACCACTTCCACCATATGAGGTGATACGTGCCGTTGCGCTGGTAGTACCATAACAGTTCCGCTACGCTGATCAGCGCAAACGTGCTGTATCCCGCAGCCAGCAGTATCGCTTCCTTGTTTCGCTTTAGTGCTTGGGATATGGTGCCAATCATCAGTAAGGTCAGCAGAATTACCAAGATGATGCCGATGGCCTTTTGAACCAGAAATACATAAAGTACATCCCATTCACCGCTCGATATGAAATACAGGAGCAGTGCGAGGATNGCAATACCGGAATACACGAGCTGGAATTTTCGTAACTTCGTGAAGATCCCATAAGGACCCTTTCCGATAATCTGTTCGAAAAAATAACATAGTGCAGGCATTCCCGCCAGCATCGCCATATCGAACAATATGGAGTACAGATCCCCGTATATCTGGTAGAACGTATATAGAAATTGTGAATACGTAATGATCATCGTTCCGATGGAACCCATGACAACACATAGCGAGATCCATAATCCCTTATGAAATTTGCCAAAGAAGAATGTGCAGCTGAGCATCGTAATAGCTGTAAATAGAAAGGTTGCCCCTAATATGACATCCAACAAGCCATTATGAATATAGCTCTCCTGCAAAATGGTATATCTCCCAACCTCAATCGTCCCAAAGATTCCGAGTCGGCCGTTGGTATTTTCAGTCCATATATACAGCTGCTCGTTTGAATTTTTGATGGATAGAGGCAGCAGTACCGCATTGTTGTCGTAATTATAATGATAATTCTCATACACCTTACGATCCTTAAGGTAGATCACAATATGTTGACCTTTAATATTTTCAAAACGAATGGCAGAATTATCCTCGCCCAGTTGTGGAATGGTCAAGCGAGTCCATAGTGACTTAGAAGGGTTTACCGTGGTGTAATCCGGCTTCTCCAACCCTTGCCGCTCCCAGACTTCATCGGGTCTTTCTACTTCGCTGATAAACCCCTGATCGTGTGCATTTCCCCATTTTACTTCCCATGTCGTAATGGGGACAGGTCTGTTATCTTCCTGTACACTTGCCGCGCCTACTCCCTGCGGCCAATACATCATGAATAACAGGCTGATCCATAGGACGATGATAGCTTTGGGCACATTTTTCATTCACAGCACCTCAAAGTTCATATTTTGAGCATTTAGTAACATTCCAATGATGCTAAATGCTGAATCTATCCCCTAACTCTATCATTTATGATTCGCCATGATTTAACGTGTCACCTTCAAAAGGCAAACGAAAAAAATCACATTTTAGTTTAACTATATATTTATTTCCATTTTTAGAGGAAAGGAATCCAGTCATCACTTGTCTTAGCCGCGCAAATCTTCGAACTGGTTCTCGATCATCTCGCGTTCCGTCCGTTCATAGGCGCTCCGAAACTTCAGCCACTGCTCCGTTTCCTCATCCTCATAAATCGTCCATATATCCGAAAAAAGAAAATCACGCAGCTGGACAACTTGTCCAGCCCATATGCCACCAACCCAGAACAATCCGTCCGGCCGGCGAATGACCGTACGCGAAAAGCCGGGCGTCGATGCCTTTTGTCCAATTCGGATTCGACTGATCATATTGCCAAGTGTAAACCATTCCAACTGGAATCCCTCCCTATTTCATCATGCTCCATCATAACATAGGCCTTGCTTGAAAGCTGTACCGGCTGTTCTACGATTCAATTCGCTTCTATGGGTGTAATGGTTCCTCAAAGCAACCAATCACCTATTAAGGAGATGATTTAAATGAACGAGCCACACAAAACGGTAGAAGTAGAACGGAAAGACATCCAGCATAAATCGGATTCCAGCATGGTCGCCTCCACTTTTATTAAATATGCGGCTTATGTGATCATTTTTTTCGGCTTCCTCTACTTTCTCGTCAAATATGTATTCCCTAAATTTTAAGTCATTCATATTCGGTGCAACCCAGGGAATGCTAACACGTGCACGATTACAACATTTGCGGTTTGGGTAACTACGGAGTAAGAACCTTTGAAGATATCAACACAATCATACATGCAGTCAAACCAATAACATTTCCCGAAAGGAGCTGCTACTTATGACAGACAGACCGATTAGCAATGACGAAAGCGACCGTTATTATGACCGATACCAGAGGTCCCGCGATATTCCGCCTGAAACAGAAGTGCCCCAGGGCGATATGGATACATTTGATGAAGTGTCTGGAAGACGAATTGAAACCGATGAGACGGACCTGCCTCCTGTAGCTGCAACGACCATAGAGGAGGAGGAGCTGGAATCACGTTTGGCAGAACCTGCACTGGAATCGGTACCTGATGCCGATCTGCTGCAGCCGAATAGCCCGGTTGACCCGGCTGCACCTGACCCGGACGCCCTTCATGGTACCGATCTGCTCAATGGTGCGGGAGCCGATGCCAAACCTCAGGATGATATTCTCCCTCGACGTTAGTATTTGCTATCCCGATGCACGGATAAGGAGGTGCAGCCTAATGAAGGAAAATCGCCCAAAGCACGTTGATACACCGGATAATCTGGTGACTGAGCGGGATATCGATCCTAATTTCGGACTTTTTACGGAAGATTCATTTCCGGATGCTCTGGAGAAAGAGGATCAGCTTGATGCTGTCGAGCATGCTATTCCTAAGGAGAAATCCGATTCCGAAGAGTAATACAGATAGCCTATTGTAATAGAGCAGGCTGAAGAAGAGGGAAATCTCTTGTTGAAGAGGTTTCCCTTTTTCATGTATATTACTGGTCCACATAAATAGTCATATCAAAAAGATGGCTGCTGTATTGCTACAGCGCCATCTTTCCCCTTAAGCTCCATCTAACGATCCGCTGATACTGCTTTCTCCGATGTTGATTTTCCTGAACCCGGAAGTTTATGTTCCAGACCGGACCACTTGGCTACAATCGCCGTGATTAATAGCGCCAGTCCATTGATGATAAAAATCCAGCGAATAGGAAGCCATCCGCCGAGAATACCGCCAATAATGGGTCCTGCCATCGTACCGATCTGAGATGCCGACTGATTCAGACTAAATGCCCTGCCTCGAAATCCCGGGTCAGTCGCCTGTACAATCATGGCATTGATCGCCGGGAACACAGCCGCGAAAAACAGCCCGTATACAAACCGCAAAACACCAAAGCCGATATAACCTGTCGTGAAAAACTGCAGCAAATTTCCCACAGCCCCACCGACGAGTCCAATAATCAACACTTTGCCATAACCGATGCGCTGACCGATTTTCCCCCACCTCGGTGCCATAATGACTGTAGCTATACCTACGGCTGAGAAAATAATACCTGAGCTGAGCGAGGCCCGATCGGGCTGAATGCCCATCTCCATGACATAGACCGTTAGCAGCGGCTCAAGAATCATGACGGAAAATGTACAGATGCCCATCATGCCAAGTACGGTAATAAACAGACGATTCGCTCTGGCTTCACGAATATCATCCATGACATGAGAACGCGGCTTATTGCGATTGAAATTCTCTTCTTTTACCCAAAAGGTCGCGATCACCGCAGAAACCAGCACCACAATGGCCGAAAATAAAAATGCATTCCGGTTTCCGTAGTAGTGGCTTACAACCCCGCCAATCAACGGACCGATGATACCGCCTGTAGCCCCGGCCGTGGACATGATACCCAGCGCGTATCCTGTCTTCTCTTCCGGCGTATTCGTACCCACAAGTGCAATTGCAGCCGGAACGAAGCCAGCCAGTAGTCCCTGAAACAGCCGGACAATGATGAGTGAATAGGGATCCTGCACAAAGTAATTGATCAAATACAATACCGCAAGGCTGTATCCCGACCGGATCAGCATTGGCTTGCGTCCGTATTTGTCTGCCAGCGACCCCCAGAACGGAGACACCAGCGCACTCGCCAGAAACGTGATGCCAAAAGCCAGCCCTGACCAAAACTCCAGGTGATCACGAACCCCGAGATCGCCGCTCAAAAACAAGGGCAAAAACGGGATGGAGATTGAATATGCGGTGCTGCAAAAAAATACACCAATCCACAAAATCACCAGATTACGCTTCCACGAGAAGTCCATATACCCGCACGTCCTTTCCGTTACTGACGCCGGGACTGCCGTGTATTGGAGCGGACGGAACAGACCCGTACGTCCCTGCTGCGGAAGCATTTTCCTTATTTTACACCTATGCTTCCATGAAGACCATCCCTGGCACCTGCAAAAGCAAAGCATGGATTGCCTTCCTGTCCCAAAAAACGGTATGATAGTTGATGGATTATCCCAAAATAATTCCGTTGAAACACATTAAGCAGAGATGCAAGGGGGAACATTCTCATGTCTTTACGATGGAAAAAAACAACTGCTGCATCGCTGATCATGGCGCTGCTGCTTATTGTTATTAGCGGCTGTGGACGCCCTTCGAGCGGCGCTACGGAGCCCGTTCCGGCTCCGCCTGAAGGTCAAAACCCGGTAGCCACGATCGAAATGCAGGACGGGCAAAAAATCGTGATCGAACTCTATCCCGAAATTGCGCCTAACACGGTATACAATTTTATCTCGCTGGCCAATCAGGGTTTCTATGATGGCCTCATCTTTCACCGCGTCATTCCGGGCTTCATGATTCAGGGTGGAGATCCAAATGGTAATGGTTCAGGCGGCCCTGGATACGCCATTAAGGGTGAATTCACATCCAACGGTCACAAAAACCATCTGAATCATACACGTGGAGTGATTTCTATGGCGCGTCAAGCTGATAACCTAGACTCGGCTGGCTCCCAGTTTTTTATCATGTTAGCGGATGCTGATTATCTGGACAATGCTTATGCAACCTTTGGGAAAGTCACAGAGGGTATGGATGTAGTCGATGGGATTGCAGCTCAGGAAATAGGTCAACAAGACAAACCGGTCACCGATCAAGTGATGAAAAAAGTGACCGTCGACACGCATGGCCTGGAATATCCTGAACCTGTAAAAATACCAGAGGAATAAGACTCCTTGGGTACATTACAAACAAAAGCTCTGTCTTGCGCAAAATACGCAAGGCAGAGCTTTATTAAATGATAGCGTTTACATGAGAGGTTTAAAAAAAAGCCCTCTATGCACATATATACACAGCAGCTCTGCAACCCGCTGATCTCACAACATCCACCCCAACAACCGGAACCAGCCAATAATCGCAATCCATAGCGGGCAGCTGAAGGCAATCCCCCATGCAAGCCCTTTCAACAAGCTGCGGTCAACTTCCACGAACAACGACTCCTTTCTCCAGGGAATAGTCGCAGTATCGGTAATACTATATGATTTTATACCCGTTTTCATTCGTCACGGAACAG
>Ga0058696_1000823_pt1 | contig 12848 bp, 13 predicted proteins | sample AgamicMgSfrz_FD_55077 | JGI IMG/M metagenome (GOLD analysis project Ga0058696, IMG submission 55077) | Agave microbial communities from Guanajuato, Mexico - Mg.Sf.rz | ecosystem: Host-associated > Plants > Phyllosphere > Phylloplane/Leaf | place: Guanajuato, Mexico | collected 2012-05-30 | reverse complement strand
GCGAAGCCCTGCTGATGAAAGCTGTGCTAACATTTCGTTTAAATATGAAAAAGGCACACAGCTATACGGAAACTCCTCTACATAATCTTGCAGCAGCTCCTGCCAAGTGATTCCGGCCAAGTGAAATTCTTCAACAAGCTGCTGATAGACTTTATCCTTCCAAACATAGCCCTTTTCATCCAAGGTGATGAATCTGCTTATATATGTTTGTTTCGAAATATCGCTTGTCGATTCTATTATGCGGTTATATTGTCGTTCAGCAAAATGCAGGACTGATTCATTTCTGTTTAATAATGTTCCATCTAAATCAAACAAAACTGCTTTTATCATATAAACAGCCCCTACCTTTTCTTCCATTATAAACTATTGCTTTCAACATGGCTCAAGCCATAAAAAAACTGACTGAAAATTTTTCAGTCAGTCAGCTTTATAAAGCATTATTTCCAAACATCATTTGAAATTTCTACAACATGGCGGAGCTTATCCCATTGCTGCTCTTCTGTCAGCAGGTTGCCTTCTTCTGTTGATGCAAAGCCGCACTGCGGGCTTAAGCACAACTGATTTAAGTCAACATAGCGTGATGCTTCTTCAATACGACGTTTAATAACATCCTTATCCTCTAGTTCACCGAATTTAGAAGTGATTAATCCAAGGACGATATTTAAGTCTGGTCTGTTAACGAAACGGAGCGGTTCAAAACCACCTGAACGATCATTATCATATTCAAGGAAGAATCCATCAATATTTAAATGACCAAACAGCTTTTCAGCAACCGGCTCATAACCACCTGAAGAAATCCATGTAGAACGGAAATTCCCTCGGCATATATGCATTGTTACTTTGAAATCATCTGGACGATCAGAAACTGCTTCATTCAGCGTTTCTAAATATTTTCTGCTTAAGTAGTCAGGATCCATTCCTTTTGCGCGCAGCTGTTCCTTCTGTTCTTCTGAACAAAGGTATGCCCATGATGTGTCATCAAGTTGCACATAACGGCAGCCTGCATCATAAAACGCTTGAAGGCCCTTTTTGTATGTTTGTGCAAGATCTGCGAAAAATTCATCTTGGTCCGGATACACAGCCTTGTCAACTTCACCGCGGAAATGAAGCATACTTGGACTTGGAATCGTCAATTTTGCTGTATGGTCACCAGCTGCAGCTTGAAGAAATTTAAAATCCTCAAGGAATGGGTGCTTGTCAAACCCAAGCTTGTCCGTAACCTTAATAGCACGTGATTTTGTTTGCTTTTGCTGGAATTGGATACCAGACCCAGTTTGATAGCCTGTCACACCTTGTAGGTCCTCAAGAAAATCAAAATGCCACCATGCTCTGCGGAATTCTCCATCTGTTACAGCTTGAAGGCCAACTTCCTTCTGCTTTTCTACAATTCTGGCAATCTCTTCATTTTCTATTGTTTTTAATTGCTCTGCAGTAATTTCGTCAGCTGCTCTTTGTAGACGCGCCTTCTTAATTGCCTCAGATCTCAATAAGCTTCCTACTTGGTCTGCGCGAAATGGTGCTGTTTTCTGTGATGATTTATCAATCGTTTGCATCTAATTCCCTCTTTTCCCTTTGTCGTTCCTATATTGTCTGTATATTAGCATAATTAAAAGGGTATAGAGTAACTGATAAAAGTAATTATCCGTTATAACTAAAAGCTATATCACTTAGGAGCATAGTAATCGACAAATCTTTTAAGCTCTTCTAAATAAAGGTTTGCAATCCTGCTTAATCTTGTTTTTTTGTGTACAATCCATCCTACTGAAATCGTTTCCTCTTCAGCTAGCGGAACAGAAACAATGTCAGATCCATTTAAGTCCGAGCTTAAAATCCCTGTTGAAATGGTGTACCCATTCAGCCCAATCAGCAGATTGAATAAAGTAGCACGGTCACTCACTTGGATTGATTTTTTGCGAGGAATAGTACTGAATATTTCCTCCGCATAATAAAAGGAATTAAACTCCCCTTGTTCAAAAGACAGCCGCGGATATGCTTCTAAATCTCCAAGCGTTACCGAAGACCTTTTCGCTAGCGGATTTTGGGCACTCACAAAAATATGCGGACCCGCCTCAAATAAAGAATGGAAATCAAGTCCTTCCTGTTCGAGCATTTGCAGCATAACCTTTTCATTAAACGAGCTGACATAAAGGATACCAATTTCACTGCGAAAGTTTTTAACATCCTCAATGATTTCATATGTCCGTGTTTCCCGCAAAGTAAATTGATATTCGTCCGCTCCATGCTGTTTGATCATTTCGACAAATGCGTTTACAGCAAATGCATAATGCTGTGTCGATACAGAGAAAAGCTGTTGAGATGGCGCGCTGTCAAAATACCTCCGTTCAAGCAGCTCCGCCTGCTCCACTACTTGNCGGGCATATCCGAGAAATTCAGCACCGTTTTTTGATAAAGTGATTCCTTTTGACGTCCGTAAAAAAATCTCAAAGCCCATCTCCTTTTCCAGCTCTTTAACTGCCTTAGACAAACTCGGCTGTGACATATATAAACGCCTTGCCGCTTCATTAATAGAGCCGCATAAAACTATTTCCACCACATACTTCAATTGCTGGAGTGTCATAAAATTNCCTCCTGTTTTTTTAATAATTATGTACAATCGCTGCTTAACTCTTATTTATACCATTTATAACTTAATTAATAGGTAGCTGTTCATCCCCTGTCATTAATTTCTTGTAAATTTAATTTTTTACATAATATCATATTTTTATTGCTTGTATAAGGGGATTAAGATACTATAAATTGGGATTGGAAAAATATTTGTAAAATATTCCGATTTCTGCTAAAAAAAGCTCTTATTCTAGCGATATTAAAAAAGTAGAAATTATCACGAATGGTAAGGAGAAACANATGAAAACAATTATTAAAGCAACTTTGGCAACAGGCCTGCTTTTTAGCTTCACACTTGGCACAGTCCATAATGCAGAGGCTGCTACAAAAGTAGTTACCTACAAAAACTGCACAGAGCTAAATAAAAAATACAAAGGCGGAGTAGCCCGCGCTGCAAATGTGAAAAACAAAGGCGGAAAAACAAAATACAAGCCATACGTATCGAAAGCTCTTTATGACGCCAACAAAAAAAGCGATAGAGATAAAGATTTAATTGCTTGTGAAAAATAAATAGACCGAAAAAACCAGAACTTATCTTCCTTAGTTCTGGTTTTTTTAAGCCTTTAACCACTTAAAAGTATTAAATGCTCTCCATACATTTTTAAATTGTACATGTAATTGGCATGCTTAAACCATACACGGACAAAATTAAATACATTCTTTCTTCCTTATTTTAGCAAATCTATCATTTCTGTTTAAACCTCCTCACAGCGGGAAAAAAGTTGATAAGAAAATCATTTTGAATTAGTCAAGGAGGTTGAATGAAAATGGCAAAAAGTATAGTAGCTGTTTATGAGACTCCCCAAGAGACAATTGATGCCATTGAAAGATTAACTGCAAAAGGATATGAAGCAGAGGATTTTTCTGTTGTGACGAACAGAAAAGACACGGATTATCTCGAATCACGGACAGATGCAAATATTGCCTCTGCNGAAGATAATGAATCAGCTGGTTTTTTTGAAAGATTAAAAAGCTATTTCACAATGGAGGACCTTGGATTTGGCGCAAATGAAAACAAAACTGCCGACATAGACATACCAGCAGTTGAGCTGGATCAGTATTCAGACCAGCTGGAAGAAGGGAAGTTTTTGCTCGCTGTTGAAGGAGATGTTAACGAAATCACTGCAAACATAGCAAATGACTATCCAAATATGCGGCCATTAAATGACGTTAATCCGACAAACAGAGCACAAGGGATGAATATTTCCTTAGGGTCAAATGAGGATTATGAGCGCAGGAACCCTGTATTTGAAGATACACCTGATACGCCAATATTGGAAAGAAGAGCTGGAGGCAATAACAATAGAGAGGCAACAGATGAAGTTGTGCTTGATAGGTCCCTCCCGCGAAACGAACATTTATCTAAATAGTAACCATCTATAAGAGAAAGCCGGATTCGCTTAGAGCAAATCCGGCTTTTTTTATTAAATATTTTCCTGCTTCAATCCATCAATAATATTTTCTTTTTTTATTTTTACAGTTGCATACATCATCGCTAAACCAACGATGACAAAGATAGCGATAATTGAAAATAGCATGCTCATCCATGGTAATGCAAAACCATACTCAAATGTCTGTCTTATAGAGAAGTACAGCAGCACCATAACAGCGATGCTTAAAGGCAGGCCATACAGCAAGGCTTTTAATCCATAAAACATACTTTCGTATTGCAGCATTTTATTAAAGCCCTTCGGTGTCATCCCGACGGAACGAAGCATCGCAAATTCCCGTTTTCTTAATGCAATACTTGTGCTGATTGTATTGAATATATTTGCAACGGAAATCAGCGAAATAAGGATGATGAACCCGTAGGTGAAAACAGACATAAACAGAAGCATTTGTTCATTTTCCTGCTTATTTTGATAAACATTGTATACATACATATTTGAGGTTTTAACGTCCTCTAGTTCCTTTTGGGTTGCAAGAGGATCAGAGCTGTTCAAATACAGTGACGTATCGAAAAAATCCTTTGTTTTTTCGTTATCAGACAGCTGTGAAAACGTCTTGTCTGATACGATGATATCAATGCTGCCAACTCCTCCTGTATTCATACCGAGTGGAAGCTTATTTGTCATACCAGCAATTCCCACCTTACTTATTGCAGTGTCATTTTCGCCATCACTGTAATGCAGCTCGAAATTATCTCCTTTTTTAGCATGGACCGTAGTAGTTTCAATAAATTTTCTCGTATCGTAATCCTGATAGGAGATTTTGTCTATGAGAATTCCCATCGGGATATTGTCATCAGTGAATTTGTCTAACGAAACACCTGCCTCTTTTGCATATTCTTTAAAACTTGCTTCATCAAGACCGACAAGATGTACTGTATACTGGAATTCACCCTTCTTAAGTAAACTCTTGTCATCTGCAACCATTTCTTTCAGCTCATCTGCAATAGCACTTTCCTTAACCCATGTACTTAACACATATGATTCTCGTAATATCGTACTGTCCTCAACATACGAAAGCTTTGTTAACGGAATATAATCACTCGGCTGCATAAAGCCAGAGCTGTATACTTGAATATCAAAGCTGACATTTTCCTGTGACAACTCCAGAGACTTTTTAATATTTGATGTAAAAAAGGCTACTGCTAAAAATAGGACAATGCTGATAACTAATGAAAAAACAGTAGCATGATATCTGCGTTTATGGCGTTTTAAATTTTTCAGCCCTATTTCTGCTTCTATTCCAAACAGCTTCCGTACAAGCTTTGATGTTTTGACTGCTTTTCCTGTCAGCTTCACATCCTGTGTTTGACGGATCGCATCAATTGCCGAAATTTTTGATGCCTTGCGTGCTGGCAAAAAGGCAGATATAAAAATAGTAAAAACAGAAACTACTATTGCAATCAGAACAGAGTATGGTGTTACAACTAGCTCCAGCTTTTGGGATACACCTAAAGCTCCTTCAATAAATGAATTTAGGAAGATAAAGGTTGCACCAATTCCCCCAATTCCTGCTAAAATGCCAATCGGAATACTAATTGCACCGATGACCATTCCTTCAAAAAACACCGCATTCCGCTTTTGTTTTTTTGTTGCACCAACACTTGAAAGCATTCCTAAATGTCTTGCCCTCTCTGACACGCTTATGGCAAATGCATTATAAATAAGTGCGACAGAACCGATGATAATAACAGCGACAATCACAGCACCGCTAGCATAAAGGGTTGTGCGCAGACTATCATTATCTGTTACTCCATAATAACGAAGCAGCTCATCATTGTATGTGATTTGTTTAGTATTTATCTGTTTCGCTAGGCCCTCTGCATGGTCAAATATAGAGCCATTTACTTTATTTAGCACAACAACCGCATCTGCTGTATCTGTTTGGGAAATGGTTGTGAAATCAACATAGCTTAATGCTGTATAGCCAGCCTCCCAAGTATAAGCCCAAGACGGATTTTCCATAATTCCAACAATAGTAAAGGTTTTTTGGACAGTATCAGCAAGCTCCTCCTTAAGATTTCCTTCTTCATCTGTAACAACGCTTAACCGCTGTGTCAGCTCCTCGCCTTCCGAATTTTCCCTATCAACTCGTTTACCTATATCTACCGTAATTTTGTCACCAATTTTATATGACGTATATTCTTCCACAATACTTTTTGAAAGAATTAACTCATTAGGATTTTCAGGAAGGCGCCCATCTTCCATTTTAATATGAAATGCGTTAAATCCAGCTTCATTAAATGCCTTATAAAAGATATACGGCTTATATATATTCGTGGCATCCTTTATCTTGGAGTATCCTAAATCCTTTGACAAAAAAAGCCCTTTTGTCGCATTATCCTTTTCTATTTCCGCAATTTGATCCTGGTTGACGTCCTCATATTTTAAATGCCATTCGCCATCAGTAGAAATAGACTGTCTTATNGACAAATCAAGAAAGGAAACACCAAGTGTTGCCACTGCCATAATCATTGCCGTGGAAATAATAACACCAATGATGGTTACAATCGTTCGTCTTTTGTTTTCCTTTAAATGTCTGATTGTAAGCTTTTGGATAATATTCACGGACGAATCACCTCATCCTTTGCAACCTTCCCATCCTCAATAGCTATGACTCTGTCTGCTTGCANGGCAATCCTTTCATCGTGTGTAATAACAATCAATGTCTGGTTAAATGTTTTATTGAACATCTTTAATAATTCCATAATTTCCTTACTGTTTTTGCTGTCAAGATTACCTGTCGGCTCGTCTGCAAGCACGATAGCTGGATTACTGATTAGAGCACGGCCAATTGATACACGCTGCTGCTGTCCGCCAGAAAGCTGATTCGGCAAATGCCCGAGACGGTCCTTCAAGCCAAGCACACGAACGATATCCTCAAACTTGCTGTTGTCCACCTCATGCTGGTCAAGCAATATTGGCAGTGTGATGTTTTCTTCTACAGTCAAAATTGGGATCAAATTATAAAACTGATAAATAAGGCCGATTTGTCTTCTTCTAAAGATTGCTAAAGCTGTCTCATCAAGTGCGTAAATATCTGTATCATCTACTAACACCTTTCCGCTTGTTGGCCTGTCAACACCTCCAAGCAAATGCAGCAAAGTTGATTTACCTGAGCCAGATGGACCAATAATTACAACGAATTCGCCTTTTTTGACTGTAAAGGATACATTGTCCAAAGCCTTAACCTCTGTATCTCCTTTTCCGTACACTTTAGACAGATTTTCAATTTTTAAAATATCCATTTGAGTTCCCCTTTTGTATTTGATTTATCTCTAGTTTATCTGCCTAAAATGACATATCGGTGACTCAAAAGTGACAATTTAGTCACTTAATGCTGTTTATTGCCTGCTTATAAAATTTAATCTGGAAGGTAGTGCCCTCCCCTTCCTTACTTACAACCTCGATATCACCGTTTTGGGCGGAAATGATGCTGTATGCCATCGCAAGGCCAATACCAACGGAATCCTCTCCAGCATTTTCGCCTTTATAAAAGCGCTTAAAGATATGTGGCAAATCTTTTTTCGGAATTCCCTTCCCAGTGTCGCGAATGCTTAGTTCCGTAAATAAGGCATTCTCAAAAAAGGAAAAGTAAATCTCCCCACCTTCTGCTGTATGCTCAATCCCGTTTTTTAAAATATTAAGGATTGCTTCTGCTGTCCATTTTAAATCTCCATAAAAAACTGCATTCCTGTCACCCTCCGTTTTAAGTGACTGCTGTTTTATATCCATTGGTATAAGAACTGCCTCTGCTGCTTTTTCAATCACTTGAATGACAGGAACCTTTTCNTTTTTAAACGTAACAGAGCCTGCATCAATTTTTGAGAGCTTTAACAATGAGGATACAAGCCATTCAATGCGCTCTAACTGAATGCGGATATTCCTCGTGAATTCTTGTCTTTTTTCTTCGGTTATTTTTCCGCTTAACAAATCAGCCATAACCATCATGGAGGTCAACGGTGTCTTTAACTGATGAGAAATATCGGAAATGGCATCGGTCAATTTCGATTTATCCTTNTTCAAGGAAGACCCTTGCTGCGACAGCATCAATGTTACCTTATATATCTCGCTTTTTAGAATGCTTAGTTCACCTTCATAATTATCTCTTATATCAAATTGATAATCTCCGTTCGCTATGCGGCGCAAGTGACCTGACAGCTTAGCAATTTCCCTGTANCGCCACCATGTAGAGATAACCTGTACACAAATTAGCACCATACATGTAACAAACACATAAATAGCAGCAGCTGCAGATATATAAAGATAAGCGAACATAGTGNACAGCAATGCGATTATGGAAAGAATCAACAAGTAAAAGCGTAATTCCCGATTGCGAAGCATTTAATCACCCACCTTATAGCCCAAGCCCCGAACTGTTTTAATAATGGTTGGCTTTTGCGGATCATCTTCCAGCTTTTCTCTAAGTCTTTTGATGTAAACTGTTAATGTATTGTCATTAACAAAGTCCCCCGCAACATCCCATATTCTTTCAAGCAGCTGGGTTCTTGTCAGTACCTGGCCGATATGATTGGCAAAAATGAGAAATAACCTGTATTCTAGTGCAGTTACTAACACCTCTTCTCCATTTTTAAATACTTTTCCCTCCGCTGTGTTAATTGCTATATTTTCAATTTCTATCACAGGCTTTGCTTGCAATTGTTTATGATATCTTCGCAAAACAGATTTTATCCTTGAAAGCAATTCTCTTACTCGGAAAGGCTTTGTTATGTAATCATCAGCTCCCATATCCAAGCCCATTACAACATTNACTTCATCATCCAATGCCGTCAAAAAAATAACTGGCTTGTCCGAGTGCTGTTTAACATATTCACATAATTCATAACCATTTCCGTCTGGCAAGGACAGATCAAAGATGCATAAATCAATTTGCTCTAAATTTTCTATTATTGCTTTTTTGGCTGTTTGAACACTATGACAAAGAATTGTTTCATACTCCTCTTGATTTAAGCTGTATTCTATCCCGGATGCTATTGTTTTATCGTCTTCCACTAATAGTATTTTCATTTTTCCTTTCACTTCCTTTACACAAATAAACCATAACTATATCCTATCTTATTTGATGGCTTGATTTTAAGTCAAAGGGGAATAATGTTGTTAAATAGGTTGCATTGGCACATCCAGTATCCTACAATACTTTATAGAGGCAATATGCAAACGCTACACATATTAGAACTAAGAAATGTTACAGGAGGAAACCGTCGTGCCAAATACATATAAAGGATCTAAATTAAAAGTCTTCTCCTTAAACGCAAACCCAGAGCTTGCGCAAGAAATTGTCGAAAACTTAGGAACGGAGCTTGGGAAGTGTTCCGTTAAAAAATTCAGTGATGGAGAAATTCAAATCAATATAGAAGAAAGTGTCCGCGGCTGTGAAGTATTTGTCATTCAACCGACAAGTGAGCCTGTCAATCAAAGCATTATGGAGCTGTTGATTATGATTGATGCTTTAAAACGAGCATCTGTGAAGTGCATCAATGTTGTAATACCATATTATGCATATGCACGACAAGATCGTAAAGCTCAGCCAAGGGAACCAATTACAGCTAAACTAATTGCAAACCTTATCCAAAAAGCAGGAGCAGATCGTGTTATTACAATGGATCTTCATGCACCACAGACACAAGGCTTCTTTAATATTCCAGTAGATCAGCTTCTTGCTATGCCGATATTGGCGCAATACTTATTGACAAAGGATTTTGCCAATGATGTTGTTGTCGTAGCACCAGACCACGGCAGTACAACGAGAGCGCGTGAATTAGCAGATCGCCTGAAAGCGCCGATTGCAATCATTGACAAACGTGGCTCAAGAGAAATTGGTGAAAAACGAGAAGTTAATATTGTCGGAAACATTGAAGGAAAAACAGCTATTATTATCGATGATATTATTGATACAGCATACAGAGTCACAACTGCAACAAAAGCACTTCTTGATAATGGCGCAAAAGAAGTTTATGCATGCTGTACACACCCTGTTCTGTCAGAAATGGCAATTGAAAACATCTCAGAATCNCATATAAAGGAACTGATTGTAACAAACAGTATCCCTCTCACAGAAGAGAAAAAAATCAGCAAAATAACACAACTGACAATCGCTCCACTTTTAAGCGACGCTATTTCCCGAGTTTACGAACAAAAACCTGTCAGTGTACTGTTTAAATAATTATAAAAAAAGAGATGCGGTGGGCTTACCATCGCATCTCTTTTTCTGTTAGGATATTGCCTTTTGCAATGTTATCAATTCATTTGCCAAATTATTAATTCTAGCTTTTACTTCCTTGCTGCTAATATCGTTTTCCACATTAAAGTCATCATTATGGACAAAAACAGCCGTTGAAGGAATAAGTCCCTTTAAGTAACTGAGAATAGGCTTAAGCTGATGCTCTGCTACAAGGAAGTGCTTATCTGTACCTGCGGTCATTATTATTCCTGTCACCTTCCCTTGAAAAGCAGCAACAGGCAAGTGGTCAAACAAATTCTTTAATGCTCCTGGAATGGAGGCCTGATAAACAGGACTGCCTATAATAAGCAAATCAGCTGCAAGTATCTTCTTAACAACCTTAATGGTGTCTTCATTATAATCGCTTAGTGCAGTTCCCTTAACGAATTCCACATCATATTCCTTCAGATCAATCAGCTCTGTTTCAATAGTTGCATCAGCTAATTTTGCGGCAGCAAGCACCTCATTTACTGCTTTTGCTGTTTTTGATCCAACAAGCGAACCAGATACACCGACAAGCTTCATCCTAAAGCAACCCCTCTCTTATCTGAAAAAGATGCCCTTAAAATAAGGACATCTAAAAAATATTACTTTTTAAAGCTTGCATATTTTGCTGCAACAGCATCCCAGTTAATGATTTCAAAGAAGCTAGAAATATAATCCGGTCTTCTGTTTTGGTAGTTCAAGTAATAAGCGTGCTCCCATACATCTAATCCTAGGATTGCATTGTTGCCTTCCATAATAGGATTGTCTTGGTTTGCAGTGCTAGTAACTTCAAGCTTTCCTTCAGCGTTTACAATTAACCAAGCCCAGCCAGAGCCAAAACGAGTAGTTGCACTTTGTGCGAAAGCTGTTTTGAATGCATCAAAGCTTCCGAATGCTGCTGTAATTGCTTCTGCCAACTCACCTGCAGGAGCATTGCCTTCTTTAGCAGGCGCGATTACTTCCCAGAATAACGTATGGTTAAGATGTCCGCCACCGTTGTTTCTTACAGCCGTTCTAATTGCTTCTGGAAGTGCATCAAGATTGCTTAGCAATTCTTCTAGAGATTTTTCTTGTAATTCCGCTTTTCCTTCAAGAGCAGCATTCAAGTTGTTTACATATGTTTGGTGATGCTTTCCATGGTGAATCTCCATTGTATTTTGGTCAATTTGAGGCTCAAGTGCTGCAAATCCATAGTTTAAAGCTGGCAATTCAAATTTTGACATTTTGTAATCCTCCAGTATTATGTATTATTTATACTTATTAGTATAAAAAGTATATTTAAAGGATATCGTATAAAAGAGAATAATGCAATTATTTTTTTCCACTATTTTCACTTTTCCTGCCCATCATATGCTGGGAGCCTTATAAATGTTAACATTTTATACTTTATGGTATAATTAATTATTCATAACCAAGCAATTTTTAGGTTAAAAAATACTCCAACATTAATGGAGGTCTATACATGGAAAAAAAACAAAATACAAAAGAAAAAATCCTCCATCTGCTCAAAAAAGAACAAGCATTGACTGTCAATGATCTAACCGAGCATTTGGAAATTACTCATATGGCTGTGCGCAAGCATCTTACTATTCTTGAAAAAGACGGGCTGATTCAAACAAAGGAAGTTAAGCAATCAATGGGTAGACCCATCCAAGTTTTTTCTTTAACAGAAAAGGCAGAAGCATATTTCCCGAAAAACTACGAAGGCATCAGCATTGGATTTTTACAGGATATTGAGGATTTGTATGGTGAAGGTTCAGTAGAACGGTTATTCGCAAAAAGAGAAGCAAGACTTATCCATGAATATGGAGTTAGAATGGACAGCAAGGATACTTCTCAAAGAATGAAAGAAATTGTTACAATCCAAAATGAAAAGGGGTATATGGCAGAGCTAAACGAGCTTGAAGACAACACATATGAATTAATTGAATATAATTGTCCAATACTTGAAGTCGCAAAAGAGTTCAAAATTGCCTGTAAATGCGAAACAGAAATGCTAAAAGACGTTCTTCGTCCAGAAAGCATCGACAGAACATGCTGCAGGACAGAAGGAAGCAGCCATTGCAGATTTTTGGTTAAATTTTAAGAATAAGAAAAGGAGCATATCATATGCTCCTTTTTGTTATTTTGCAGGCGGTCCAAACTCACCATGGTGAAAATCGCGAAAAGCCTGTTTTATTTCCTCCATCGTGTTCATTACAAATGGCCCATAAGGTACAATTTCTTCTTTTATTGGAACTCCAGAATAGATNAGTACTTTCGAATTACGTTTATTTGCTTTTATCGTGAGCGTACTTTCATTTTCGTCTGTGCCATTTTCGTTAAAGGTCAATGTCGCTACACCGTGCTTTTGCAGGTTTACTTTATTAATTCCGAAATCCATATCACCTGATAAAACATATAAAAAGGCATTATGATTTTCTGGTAGTTGATGCTTATAAGTCGTACCTGCACTTAATGATATTTCTGCTAAAGTGATTGGCACAAGCGAATTTAGAGGCCCTTGAACGCCAGCAATATCTCCCGAGAACACCCTTACCTTTCCTCCT
>Ga0058696_1000821_pt1 | contig 12879 bp, 16 predicted proteins | sample AgamicMgSfrz_FD_55077 | JGI IMG/M metagenome (GOLD analysis project Ga0058696, IMG submission 55077) | Agave microbial communities from Guanajuato, Mexico - Mg.Sf.rz | ecosystem: Host-associated > Plants > Phyllosphere > Phylloplane/Leaf | place: Guanajuato, Mexico | collected 2012-05-30 | reverse complement strand
AACATGTAGAAATCCCTAACTTTCGGACAATGATTAAGTCACAAGTTTTATGTTTAATTGCTTCATAATTTTCACGTAAAACTTGCAAGACCATTTTGCCTTCTTCTAAACTAATCTCTCCCGATTGTAGTAATTCTTCTAACATGTACACATAAAGAATATTTACAAATTGAAACTCTGTTGTTTTATTCGTTTGTTCTATGAAGAATTGTAAAACTGGCTCTGATGCAATCCCCTTACGTAAAATGTCTTCCTTTGTTAAAAGAATTTCTCTCACACTCGGTGAAAACATATTCGCTAGTTCATCAAGTGATAGGTCCTCTTTCATCGTTTGGATTTTATCAATTCGCTCTAAAATCTTTTCTTTCGGAAAAAATGTCTCCTGACCCGTGAAAGTAGACTTTCGTACAAACCAATCTTCCGGTATTAAATTTTTTCTTTTCCACCTATATAACTGTCCGTATGAAATACCAGTAAGTTCTAATAAATCTTTTTTTGAAATTAATTCTGTACTCAACTGTATAACACTCCTTCCTGATAATAATGTAACATAACACTGTTACGTTGTAAATGGACTTTTATCACAAGTAGCGTAACAACGTGTAAAACAACCCTATTTTACATACAAAAAAGGCCCTTACACATCTCATAAAAAATGCATAAGAACCTTTATCTATCAAGGTTTAAACCATATTTTATAAAAATCAATCCACCCTTGTGAATTAATCATTATATTTTGTACTTTTTCGTGAGAAGTTACTTGTTGTTTGTTACGGTATAAAGGGATAACTTGAATTTGACGTAACAAAGTCTCCTCAATATCGCGTAACAGTGTAACTCTTTTCTCTACTTGTTCTTGTTTAAAATAAGGGGACAACGTTTTATGAAAATCCATGTTGCTTTGCCCATGAATAAAACTGTTTTTTGTAAGAAACATATATAGCAAACTATCTTCTATTCGTTCGCTAATTGTTGCGCTATCATGCATCATATCAGCCTTTTGTATCGTACTTATTTCTAACAGATCTTCTATTTCAAGAAAATTATTTTCTACACGAATTCCGTACTTCGCACACTCTTTTTGTATCCATCGCGCATCTTCAACATGATCTTGTCCTGTAAATGTGTAAAGTTGTAGCACTTCATAATGATACATACTCTCTTTAATTAAACTTTCTACCTCCTCCTCAATCTCTACTATGCTGTCACTAGCTAATAGTAGTTCCTTTGCCACTTCTCCACGTTCCCCACCAAGTTCTTTAATGATTGCATGGCCATGAATGATTTTATATAACGCTTTTCGGAACAGCTCATCTTGCATTGGTCCTTCTTTTGCAAGATTACATGTTATATATGTCACATTCGACTCAAGTCGAGACAACTCTTTATTAAGATTTTCTTTATCTTTATACTGCGCCTTTACTAACACGTCATATGTATTTACATTTTGCTCCACATTCAATAGTTCAATTCGGTCAAGAAAAGATCTTTCTCGATAATATAAATCATGTACTTCTAATACAAATAAATGTTCATTCTTTTCGCGTAATTTAAAAGGGCCTGTTCCAATGAGGTTTTCCGCTTCATCTTCATTTACGATAGAACACTGTTCTGAACTTAGCATATGTAAAAATATGCCATTTTCTGTATGTAATTGAATTTCAATAATATATTCATCTACTGCGCGGACGCTTTCAATATGTTGTAACATCCACGCGTGTGGATTATTTTCAGCTTTTATAAATCGATTTAGTGAATGTATAACATCATGTGCAGTAAGTTGTTTTCTATTATGAAAGTGTACTCCTTTTCGTAAATAAAACGTCCATATCTTTTCAGCATCATTATATTCCCAGTGAAAAGCAAGTCTTGGTTCTATATAGTTTGATTGCTCATTTACATATACGAGCGTATCAAAAATATGTTTTACCATATGACATTCTGAACGCATTGTAGCGTAGACCGGATCTAATGCAATATCTAAATTCATTTGAACCTGCAAACGAAGGACATCTCTTCTCCCTTCGGATGTCCTTTCTATTTTATGACCAAATATTGAATCTACCCAAACTTCATACTCTTTCTTTACTGACGGAAATTGTGAGCTGTAGCGCTCCACAAATGAAATTCCGCTTTTCACATCCCCTTTTCTCGTTATCTCTTTTCCTTTAGCTAAAATCAATGGTATCGGTTGCTTTTGAAATATTAGTTTAGAACGATTCCCTCTCCCGCGACCTGGAAACCAAACGATCCAATTTAACTCATGTAATTTTTTTATAATTAATTTACTATTACGCTCTGTACAAAATAATGTTTCGGATATATTTTGCACTGTTATTTCTAATTGTTCTCCTTCTTTTTTCCCTTTCCCATAGGCAATCCATAGCTCAATGTATTGATCTAAAATAAACATCATATTCCCCCTAAAAGGTGAAAAATACTCCCTATTCTTTCTACCCTTTTTCCAATTCTCCTTTCATCTTATCATTTCAATATAGAAAGGAGGAAATAATATTGAATCATCTTTTATTACGTTACAATAAACCAATTATCATTAGACTGTGCGGTGAATTATTAACTCGAACAACAGAATCAATGTTAGCTATTATTATGATTATTTACGTTAATAAGATGCTAAACGGCAATATTATGATGACTATGCTTATTTTCGGGTTACAACCGCTTTCGGACATTATATTTACACTTATTGCTGGAAGAGTCACTGATAAATATGGACGAAAGAAAATTATGTTACTCGGCTTATTGCTACAAAGCGTTGCAATCGGTAGCTTCATCTTTGCTCAATCCGTTTTTATATTTGCTTTGTTATATGTCATAAATGGGATTGGCCGCTCCTTATATATTCCTGCTCAACGTGCACAAATAGCTGATTTAACAAAACATGGGCAGCAAGCAGAAATCTTCTCCCTTCTGCAAACGATGGGAGCAATAGGTACCCTAATCGGCCCTTTAATTGGTACTATTTTTTATAAGACTCATCCTGAATATGTATTTACGGTGCAAAGCATTGCACTTATAGTATATGCACTCGTTGTTTGGACGCAGCTTCCAGAGACCGCTCCGGCAATGACAACACCAACGCAAAAGCTTGAAGGATCATCTCAAAAACATTTTGTACGCAAACATTACGCCGTATTTGGACTTATGGTTTCTACACTTCCTATTAGCTTTTTTTATGCACAAACTGAGACGAATTATCTTATCTTCGTGAAACATACTTTTCCGGATTTCGAACTCATACTCGTTTTTATTTCAACATGCAAAGCTATTATGGAAATCTTTCTGCAAGTTTTCCTCGTGAAATGGTCTGAACGATTTTCCATGGCGAAAATCATTATTATTTCTTATGCCTGCTATACAGTAGCTGCACTTGGCTACGGGCTTTCAGCAACAATCGCGTCACTATTTTTCACATTACTCTTTTTAGTCATCGGTGGAAGTATTGCTTTAAATCATTTACTTCGATTCGTTTCAGAAATCGCTCCTTCAGATAAACGTGGATTGTATTTTTCAATTTACGGCTTACATTGGGATGTATCTCGAACGTGCGGTCCTGTTATTGGTGCGGTTTTATTAAGCAAACTAAACGGCAGTATGCTATTTTATATTTGTGCTTGTTTCTTAATAATTGGGGGCATTATTCAAGCTCTTTTTGTTCACAATTTAGAGCGTAATAAAATAAAAAAAGACATTTCAGAGCATACTCCTCATGTTTTATAGGCTGCTTTCCTCATCCTTTTAACAGTAAAAAGAAGGCTATCACAAAAGTCTTGATGACCTTTGGTGATAGCCTTCTTTATTACCCTGCCATCTTATTTATACTATCCTCGGGCGAAAATACCGAAATATGATTTACCTTACCAGTCGATTTTGGAATGATAAATTTTAACTCAAACTGATTGTTTACTTTATATACATATATTTTATCTTCACCATTTACTTTAACTGATTTTGGTTTTCCTAATGCCTTTTCAATTTCTTGTAATGTAATTAACTTTAGCTCTGCATGATAGGAGCGTACATCAAAAACTTGTGATCCTTTATTAAAACCGAAGGAAACATTTTTACTTGTAAAGGTTGCGTACATTCCGTTTCCTGCTTGCTCCGTTTTATCAGCTTTCCCCCACGCTTTTTCTATTTCTTCGATATCTCCTGTATGAGCTGCGAACGGAACATTAGGCACTTTTCCTTCTTTCGCTAGTTCAAACAAATTTTTAACGTGGTTAATTGATTTTTGATTTATTACTGTATCTTTCGAATTTGAATCGTTATTTGATTTAACCTCAGGCTCTTTCTTTTGTTCAGAAGAATTATTCTGTTCGTTTTTACTATTTTCCGAAGTTGGGTTTTTTTCCTTTTTTTCATCTGTTCCTTTACATGCCGCTAAGGCAAATATGCATGTAAAAGTAAGAAATAATAAAGCTATCTTTACATACACTTTCATACATTTCAGCTCCCTATTAAATGCTATTCATTTCGATAACCAATCCAATACACTACTTTTTAAATTGTGTTTATTCCAAAAAGTAAATACTTCACTCTCTCCCCATGCTTGTACAACATATTCTACAAAAGCAGTTCCTAAAAAATAACCGAGTCGATTGTATCCAAAATACTGTCCGCCAGATAACCGAAACCACTCTTTCTCTTTTTCAAACGTCCATCCTTCTATATAATCTTCCAAAAAACGTTTCTTTATATGTTTTTCATTTTCTATATAGCATTGTAACCAACGTTCACCATCATTATCATATGAGTAATATACTGATTCATTTAAACCTTTCATAATTTGCTTTGATAAATATGTTGCAACACCTTCACGATACAAATTAACTGTCGCATCGGCCCACTCTGCTTTCCTCCAGTCCATTCCATCATTTTGTAACATAACATTATGATATATATGTCCTATTTCGTGAGCGACAATAACACGAAGGTGATTTAGATCAGGAGATAATTTTTCTGCCGCAAAAAACATGTCTCCAATAATTTCTCTTTCTACAAATGCATTAGAGCCAAATCCTCCAACAAATAAGTGGAATTTCATTTTTACATCACATTTAAATTTATTATGATATTCATTCGTTACCTCTTGAATAATGATTGGTAATGATTCTGCAATGATACGAATATCTTCTATTTTTGCGGGATATAGGTTAATAGCATTAGAAAGACGTTCTTTCGTTTTAGGACAATGATACTTAAAGTATTCTTCAAATATCTCTGGATGCGAAGTGAAGTATTGATTGAGGACAGCTAATTCTACGTCGTTACTTTCCCATAATTTTAAAAAACTTGGAATTGTATTGTTTATCATTTTTTCCATCTCCTTATATATCCCTTCTCGCCATTTACACTGCAATCCTTCCTTAAACAGAAAAAGCAACAAAGAAAGATGAGCCTTCTTTGTTGCTTTTTCTGTTTAATCAAACCATCTATCACCATCAGAAATCCATTTACCATTTTGCAAATCATAACATTCATCATCGTCATGAAAAATAACGTAAGAGGGTAATTTCACATTCATACCACCAGCTTTATTCCAGCATGTCGCAAACCATTCTATTATAGCTTTCGTTCCAATTTCAGATAACTTCTCATCATTTTTTTCGTAAAAATCCCAAAATTCATCAGATTCTTCATCACTAAACGTATAATATGTAACGTCATCCATTACATCATAGCTACCAGAAAAAATCTCTTCGTCAGTGCCCTCATAAAAGACTTCATTAGCATCTCCATCCATTGAAAACATAACGATAGACAATTCAAATGACTGAACAAAAACAGTAAAATCTAATAAATCTATTTCTTTATAATAATTAAGCTGTGTTGTTGTTTTTAACCTTTCAATCAAATCAGAGGATTTTGCTTCTAGTCCTTTTATTAAAGAATTTTTATAGTTCTCAATTGTAAACAAATACTTCACTTCCTATTCATATTATATATTTATCAAGATATATAAAAATTATAGCAAAGGTTTTGTATATTTTGCTTGAGAAAATGAAAAAAGCTGTCCAAATAGGACAGCTTTACATATGTATTTTTACACTTCGATTGACTTACCATCTTCAACAATATGATAAAGTAAGTGAGCTAAATGATGAATTGGACCATATTCTTCCTCTTCCTCATCCGTTTCGCCTTGGAATTCAAGATCGTTTAAGTATAGTGCTAAAAATTGATAGTATAGTTTTAAATCAAATCCGTAGCACGCAGTTGGCTCTTCATGATCTCCTTCGTATTGTAACATTAAGTATTGATCATTTCCTTCTGCATCTTCTGCGTCAAAGAATACGAAGAATCCAACGTTTGTATCTAAATCAAATAGATGACGAGTACCTTTTTCTGTTGCTTTATTGAAGTCCTCTTCACTTAATTTATGTACTGTTGTCGCTTTAGCATTATCTTCTTGATGGAAATTTACTGTAAATGTTTTCAATGCTGACACCTCCTGAATGTATAATACTAGCATAACATATAAAAAGGACTGCTTACAAATGTAAACAGTCCTTTCATTCATTTCCGCATTGCTCGTAATAAGAAACTTACAATGAAGATTAAAATAATCGCACCGATTAAAGCTGGAATAATTGCAAATCCGCCAATTACCGGGCCGAAACTACCAAGTAATTTCGTACCAATCCAAGACCCGATAATACCAGCAATAATATTACCAATTACACCACCTGGTACATCCCTGCCAGTAATTAAGCTAGCAAGCCATCCTAATATACCACCAACGATTAATGACCAAATCATACGATACCCTCCTTTATATTTCACCAATCAAAATATAATTAGAAACAATTGCTTACCATTAGTTATGTTACATTTTTCATAAGTTATTCACACAGCCCAACTATTAGATTATTTCAAAATAATGAACAAGCATTTTTTCAATTTATGGTGGAAATCCTTCATAATTCACAGATTATGGACAATCAGGCTTCAATATTGTCCGCATAAACTCTTCTTTAAATGCAGGATAGTTAAAACCAACCGCAATTCTTTGTATTGGTCGATCATCGAATCGTGTCGGCTTAGCTATTTTTCTAAAGTCTGCCACACTTTGTCCTCTTGTTACGTCATTTGTCGTACTGATCCAAACTGCTGATTTTTTATATTCAAAAATATCATCATTTATAAACGAAATAAACGGAAGTAAATCATGAATTGGACTTCCAGCAATACCAGGGTATTCTTTTTTATAAAAGTTCTCATAATAAAAATCAATCATTGGCTTAATAAGTTTCGCCTGCCCTGTTCCTTCTTTATTGATAATATCCACCATTTCAGGAGTAATTAGGGCTTCTTGCGTTACATTTAACGGATAAATAGTCGCATTCTTTGCGTACTTCATCACAATATTTGCGGCGATTGGATCTCCATAAAAATTTGCTTCTGATACAGGAGTAACATTACCAGGAAATAAAAAAGCACCGCCCATAATATAATACGAACATACTTTATCCATGACATTTGGATATAATAAAAATAAAGTTGCCAATGTTGTTAATCGCCCAGTCGCTACAATAATAATATCTTCTGGACAAGGTTCAATTAACTTAATTAATTCACAAAAATTTTCCCGTTTACAAATCCTCATATCAGGTGAAATAATTGGACCTAAACCGTGATCTCCATGAATTTCTGGAAAGAACAAAGGTTCTTCAGCCGTCATCGGTCTTGCTGCACCCTCAATGATTTTTACTTCTGTAGCATAGTATCTTTCTAAAAAATACACATTTTCTGTTACAATTTCTCGCGATACATTCCCATATTCAGCAACAATACCTATAATATCTAATTTACATGTTTTATTTGCATAAATTAATGCCACAGCATCATCAATACCAAAGTCTCCAAAAAAGATGATTTTCTTATTAACTATACTCACCCCTCTTCAGCATTATCTACTACTATTATTATGTAAAAAAGACAAGGCTGTGAAACGGTGCAAACTAAAAAAGCCGCCTATTTATTGGCGACTTCAATCTTTTTATAAGATAAATATGCTAGTACATTTTTACTTGAATCGTATTTTGGATTATTTCCTTTTCGCGGTTCTCTCATATGCGTTTTTTCAAATCCAGGAATATCCGGCATTTTCTCCATAAATTCAAGCATTTCTTCTTCAGTTCCTTCAATACGTACGCGAATCATTATTACATTTCCTCAATTCTCATTTTCTCTGTACTAAGTATAACGTACTTTGAAAAGACTGCAAGAAGTTTATCTTTTTAATGTCGCACTTTTTTTACATATAAACAATGCCATTTCAGTATAAAACGACTTGATTTTATTATTTTCATATCGAATGTTAAAGAATTCTTGCATTTCAACTGATGTTTTCATCATACATTCTGTTAACTTCACCCGCTTCTGCAAAGGTACATTCATCATATCGCACCACCAGTCAAATTCAAATTTCTTGTCAAAAGTAAGACATGACTGCATTTGCAAAGCATTTTTCTCTAATAAAGTAATCCACTCTGTTTTTTTCAGTGCTCGTTCATGACTCGGATCTCGCTTTTTTTCTATAAAATTATAAAATGTATCAAATTCATTATTTTCCGGTGAAACATTATCTATTAAAATAAACAATCCATTATCTTCTAACGTACGATTTACTTCATAAATAAACTGAGCTGGATTCGTAAAATGATGTGCTGCGATTCGGCACGTAATCGTATCAAAAGAACTATCGGCAAACGGTAAACTTTCAGCGTTTCCAGCGACAAAAGTTACATTTTCATGTCCATTATTTATAATAAAATTTTTCGCATTCTCTAACATTTTTTCTGTTAAGTCTAAAGCAATTACTTCTTTAAACAATGGAGCTAAAACATTTGCAACATGTCCACCGCCAGTAGCAATATCAAGAAGACGATTATTATGACGAGACTCAACTTGTTGAACTACATATTGTAAATCCGGTCCTTTTGCATGAATTTTACTTTTCACATACTTTTCCGCATTATTACCAAATTGTTGTTTTACAAGCTCTTCTTTATTCATTTTATCATCTTCTTTCTATTGTTATTTACACGATTCAGATAACTAATAAGTTCTATTTCATATTTTCAATTCCTCTTTTAGACAGATTACATATAGTGCTTTGAAAAAATAAAAAACTGTAAGAATGTATCTCACAGTTTTTTAAGTATGCTAAAATCTGTTTTTTAATCTTCTATATAGTTTCATCTTCCCTTTTTTCATTTCCTGAAGCTAGGCTACCAATAGCATCTGCCGTTACTTCAACTACAAATTCACAAATACCTGCTACAACTTCTCCAATTACTTCATCCATCTTTTTACCCCCTAATTTTATGTAACTTATTTGTAGTATAGAGGAGATTGGTTATTTTTAACTATCGGAAAACGTGACAACAACATTACAGTTTTGTAAGCTTTTTCAATGCGCTTAACTTCTTTCCTTCCATCCTTTGAAACTCCAAGTATGGTTCATGTACATCTAGGCCATCATATTATTAGGTAAGTTCCAATTCTGCTAGAGGAGGCGTGTAAAATATACTACGTAAAATTAATTAAAGGTCAATCATTCTATGCTTTTGATCATCGTTTCTTAATGTCTGAAGAAGAAGAGGTTTCTGAGAAAGTATATAATTACTTACGTCGTAATGAATTTTTCGAAGTGCGTAAAGAAGAATATTCTGCTTAATTACAAAAAGCATCAAGAGGAACATCACGTTATTGTGATATGTTACGGTGCAAGTGCCGATGTTGTTGATCCATTATCTTTTAGTGATTTAGCTATTGGAAAAGAGCTTAAATGCTGCAAAGTGAATGTTATTGAGAAAAGCGAGACGTAGCTATACGTTCTTGCTTTTTTATTTTTTCGATATTCACTCCTACTTTTAGTTAGTTTTCACCCCTCTAATATTTGCATTTTGATTTACTTATTTTATCAACTAACAAATCAAATTTTTGACAAATCAAAAATATTGAAATCCACTCATGAAACACGTAATATAGACTCTGACTCTAAAAAAGTTCGTTAAAAATAATACATAAAATAAGGAGGTTTTATATACGAGTTTTTCATTTTAAAAGACGGAGAGGTTTTACATTATGTGGCGTAATAAAAATGTTTGGATCGTTTTAATTGGGGAGTTTATTGCTGGTCTAGGGTTATGGCTTGGTATTCTTGGCAACCTTGAATTTATGCAAAAATATGTCCCTTCTGATTTCATGAAATCAGTTATATTATTTATCGGACTATTAGCAGGTGTTCTAGTTGGTCCTATGGCTGGTCGCATTATTGATCAGTATGAAAAGAAAAAAGTTCTTCTTTATGCCGGGTTTGGTCGTGTTATTAGTGTTATTTTTATGTTTTTCGCTATCCAATTTGAAAGTATCGCCTTTATGATTGCATTTATGGTTGCGCTTCAAATTTCAGCTGCATTTTATTTTCCTGCATTACAATCTGTAATTCCACTCATCGTACGTGAGCATGAGTTATTACAAATGAACGGTGTACATATGAATGTAGGTACAATCGCTCGTATTGCAGGTACTTCACTAGGTGGAATTCTTTTAGTTGTAATGAGTTTACAGTATATGTATGCCTTCTCAATGGCAGCATACGCTTTATTATTCCTCTCNACTTTCTTCCTNCAATTNGAAGATAAGAAATCAACAACACCAAGNAANCAAGCTGCAAAAGATAATAGCTTTATGGAAGTATTTCGTATTTTAAAAGGAATTCCGATTGCTTTCACAGCACTTATATTAAGTATTATCCCTCTATTATTTATAGCTGGATTTAATTTAATGGTAATTAATATTAGCGAAATGCAACATGATCCAACGATTAAAGGATTTATATATACAATTGAAGGTGTCGCATTTATGTTAGGGGCCTTCGTTATAAAACGTTTATCTGATCATTTCAAACCTGAAAAATTATTATATTTCTTCGCTATTTGTACCGCTTTTGCACACCTTTCATTGTTCTTTAGCGATATAAAATGGATGTCTCTTACATCATTTGGTTTGTTTGGTTTTAGTGTCGGTTGCTTCTTCCCTATCATGTCGACAATTTTCCAAACAAAAGTGGAAAAAAGCTATCACGGCCGTCTCTTCTCATTCCGTAATATGTTTGAGAGAGTTATGTTCCAAATCGTATTACTCGGTACAGGTTTCTTCTTAGATACGATTGGATTACAGTACATGGTCTTAATTTTCGGCGTCATTTCATTATTAATTATTTTCATATCGCTTTCTAAACAGAAACAGTATGAAAAACAACCGTCACAATCTGCGAATTTATAACATACACAAAGACGCATGGATCATATTAGATTAATCCATGCGTCTTTGTTATATAAAAACGTATTTATTACGCTTATTGTAATTATTTAAAGGAGTACCCTCTTTCGCTTTCGAATACAGTATATTAACATGATATATATAGGAGGTACGCAATTGTCTGATGGTATGCAGTTATTTATTATCTTTATTTTTGTATTAGCTCTGTTTAGCATCATAAACTTTTTAGCTATTTCCTTATCTGGACATAACTTTAAAAGAAGAATTATCGCCGGTTTCATATTTTTACTGATAACTCCTATTGTTTTTTTTGCTACCGTAGCATTCGCTTCTATATTCGATAAAGCTGGATTTGGCGCAGGGGGGCTAGCCCTTATTGTTGCAATTATATACATTTTAAATGGAATTGTGATCCTACTTTCCTCTTTATTTTTCCTCAAAAGAGACATAACATAGGCCTCAGTACTCGGCATAAATCTAACTTTACACTAGATTTATGCTTTTTCAATTCCCCCTAAATTTTTATATGAAATTAAATAATTCTTTATAAAAATTTAAACTTTATTTATTACAATATACCTATTGGATTTGCACGTTGATTGAAAATAAAAAGAAAGGAGCACAAAATGAAAAAGTTTGTATTAATTATTCCAATATTCATCATGCTACTTAGTGGATGTAGCAATAATGATATATACGGTTCTTGGGAAGTTGTTGACAACAAAAATGGTCTTTGTCCCGCATCTTATAAATTTGAAACAGTTGTAAAAGAAGAAAAAAAAGAAAAAATCATTCAAAACTTAGTGGAAATGCAAACAACAAAGAAAAAAGAAGATTTATATAAAGGAGCATTTGTAAAAGATTCCAGTGTATATCACATTGATTATGGTAACTCATTCACATCGGATCAAACTTTAAAAGTTGTCGATGGCAAATTAAATGTATACTTTTATGCAGTAGAAAAATTATGTATATATACAAAGAAATGATTACACTTCATATAAAACGCAGAAAATATTTTCTGCGTTATTTTACTTTACAACGATTTCTTAAAAATATTATCCTCTTTTAAAACTCTTAATTTGAATGTAATATTATATAATGACAATATTCTTACTGCGAGGTGCTTTTTTTGAGAAGTTTAAATTCATTAATTGTATCAACAATCTGTTCCATTATCCTAATCCTATGGAATGCACTTTCATTTTATGAAAAATTCACGACAGGAAATTCATACTATTGGCTTAGTGGTATAATAGGCCTCGTTTTCGTGTTCTTTTTTATCCAAAATATGCGGGATATACTCAACAAAAACTATAAAATATCCTAAACAATATAGAAAGATATAATAAACAGTTCAGTTAACCGATTCTTATTTACTACGCCCCTTTCAAAAAAGACGAATCCTCCCTCTAAATTTGTCAATCGTTTTAATTTTCATAAAAAAATGATAAAATGTAACCATGTGTTTTCAGAATAATTAAAAACGCAGAAAGAAAACACTGTTTTTAGGAGGGGTTTTGATGACTTACACGTTAGCAACTAGAATGAAAGCATTCCAAT
>Ga0058696_1000819_pt1 | contig 12899 bp, 19 predicted proteins | sample AgamicMgSfrz_FD_55077 | JGI IMG/M metagenome (GOLD analysis project Ga0058696, IMG submission 55077) | Agave microbial communities from Guanajuato, Mexico - Mg.Sf.rz | ecosystem: Host-associated > Plants > Phyllosphere > Phylloplane/Leaf | place: Guanajuato, Mexico | collected 2012-05-30 | reverse complement strand
AGAGAAACAGTGTTTTTTTAGAGAAGGACAATTACGACCTTCTTATTTAATTAACCAACAATGTTGTAACCAGAATCAACATACACAACTTCACCTGTTACACCTCTTGAAAGTTCGCTTAGCATAGCCAATGTCATATCGCCGACTTCATCTTGGGTTACGTTTCGTTTTAAAGGAGCGGTTTCTTCAATTTTATGAAAAATTTCAGTGAAGGAACCAACACCTCTCGCAGCAAGCGTTTTAATAGCTCCAGCAGAAATAGCATTGACGCGAATATTATCTTTACCTAAATCCAAGGCAAGATATTTAACTGTGGATTCTAACGATGCTTTTGCTACACCCATTACGTTATAACCGCTCACAGCACGTTCTGCTCCAAGGTAACTCATTGTAATAATGGAACCACCTTCAGTCATGTAAGGCTTNGCTTCTCTGGCAACTGCAAGCAGGGAGTAAGAGCTTGTATCCTGGGCAAAAGCGTAGCCTTCCCTTGAGGTATTAATAAAGCCTCCTTTTAAATCTTCAGTGTGAGCGAATGCAATAGAGTGTACGATTCCGTGGATGGTGCCCACTTTTTCGCCGATTTCTTGAAAAGCTTCTTTAATGCTTTCATCGTCATTTACGTCGCATCGAGTAACAAGTTCAGCAGGGTAATTGTTGCCTTCTAATAATTTTGTTAATTTACTTAATGAGCGGTCTAGGCGGTAGGTGAAAATTAGGTTAGCGCCTGCTTTATATAGAGATTTTGCGACGCCCCATGCTAAGCTACGCTCGTTTGCCACGCCCATAATGACAAAGTTTTTTCCTTTTAGTTTAAGTAAGTCTTCCATTATTTCCTCCTATGTATACCGTTAGCGAATGGTTTCTATCTAGTTTTAGTACCTAGTACTGATTTTAATGTACCACATCTGTATGTAGTATACGATGTTGACCAAGAAAAGAATTAAGGACGATTAGGAAAGATAGCAAATCCTGAATAAAAATAGCTCTTTAACACACACTAATACTTCAGGAAAGTAGGGGATAACTAAGGAGGTATGGATAGATGAAGAATAAATTTGAAAAGAGATTTTTAAGAACTTTCTTACTTTTATCCTTAGCCAGCTTACCGATACTTTATAAAAAGTATTCAATAAAAGATTTTTTACTGGTGTTTATTTTGAACGGGTTCACCAATGGGATAGTTGACAATTTTATTGTTAATCGCAGGCTAATTAGTTATCCCGTTCGTTTCTTAAAAAAAGATTTTAAAATACACATTTTATTTGATTTTTTGCTCTATCCTATCGTCTCTTTAATTATTAACACGGTCACTAAAAATGATAAGTTTTTGGCTATTATCTATAAAATATTTCTAATCATCACTCCTATGTTTTTTGTTGAATTATGGGCAGAGAAAAAGACAAATTTAATTAATTGGAATAACCCATGGAGATGGTATCATACCTTTGTTACTCTTATTTTAAAATCACTATCAAATAGGTTTGCGATGGGAATTATAACTAAGATAGACGAAAAACAGCAAGATAGTAGGTAGAGGCTAATTCGTATAAACAAAGAAAAACCACCACTGAACGTATCCAGCAGTAGTTTTTTAGTTTTGTTTTTATATTTGGTCAATCTCATAATCATCGGAACTATCGCTTTCGCCTGTAACGCAGGTAAAACATAAATCAGTGCCCGCCACAGCAGAGCCGACAGCCCAAATTGGTTCGTCGCAAAACGTGCAACGTTCTCCTTGTTTTTTACGCTCAACAGCAGCGGTCAAAGCCTCTGTTAGAACTTTTGTATCAGTGTCTGGATTTTCCTTTGCTATCTTTTCGACAATTTCATGTATAGATATTGGAATCATTATACTCTCCTACAGTTAGAAAAATTTTAAACGAGGTCATTATATAAGATTACTGGTACTTACTCCAAAGCTGCAAGTTCTTTTGCTAAGATGCTTTGTGCTATTATATCATCATTTCGGGTGAATCTAACATGCACTTAGTTAGTTTCTAAAGCTGTGTTTACCGCTTCAATCGCATGGATAAAGGCTGTATCGAATAAAGGAACATTTGAATCTTTAGGTTTAACCAATAAGCCTATTTCTGTACAACCTAAAATAATACCTTCTGCCCCGTTATGAACTAATTGTTTAATGACCTCTTGATAATATTCCTTCGATGAACAAGTGATTTTCCCTAAACATAACTCTTCATAAATAATTCGATTAACATTATATCGCTCTTCTTGATTAGGGATTATAACGCTAATTCCATTGGACTCTATTTTTGATTTATAAAAGTCCTGTTCCATTGTGTATTTAGTGCCAAGAAGACCCACTGTTTTTAAGTTAGAGGAGTGAATTTGNTTTGATGTCGCATCTGCGATATGTAATATAGGTATGTTTATTTTCACTGTAATGTAATCCATTACTTTGTGCATGGTGTTCGTGCATATAACGATAAAATCAGCGCCTGCCTTCTCTAANGACAATGCGACTTTCGCTAACGTCTGACCAGCACATTCCCAATTTCCTTCTGCTTGGTANCGCTCGATTTCTTCAAAATCTACACTATATAATAAGCATTTGGCTGAGTGTAACCCGCCTAGTCGATTTTTCACTTCTTCATTTATGATTCGATAATATTCCGCTGAGGATTCCCAACTCATACCGCCAATTAGTCCAATTGTCTTCATAGTAAATCCTCCTTTTGAAATAACCGTAGCAATGGCGTGACACTAAATTACAGATATATTTATATGTTTAATTATCTCCTCCATCAGTGTGGTTACGGTCTTGCGTATCAAACACATTGGTTTTCTTTTTATATTTCTTTTTGTCGTTTGTTTGTTCATTTAAGTGTTTTTCGTTTACTATGGTGCTAATTGCACTATAACCAATAAAAATGACTAATAATAAAATAACGATAATTGATATTAACATATTGGAAACTCCTCCCTGCACCACCCATTATAAAGGGTACCACTTCATTGATGCAAATGAGTGCCATTTAAACATNAATATAAGCAAATAACTAACNAAATTCTATGTTCCGCTATTTCTTATAATTCCAAAGAAGTTGGAGATACTAACTGTATATATTTGAATTAAAGTAGGTGTTTCTTAAATGAAAGACAAGGCCTCTCTTCGTTTAACATCAGCGGAAATGTCAGTACTATGGACACAATATGTGAATGATAGCTTAGCTGTTTGTGTAACTTCTTACTTTTTACAAAAAGTAGAGGATGAAGAAATACGTCCAATCATTCAGGAAGTAATAGAAATAACCACTCAGAATCTTTCCTTGTTAACAACACTTTTTAAACAAGAAAATTTCCCTATACCTGTTGGTTTTACTAAAGAAGATGTAANTATAAATGCTCCAAGGTTATATTCAGACCAATTTGTCTTAATGTATTTACAGAACATGTCTCTATTAGCAATGACAGCTTCGAGTTTGGCGTTAGGACTTGTAACAAGACCTGATATAGTTAGTTTTTTTAAACGTATATTNAAAGCAGCGGTACTGGTCCAAGATAAAACGAGAGAACAACTGCTCCAACAAGGAATCTATGTGAAACCTCCGTTTATTTCAACTCCTAAAGAGGTTAGTTTTGTGGAGAAACAAAGCTTTATGGGCGGGATTTTTGGAGGTAATAGAGCACTAACAGCACCAGAAATCACTTTTTTGTTCAGCAATATAAGAACGAATGCAGTAGGTAAGGTCTTAATTATTGGGTTTGGACAAACTGCAAGGGATAAAGAAGTAAGACATTACTTTCTTAAAGGTAAAGAAATGGCTACGAAGCACTTAAATATATTTCAAGATATTTTAACAAAAGAAGACGTTCCAGCACCTATGATGTGGGATTCGGTTGTTACAAATTCTACTACGCCAGTGTTTTCTGATAAACTGATGATGTATCATATATCTGCTATGACAGCAGCAGGAATAGGGAACTACGGTACGTCTATGGCAGGAAGTCAAAGGAAGGACCTAGCTGTTAGATATGCTTCTCTTATCCCTGAGGTAGCATTGTTTGCAGAAGAGGGTGCCACTATCATGATAAAAAACAAATGGTTAGAAGAGCCGCCGCAAGCGGACGACCGAAAACAGTTGATAGAGAGAAAAGAACAAGGGTGAACCCTATATTTATTTAAAAAAAGATAGCATTTAGCTATCTTTTTTATTTGCTCTTCTTTTTAGGAGTGTTGGTTTTAACCACTGCTTCTTTCTTCATATGTGTCCATTGTATTAATTTATAGACAATCATAAATAAACTACCTACTAGCCAGTATAAACCAATCGCGCTTGGGGCTTTTAGTGCAACAGCAAACATTAAGAGTGGGAACACATATAGCAAGAAACCAAAGCCTCTTGGTTGCTCTGTAGTGGTAATTTGGGTTTTCNTTGCTAGGTGAAATTGCAAGAAGTAACAAGCGCCTAATAAAAAGGCAAGCCATAAGTTAGGCTGGTGCAAAGCCATACCTAAAAAAGATTGTCCTTCTATAACTTCCGTGTGAGCCACAGCATGGTAAAAAAGAATGAGGATGGGCATTTGGACAAAGGCTAATAATAGGCCCATAGAAGCGAAGTTAATGCCATGTTCTTTATATAGAGCACGACCTTGCTGCTGTAACTTCATTTTTTCTTGAGGCGTTTTTGCTTTTGTCATTTTTCGTTGAAGCTGTACCAGTTTTGGGCTAAGTTCTTTCATTTTTAGTTGAGTGGAACGCTGTTGCTTTTCCTGTTTACGAAAGAGTGGAAGGAGTAAGAACCGTATGACTAAGGTCAAAACGATAATGGATAAGCCATAATTGTTTCCAAACCAATCTGCTAACAGGGTAAGTAAGTAAGAAAAAGGATTTTCCACTTGTATCCCTCCTAAAATAGCGGTGCCCCACAAGTTTCAGAGCACGATATGTCTCCTCTCATATTGATTATCTTTTGGGAATAACCTGCACTTTAGAAGGAGGTAAACTAGCTCATTGTCAAAAACGCCAGTAAATGGTAAGGTGAGAAGGGTTTAACCTACATAGAACTAGTAACAAATAAAGAAGGTGGAGTATCCAAATGCACGTAATTGATTCCATTGACCCGTTTGTTATGCAGCTCATAATCGTTCCTGTAGTGGTAATTGGTTTAGGGGTGGCCGCTGCTTTAAAGACGTCTAAGGCATATGTGGCGCCCATGGTTACGCTTATGTTTAATTTGATTTATGAGATGTGGTGGACTGAACACTATTATCCTCATACAAATTTTGAACCAACAGCTTATAACATTATCTATCCTGTTATTGCACTCATAGCGGCTGCGACAATATTGACCTTAAAAAAACAGTCAATTCACATGAAAACAAATTAAATCCTAAAAANCAAAGCAAACAAAAGACGAGAAATCAAACATTGATTTTCTCGTCTTTTGTTTCGCCTAATATTTTTTTCTTTAACATTTCTATTTTTTCTTCTAGTTTCTTCACGTGCGCATCGTTCTCTGCTTCTTCTTTTTGTAAGGAATCTAACAAGGATTTGTTATATATTCTTTTTTCTTTTAAAGGGTTGGTCAAGGTTATTCACTCCTTATACTAAGTGTCTTCTTTATTTATTTTCCAATTATTGAATTAATTAAACTAATAAGTTATGTATAGTTGAATTTATCCGTGAATTGTTTAAAGGGGTAAAAAAACAGAAAATTGGTTGAAATTTCCTCATCTAAGTATATAATCAGCGCGAATCAATCAAAAAAACTACTGGGAGGAAAAAACATGAGCAACAATCAAGCAGGTGACAGGACAATAGATGCAGTAAGGCGTATTCAATCGAATATGGATATGCAATTAGAAACGCTTCGTATCAAGTTCAATGCAACGAATCACAAATCATTAAACTGGAACCTCTATGTATGGTTCCCACTTTTACAAATCGCATCATTCTTCAATTTATTGAAGCAAGCAAAAGGGTTTGACCTAAAAAGCTTTATCGGCTTTTTGACAACTGGAACATTTCTAGGAGTCAGTCTCTCTAACTTCTTTGGCGTTAGTTTTGTGGTATCCCTATTAAAGGATTTAAACCTGGAGAACGTCAATTGGGGTATCGTCGGCATTATTTTGTTTGTCATTTGGTATCTCTTTATATTGAAAAATCTGCAAAAAGAAGTAACCAACGTAGAAAGTGAGTATTTTCTATTCGCGGCTTACAGAAAGTTTGATAATGCTTATAAAGTTTTTGGACCACTCGTTGAAACCTCCGCTGAAGTACCAGAAAACCTCATTGAAAAGGTGGTACAGCTTCTTGAAGAAGCCGAAGGTGACGCATCAGTCTGGCAAGGAAAATATTTGGAAGCCCAAGAGTCAATAGCTACTCTTGAACAAAAGTTCCGCACCTTCGTTGAAAATGCACAACAAAGAAACGCATTACGTGACGCTGAGTTACAAATAAAGCGTGATACAGANCTTATGCTTGCTGGTATGAACAGTCGATTGCTTGAAGTAATTGTCGAGCATCAAGACGTTCACTACAAGCATTTAGATTTCTTAGGCACACCGTTTATCGTGTATAAAAAAGAGCGTAATGTACTTGTGCATCAATGGAGTAGAGGAGTCATTTCATATGAAAAACGAATTGGATTAGCAAAAAAGAGTAATTTCTTTGTGCGAGTTCAAGAAAACCAAGGACTGTATGTAAACGATAAGAGCGAAAAATTTATGGGTTTATGTGTGGATGTTAAAAATAAAAAATATGTAGTAGCTTACGAACAGAATCATATTTCCAACATTCACAATAGCATAAATAGTGATGAAATGGTTGCTACGGTGCAAGCTATCATTGCTCAAATTAAATAATTATCAAAATGTTCTAGGAGGATGGGAAATGACAAAGGATAAGACGTATGGAGCGATAAAGAAAAAGAACAATAGCCTTAGAGAAAAATTACAAACGGAAAATGAGAAGACAGATAGTCAAGTTGAAAAATTAGACCTTACGCTGCAAGAAGTAGAAAAAGATATGAACGAATTGTTTAAAAAATTAGGCATTAATTAAAAAGCAAAAGAGACAAGTTTTTTACTTGTCTCTTTTTTTATATTCATCAAATGAATCGATAATAGCTTGCATCTGTTTATCTAANTCGGCGACAGACTGGTCGTTCTCTCTACTTTCTTGTTGAGATTTTTTAATGAATTCATCCATACTGGACTGATATTGCTGTAAGAATTCTTTCTTTTCTTTTTGATTCATTGGTGTAGAGAGGCCTTGTTCTAACGTTTTGTTGATATCTTGTAGAATTTCTGAGGACTTTTTATCTTGATTATAGGGCATACTATCACTCCTTTTGGAAGTTAGTAATTCTAATCCTTAGACTCTTCGAGAAGGTGAAATGAATTATGAAAATCTCTTTTATTTTTTTAGGTGAGCAGTCTATTTTTTTTGAAGTGACTGACAGGTGAATCACCCTATGTTGTTATTATTTACGATGGGGTTAAATGTTAAACTTAGTATAGCACATTAAGTTCACACTCATCATATGCAGGTTTCTAGGGAATATGAATTGCGGCAGCTTATTAGCAAACAAAAAAAACGAGAGAAATTCTCTCGTTTTATGCGTAGGAAGGGTACTTACGCACTTTCTCTTCAAGGATATCTTGGAGTACTTCTAACTCCTTATCCATTAATAAGTAAAGAAATTGAATCCATCTACACTGCGTATCTTGAGACTCAAATACATTTTCAGGTGCGTCGTTCATTAAAAGATTACAATGTTCATTTAATTGATAAATGGTGCCTTTGATTTCTGAAGCGGGAGTATAGTTGGATGTATGAAGGTGCAAGATAGATTGCGAATAGTCAGGATGGATACTATCAGTTTGAAGATAAAAATTAAAGTAAGAAACCATCGTTTCAATATTAAGCAGCATGTATATACCACCTTCTCTAAGTTTGCTTTAGTTTAGCATGTGATAAAAATAGTGGGTGAAAAAGTTCGTATTATTTGGCGGGATAAAAGCGGCGATTGGCAAACAGAAAAGCAGGCGTTAAAGGTGTTCTAAAAGCACAACTAGTTGTATTTTACAATTTGATTTATCTAAATTCAATAGCTACTTGATAAGAAGAGACCTAACCGTNAAGTTAATGGGTATAATAAATTCCTGATATGAATATATTTGGTATAATGTAGCTAGAGAGACCCGCTAAAAAATAAGAAAAAAGTCTAGCGGTATGCGTCTAGAATAAACAGCATTCTAAATATGAGGTGATTACATGAAACCTTTTAGTCGACTTTCTGTAGGGTGTACAGTTGTAGGGCTACTGTTATTAGGAGCTAATACTATGCTCCAAACATATAATGACGTACTAGTCTTTATCAGTAGCCTCTTTTTATTAGTAGGAGCGGTCCTTGGATTTATGGCAGCTGTAAAGCGAGAGAAGGGTAGAAGTAAGTTTGTAGGAATTGCTGCTTTCTTCGTTGTATTGTTTGCTGTATGTGTAGTAGACCCGTTTTTAGTGTTACGATGGGCCATGTGGGTAAAGAATTAAAAAAGCCTTGGGAATATCCTTTGGCTTTTTTTGTGTTTACCGATTTCTTAATTAGTTAAATCATATTTAATTTAAAATGTTCATCGCAATGTATTGTGCGCTATCAAGGGGGAATAAATCTTTATCTTTTTCTCTAAGAGAATTAATAAGTGCAATGTCATCAAAATCCTCGCTGAATTCATAGTAACGCAAGATATACCGCTCATCTAATACATGAAGTAATCCTTTTTCTTTAAGTGCTTTTTTAATGATGTATTCAGCGGCTAGAGTGTTCTCCTTCTTTGTACTTACCGAGAGACAGTGAATTCATAAAAAGGTTATCAGGTTGGACTGCTTTTAAAATTCTTTGTTGTTCTCTTAGTTTTGTAGTATAGGTATGGCTGCATTATATGTAATTACGGATAATGGAATAAAAAGAAAAGGAAAAGTTGGCGAAGATATAATTGCTCGAATAGAGATATAGGGTTATTAAAACACATAAANGGCGCCCGATTAGGAGCGCCTTCCATTTTTAAAGTAGGGCATAGTACTAGTATATATACTAGTACTATGTGGTATATAGCCATAAGTAGGCATGTTCCTAGTATATATACTAGGAACATGCAGGGGATTTAATTTAAAAATTATTCTTTAGAAACTACTTTTAAATTACCATCCTTTAAAGTCACGTAGAATTTGACTGTAATCATGAAAGAAAGTTGGGATTTCATCTTTTGGAAGGCAACTATTCATATTACAAGCAATCGTAGTGAAGTACCACTTTTGTTGGTCCTTTCCGCGGTTAAAGTAACTCCAAATCTCTTCACCAATTTCTTCGTAATCAGCAGCAAGTGAACGGAAATTATCGAGTTTATCAGCTACGATTAGTGCTTTTATTGGAAGGGGAGCGGTAATGATGGAGGTCACTGTTTTTAGTTTACGGTCTTCCCATGAATGTTCTTTGTTTTCTGTGTTTCCCGCTACTACCCAAGCAGTACGTTCTCCAAATTCGCGGATGATGTCTTCCATAGTTGTGTCTGTATCTTCAACGGTATCATGCAAATAGCCTGCCGCTACAACATAGTCGGGAAAACCTGCATCTTCTAAAGTCTTAGCTACACGAATGGGATGAGAAATCATAGGGGTGCCTGACCGCTTTCTAGTTTGACCCTCGTGAGCTTTTATTGCAAATTGTTTTGCTTTTTCAACTAAGTTCATTGCTATCACCTCTTTAAATGTCTGTTTTTTAATTGGAGAAGGAATGAATTAATCCTATGAAGTGAATAGAAAAAAGGCACCNCTTGGCGCCTTTTAAATAAACTATTAATGTTGTCCTGCTTTTGCGGTTTCAATCCAGTCCATCCATTCATGTTCATCCAAGATGTTGTAGATATTGTCTCCGTGTTCGACTGTAAATAAAGATACATAAGGTATGGGTTTTGTTGTGAATTGAGCAAGAGTTAAATCTATATAGTAAAGGTCTTTTATTTTTAACCAAAAATGCTGGCGTCGCCCAACGTATCCTTCCATGATGGTTATGTTATCTAGTAAGTGCTGGCCTTCTTGATGTTTAAGCCCTAGAGCAGTTAACACATAAATAGTTGCCTGGCGTGACATTTTTTTGATGGCTTCATAATAGGGAAGGCTAGTATCTGCCTGACAATGCATTAAAAACTCATCAATATCTATCACGGAAAAGATTGCTTGCAAGGTTTCGTTGTTTGCCACATCCATATTATCATGCGAAAGAAACTTACGTTGGTAATGCAATTCATTTATAGTATGAGAAATACGCATATTTTCGAGTAGTTCTTTTTGACTGATGTTTTTGGTTGAGAGTTCGTCAGAAAAACGAGGGGGTTCTAACATGAATTCTTCGCAAAAATCAGATGCGATGTCAAATATTAACTTGTATTGGTTGTATAGAGTATTAAAACCATCCATTTTATCCTCTGATTTTAAAATTAATAAATTAAATTCCATAGTAGAAAGCTTATCAATTAAAGAATCACGGAATTTTTCAGCTTTTGCTCTTCTGTACATTTGAGACATGATGTTTCCTCCATTAATTCCTGTAAACATAAATTACGTATACATAAGTATATATAATACTATCTTCGTAGGCAAACTCAGTTAATATCATAGTTGTTGTTTCTTTTAATATTTTTACAAATGCGTATTTGCGTAAAAGAGATAATAGTTAAAAAAAATAAAAAACTCTTAGCAGAATGCTAAGAGTATAAAAAAATTACATTGTATCCCACTTCATCCCAATCCATTCTTCCCATCGATGTTCGTCCATTACACTGTAAATAGCATCTCCAATGTGAATAGGTAAGATTGAAACAGGGGGGATATCTTTTGTTGTGAACTGAGCTAGTGTGATATCCACATAATACGTATCCTTTACTTTTACCCAGAAGTGTTTGCGTTGTCCAACAAAACCTTCCATGACGACAAGTTTTGGTAATAAGAACCTGCCAGCATCGCTCTTCATGCCTAAAGCATACAAAATGTAAGAGATTGATTTTTGAGACGCTTTTCGTACGGCCATATTGTAGGAAACAGAGGGATTTAAGTTATATTGCATAATGAACTCATCCGTATCGATAGCGTCAAAAAGTGTACGTAATGTTTCATCTGTATTCAACTCTAGATTCTTAGATGTAAAAAAGTATTTATTGTTGTGTAATTCATTGATTTTAATGGTAATGTCCATTTTTTCTTTTAAATCTTCGTTTGTAATTGTTTCATCTGGAACAAGAAAGTGNGAAAAACCTGGTAACTCCAAATCGAACTCTTGGCAAAAATCAAGAGTTGTATTATACAACAATTTATACTGATTGAATAAGCTTGCGTAACCATCAAATGCTTCTTCTGACCGTAAACTCATTAAGTTATGTTCCATAAGAGAAAGGTTGTTCATAAGTGTACTTCTATATTTCTCTATTTTCGCTCTGCTATAAGTTGATGACATAGTATCCTCCAAAATTTCTACGTAAGCATTTACATTATTATATATATAGTAAGTATACATATTTATATCGAATTTAAGCAAGTAGTTCATCTTTCTCAACTTAGTAGACNGGGGGTTCCTGTCTTTTCTTTTTATTTTTTTATAAAAAAATGGCTCTCTAGTGCAGATAAAAGGTAGTTTNGGTGAAAGATATTTCTATAAAATNCAATACATATTTTNGAAAATAAAGAATAATGATTATGTAAACTACGGTTATGACCTCTCCAGAGAAGATGAAGCGGTAAGAGAAATATAGATGAGAAATATAAAATGAAATTTTTTATAAGATATATAAAAGACAAGTACAATATAAAAAATGATGCAAGGGGGATTTATCATGCTTAAATCTGTAAAAATCATTACAAGTGCAAGTATTAAACCAGAGGAAATGTTGGAAAGGAAACAATGTCCGTTCTTTGTTGAAGAAGAATCATTGCCACAGTTTATAAACCATGGAATTGAGGCTTTTGTAAAATTACTTGAGTATGCTTATCTGGCTGCTTATAAGCAATATAAAAAATTAACACCTGATGATTATGAAGTAATTGGTCACCATGAAGAAACGATGTATGTTGCTATTAAAGAAGGGGACAAGCAAGAAATTGTTTGTTTAATGCCTACAGATGAATTTGATGGATTGTTTCACAATACGGTCCGTTCAACGACAGGGGTATAATTGAAGATTTAAAAAGGGAATGTATTAAAATGCGTCAAGAAGAGCCCACTGAGAGAAAAAGCTATAAAGAAGGTCTTCGAGAATTCCTTAAAAAGAAATAACTAAATGCTAAAGAGGCTTTGTTACACAAAGTCTCTTTTTTGTTGGAACATAAAATATTCTCCGTACTATCTGCACAAACTAAATTAAGCCTCAAGTCTCATCCGAATTTACATCTGTGTACCATTTTGCGTTAAGGATATTCCTTTTATACTCAATTATGAGTTCACAAGAATAAGTAGTTTGCATTCTAGTTCGTTTAGGAAAATAAGTGATTTTATACATCGAAATAAATACGAAAGCGTGAGGTATAGAAAAAACATGAGTACATTAAGGTTTCTAAAAGAATATATTAAACACCCTCGCACTGTTGGTGCATTACTGCCAAGCTCTCCTCGCTTAGTTAAGCAAATGATAGCTCCCATTAATTTCGAACAGGCAACATGTATTGTGGAATATGGGCCAGGTACAGGCGTATTCACCGAAGAAATTATACAACATAAGTGTGAAGACACTGTGTTTCTTATTGTTGAATATAACAAAGAATTTTATCATGAACTTCAAAGAAAGTATGAGGGAATAAAGAATGTCCATGTTGTCTGTGATTCTGCAGAACATACTTATAAATATCTTCAACAATATAAAATAAAGAAAGTGGACTATATTGT
>Ga0058696_1000818_pt1 | contig 12916 bp, 13 predicted proteins | sample AgamicMgSfrz_FD_55077 | JGI IMG/M metagenome (GOLD analysis project Ga0058696, IMG submission 55077) | Agave microbial communities from Guanajuato, Mexico - Mg.Sf.rz | ecosystem: Host-associated > Plants > Phyllosphere > Phylloplane/Leaf | place: Guanajuato, Mexico | collected 2012-05-30 | reverse complement strand
TAATTAAAATTCAAGTCACAAAAAGACTGGTGGTTAACGGTTATTATATGGGGAGCTTGTACCTTTGCCATCGGAAGTGGTACATAAGGACTTTTTGTCGAACCATTCCGTTTATATATGTTCATCATCATCGTTATACTTGGCGCGATTATTTTTCCACTTTTAATGCTGTGGTTTTGGCTGACTTTCTTATTATGTCATCGAAGACGACAGCTTAATTATTAAGTACGGTCCCTTCACTACGTCCATACGGCTGCAAAGCATAGACACTCTTAAGAAAACAAGAAATCCGCTATCAACCCCGCACTATTGTTGAAACGAATCCTACGATAAATACAATTCTATTCTCATCTCACCTGCAGACAGGAATAAGTTTATAGTAGTTCTTTGTAAGAAGTGTCCCCATGTGAAACTTATCAACATCGCTGGGGAAAGAAGTATATGTTCAACTTCCCCGCGATGTAAACTTATAACTCCTGATGCTTAAACGAATAGAAAGACATAAACAAGCCAATAAACGCACAAACGGATATAGATGTATACGCTAATCCTTTAAACACGTCTACTTCAGGCGCACTTAATAATGCTACCGCAGACCAAGGAACAATGCTGCTTATTGTTTCTGGCCAATAAAGACCAGCAAATCCAATCGCGCTGAAAATAAGGGCACAAAGCAGGGAAGGATAAAAAGTCTTCCTTTGCATTACAGCTATCCAAATGACAGGTGTCAGTGTGCAGAAGTTGTACATTCCAATTTTTAACACCATCTTAGTAATCTCAGATAGAAATTCACTAGTGTTCTGACTGTCAAATAAGAGATAAACACCCATAACAACAATCCCGAGATAAAGCAGTGTTATTACTATATGCCAAACTGCCCAAACGATAATCTTTCCAGTCAGAAACTTGCCTCTTTTAACAGGTGCTGTAATAGTATTTATCATTGTGTGGTCACTATATTCCTTTTGGATAAGAAATGTCAGCAAAAAGGCACTTAGTATTGGATAAATAATTAACTGACATAATAACGATTGACTGAAGAGCCAAGTGATAACAGAATCATCAGGCGTTGTGCCTTTATACTGGTAAATATCATCTGCAATCAGCAGACAAGGCAGTATCAGGGCGATAACTGTGCAAATGAGCATTAATTTGTTTCGACGAAGCTTCATGCATTCTGCAGCTAGGATATTAAGCAATGCCTGCACCTCCTGTGATTTTTTTAAAGTATTCCTCCAAGTTGTCGTTGGAAATCTGAATGGTAGAAACACCTACACCTGCTGATACCAATTCCTTATTTAAATCTACAAGGTTCATAGTCGTGTCGTAAATATGAATGGTGTTATCTGCTTCTACGGAATAGTCGGAAATAGCAAGGTTGTGTTCGAGAACATGAGCTGCTTGAGATTGAGAAGTAACACAAATGCGAATATATTTATTGGTTTTCTTTTCAAGCTCGGCCATTGTGCTTTCTTCCAAAAGAACACCTTTGTCAATAATGCCGATATCGTCTGCCATTAGTGCGATCTCTGAAAGAATATGACTGGATATAAGAACCGTTTTTCCAAATTCTGTACTCAAACGGCGGATGAAAGTCCGAATTTCTGCAATTCCGATTGGATCAAGTCCGTTAGTTGGTTCGTCCAGAATCAATAATTCCGGATCATTAAGAAGGGCGTTCGCAATGCCAAGACGCTGTTTCATTCCCAATGAATAAGCCGAGAATTTTTTGTTGTCATTATAAGGGAGGTCGACAGTTTCAAGGGCGCGCTTTACGGCGTCTCTCTTTATCGTTCCTCTTAACCTTGCAAAAATCTGCAGGTTTTCTGTTCCAGTTAGATTAGGATAGAAGCCTGGTATCTCCACAATGGATCCTATACGAGGATATAGTTTGTGTTGATTCTTTTTCAAAGGCTGTCCGAATAAATACACTTCACCAGAGGAAATGGAGGATAAACCAAGTATCATTTTCATTATTGTAGTTTTACCTGCTCCATTCCTTCCAAGCAAACCATAAACATGGCCTTGCCGCACATTTAAATTCACATCATTAACAACAGTATTGCTGCCGTATTTTTTTGTCAGCTTTTTTGTTTGAATAATATACTCGCTCAATATATTCCTCTCCTTTCATGACAAGAATAACAGGCTAACCTTGCTTAAACCTTGCCATTAACTTGATTTATTCTTGTTTAATTGTGGAGAGGCTAGAGGTAATGTAATAAAAAATACGGTGCCTTCATTCAGCTTGCTATTGACAGTTATGTGTCCACCTATGCCTTTTATCAGCTCTTTCACTATAGCTAATCCGAGGCCGTTGCCTTTCACCCCGCGAGCAGTATTAGCTTTATAAAGCCTTTCAAAAATCCGCGGTAGATCAGATTCCTGTATACCACAGCCATCGTCTCGAACTGTTGCATACAACTTTGTATCTTTTTCATAAATATCTATAAAAAGTGAAGAGGCAGAGCTATGGTTTAGTATATTTTGCATGAGATTATCGAAGATGCGTTTCCATGCTGTTTTATCTGTTGTCATAAACTGCCTTTTTTCTGGGATAGAGATAACATAGTCAATGCCTGCTTTCTCCAGTTGGGGAATCCAGTCAGCCACTAAGGTTCTTGTATATTCATATATCTCCACTTCATCCAAGTGGTACAGCCTTTCACCAGATTCCAGTTTGAGCCATTCAAACAGAGTGTCGATAAAATATTGAAGATCGAGCGCCTTTGTTAATGACGTCTTTAAATAATGATCTATATCGCATTCTTTTACTAAACCAAGTTCTATTGCTTCAAGATAGCCAGTTAAAGAGGTTAATGGAGTTCTTAAATCATGGGACAAGCTAGTAACCAATTGACGGTATGCTTTTTCGGATTGTTTAAGTTCTACAATTTTAGTCTTAGAATTTATAACAACTTCGTTTATTTTGTAACTTAAATCTGCTGCAATTGAATTTTCGGCAATAACTATTCTTCTGTCTAAATTTCCTTTTGCCATGTCATCGACGATAGCAGTTATATCTTCAAGCTGTTTTTTTATATTACGTACATATAATAATTGAAAAATAATTACGAGCAGCAAAATGATAGTAATAATAATATATAGAATATTAACCATGGGGATTAAACCGATAACCAACTCCCCGTACTGTTTCGATAAATTGGAGACCGTTGAAGGGATTTTCTATTTTTTTGCGTAATTTACTGATAAAGGACATGATATTATTATCGTCAAAAGCATATTCATCATGCCACACTTGATTGTATAATTGGCTTTTTGTAAAGATTCTACCTTTGTTCACTGCCAAAAAATACAGCAAGTCAAATTCTTTTGCTGTAAGTTTTACAAACTCGCCCTCAACATAAACTGTTCGATCAGCTGCATTAATAGATATATTAGGGAGGGTTAACTTACTTTTATCAGCGTCAGTAGATTGAGTATTTAATATCGTATTGCGCCGGATTAAAGAATCAATCCTTGCCAGAAATTCTCGAATACCAAAGGGCTTAGTTAAGTAATCGTCTGCACCAAGCTGCAATCCTTTCACTTTATCGGTCTCATCACCTTTAGCTGTCAGCATTAAAATAGGAATATTGCTGTTTTTCCTCATCTCCTCTAATAAACTAAAGCCATTAATATCAGGAAGCATAACATCAAGGATAGCAACATTATAATAATCATTCTGGAAAAGAGATAAGCCCTTCGAAGCTGAATGGGCAACATCTGTATAAATGCCAGCAGCAGACAGACAATTTTGCAGCAGTTTGCAAAGCTCTGCATCATCATCAATAATTAACGCCTTATGGGTACTCACAACATCACTTCTTTCTAAATAAAAATAAGCCTACATTAGTATCTATCAAAAAAATTCCATATTTGGAGTTTCCTTTAAATTATACGCAGATAAATCTGTCGTATCAAGGCAGAGTATTTATGTAGTAGAGGGTTAGTTATTTTATGTGGAGCATGTAATCGCCTATTTTCATAGACTGAGATAATTTTTTGTCCTATGCTCTTCTAATTCAACACTTACAGACCATCATATGATTTCCATCCGGATCTTTGAAAGTGAAATAGTGTCCGTGTTGGATAGTGGTTATTACCTCGACTTTCTTTTCTTCTGCGAAAGTAAATGCTGCTTCTATGTCTTCTGTATTAAAATGAAATAATGGTTTTTTAATAATTGTTTCTTGTGCGTATATTTTGCTGTCCAGCACGATTTCCTGTTCCTTGCATTGGCAGGACATACAAATGACCAAAAAGGATTTCCCTACTAGAAGGCATACCTAATAAATCACAATACCAGTCTCTTGCCTTTTCAATATCACTTACAGGAATAAAGATAGTACCAAGTTGGTTCTTAATAGGGCTGCTCATGATTATTCTCCTCTCCCAATGAAATATTCCATACTGCTTTCTAGCTAGCTTCTACATGTTTAGGTTTTCATCCTTTAATACGATAAAACATAGGAATATTTTCCTATGTTAAAAAGTGGAATTACAACCGTTATAAATAGTAGCTGGAAAAAATTTTGAAGTAGAAATGGTACTCAAGAAAAAGGCAAACTTATTGAAAGGTAAGGACGCAAAACCACAGGTCTAAGGGAAATCTATGATGGCTGGGTTACCGAGAGGGGATTATAACTTAAAAATATCCTAATAATAATGTAAATTCCTGATAATATCTTTAAAGATAGTAAGTAAAACTAAATAGAAAAAGGAAGAACGAACTTGACCACAACTGGACGAATCAACATAAGTACTCAAGTATTAGAAGCCAACTCTGTATTAGCAGCCCTAGAATCGAATTTAGCCATTGTAGAATTTGATTTGAATGGGAAGGTTATTTGGGCAAACGAACATTTTGCCAATACCCTTGGATATAGTGTTCATGCATTGAAAGACATGGTGCATAAGCAGTTTTGCACAAATGAATTGCAAAACAGCAGGGGATATGCACAATTATGGGATAACTTAAGAAAAGGCACCAAGTTCCAGGAGAAAATCCAACGAGTTGGAAGAAATGGTAACTTACTATGGCTGGAAGCCACTTATATTCCTGTCTTAAACGATCAAGGAAAAGCTAGTGCTGTACTAAAAATTGCCACAGATATTACAGAACGTGAAAATAAAACTTTGGAGCTTGTTTCCTTATTAAAGAATCTTTCTTTAGATTTAGGTGAAATTGTCAGTGAGAATGCGAAGGAAAATATGCAAGCGATTCAATCTTTAGAAGAACAAACAGACTTAATCAGAGATTTGTCTAAATCAATTCAAAATATTTCCTTACAAACAAATATTCTTGCTTTAAATGCTGGAATTGAAGCCGCTCGTGCTGGTGAGCATGGACGAGGTTTTAATGTAGTCGCAACAGAAGTAAGAAAACTAGCCGGAAATGTTGAAGATGCTATAAAAAAAATCAATACAAATATTGAAAACATAGCAAAAGAGGTTAGCAAGGTTAGTGAAGTAACGAAAAACTCGCAGGATGTGGTAAGTTCCACACAAACAGAAATTTGTGGGAAAATGAATGAGTTTGAAGGGTTAACTAATAGTAAATAAAACTAGTTTTTTACAAAAGTATTACCGCCTAAAATGGCGGTTTTTTTTCTTGCCATTTTTTTAATAGATTTTCCTTCCTTAATATTCCTCTATCATTTCAAAATCTCTTATTTTTTGTAATACTTGTAATATTTATTAATGAAAGTGTAATGAGAATTCACTATATTTTTCTGAATATATTGATATACTAAGATAGTTAAAACGTCGAGATACATAGCCAATGGAAAACACATAATTTTGGAGGTTACCATCATGAAAAAGGCCATTATCGCAGTATTGGCAAGTTTAAGTTTACTCGCAGGGGTGTTTATTCCGTCTCCTATCGATCAAGGAAAAGTGGAGGCAGCATCCTATAAAGATACAGCAATTAAAGAGGGCAAAAAGGTAATAGGTACGAAATATAAATGGGGCGGCACAACAAAATCCGGATTTGATTGTTCTGGTTTTGTGAATTATGCATTCAAAAAAGCAGGCAAAAATTTACCAAGAACAACTGCTGATCTATACAAAAAAGGTCAAAAAGTCTCTAAAAGCAAGTTGAAAAAGGGAGATATGGTGTTTTTCCAAACATATAAAAAAGGCGCTTCCCATGTCGGTATCTACATAGGTGACAATAAATTTATCCATGCAGATTCTACTAAAGGCGTAACTATTACAAGTTTAAGCAACAGCTATTGGAAATCTAAATACTATAATGCAAAACGTATTTAAAATATAAATCAGAAACAGAGCATCCGATTGATGCTCTGTTTTTTTAATTTTTGCAGCAGCAGATAACAGACGGGAGAATGTTCATAAAGATATGAAGTGGAGGAAAATTTTTTAATAGAAAAAGATAGGTTACTCTTTCTCATCTTCTTTAGGCAGTAAATTAAGAAATTTAGCTAAAGAAAGCAGTTTAGAAGATCTTTTCTCAAATAGATATTCTTTATTAGAGTACTCTTCCATTTCTACTTTTATATTTTCCGGGATATATTCCTCTGGGATGAGAATAGATACATGTGCATTTATTTTAGGAATATCTAATTGGTCGGAAAGATACGACAAATGATTTGCTTCACCTGCAGCAGCATACTTTCCATTTGGAAGACGGACTAAATGTAAATCAGCATGCAAATCGTCGTCCCATCCTTTAGCTTCAACGGATTTTCTTAGTTCAATCAGCTTCTCATCATTTTTTATCTCCTTTGGTGTATGGCTTAAGCCAATGATATCTCTAGGTGAAACGGAAGTGACACCATAATCAACCGTTACATAAGGCTTATAAGGGCTGACCGCTTGATCAAAGAGTATCCACCGTTTTTTGAAGAGTTTTAGCAATGGAAACACCTCCTGCTTTAAAGCTATTTAGCTTAAATCAATTTAATACCAATAAATTAAAGGGACAAAACCTTTAAGCTGGAGGCATTTTGGTAAGACAATCATAATGTATAAAGGATTTATTTCCGGCGAAGAGAATATTTATTAGAGGAACTAATTATAACCAAGGCAAGTATTTGAATGAAGAGGTGCTTTAATGAAGATGCTGGTGATTTATACATACCCTAATCATAAAAGTTTAAATTATGCTTTTCTGCAGCAAGTAGTAGAGGGCAGCAGAGAAAATTCGAACATAAAAGAGGTGCAAGTACTGGATTTATACGAGGAAGGTTTTAATCCGGCGTTAGTTTTCAATGAAGAGAAGCGTAGACGAGATATGCATATTGATCCTAATTTGGAAAAATACAGACAGCAGATGACCTGGGCCGACAAGCTGGTTTTTGTATATCCAATTTGGTGGGGAAGACCGCCTGCTATGCTTCTAGGATATATTGACCAAATGTTTGCTTCCAATTTTGCCTATAGAGATAAAAAAGGGCTTTTTCCAGAAGGACTTTTGAAGGGCAAATCCGTAGTATGTGTTTCTACAATGAAAGGACCTNCTCATTATCCATTACTATGGTTGAACAATGCCCATAAGATTCTTATGAGAAAAGCATTATTCAATTTTGTCGGTATTAAAAAGGTTAAGTTTTTTGAGTTCGGAAATATGGAAAGTCCAAAAGGAAATCATCGCAAGAAATTAGAAAAGGTTTATAACTATTTTCGAAAAATCGATAATTAAGCTCAATCAGAACCTTTTTTGGTATAAGGAGGGGGAGATAGCTGGAGTATACTAGATATTCTTAATTAAAATTATTCCATTTTTTTTCGCTGCTGTATAACGTGTCCGTTATAAGGATATTTTAAGAATACTTTACGTTGCGAAAGGATTGTGGAATTTATGTGGTATCCGTATACCTTGATTGGGGTCTTTCTTCTCATTTTAATATGTATGCCAAAGAAGCTGACATTAAAAGAAATATATTTTAGTACAGGTATCCTCGGCTTTGGTACTTGGCTCGGAGATGTATTAGTGGGGGATGTCTTTAAAGCGTTTCAAATTGGTCCTTCTCCTGTCACGTCTCCAATTGATTATATATATGTAGCGTTTGTACCTGCAGCAATCGGTTTGATATATCTAAATTTTTTGACGGAAAATAAATCCTACGTATATAGATGCATTTTCGCCTTAATCGCATTTCTACTTGAATGGGGTGCGGTAGCTACAGGTTATATGGTGAATAAAGGGTGGAATACATGGTACTCACTTCCTATATATGTTTTTGTTTTCCTCTTCTTTTTTCCTTGGCATTTGAAGTTCATGAGAAGTGAAGTTCATGAGAAGAGATTAATTGTATAATGTTCTTTTCAGGATAATTAAACATGTAAAGAACCAAAAGCAAATACTGCTTAGGTTCTTTTTGTTTAACCGCTAAAGTGAAATTTTTGTGCTATAATTAATTCTTGCAGCAAATATTACCTTAGGAAGTAGTTACTAAAATACATCTTAATCTAATAATTTTATAAACTATCCTATTAAATTTCTATATTTCNCCTGCTTACTTANATATAAAAAGGTGTAAATTAGTAAACTAGCAAAAAGTTTGCTATAGTTGATGGTATAGACAAGTAGAAAGAAGGAACTCGTGTGGGCTACAAAAGAAAGCAATATTTTGGTTTAGGATTGACCGTTTTATTTATGGTCCTCTTAATGGGAATCATACTTATTATGATGCAGTCAATTAGAGACAATATGCTAGAGATTGTACAAGACCGCTATCATAAAGTGAATGAAGCTACAGAGATCAGGCAACAGATTTATTTAGAAGACCGTAATATGCTGAACTTAATCAGCAGCAGCAGCGAGGAAACTAATACAGAATTTGTTGAGTCGTCAGCGGAGGACATTTCACTTCTTAATACTAAAATAAATGAGCTTGAATTAATATTAAATACTAATAAAGCGAAAGTTTTAATTAAAGAAATTTATGCAAGCTATGAGGAATTTGTTCGGACAGAAAACGAACTCATCAACTTATACAATGATAATGGCTCAAAAGAAGAGCTTCAAACACTATATAATGAAGGTGCAGGTAATCGGAAGGTTTTACTAAGCAAACTTGATGAGTTTAAAGACGATCAAGAATCTTTGATGACTGATGCGCTCGATGAGGCAAACGGGACTTATAAACAGCTCGTTATTTATCTTGTTTCAGTTGTTTCCCTAGCACTTATTCTAATAGTATTTGTGATGCTTTGGGTTATTAGAAGCACAAGCAGAAATATCAACTCTATCGTCCATGTCATCAAGGACGTTGATTTCACTAATTTATCGTCAGTACCGCGCATAGAAATGGAATCTAAAGATGAAATTGGAGATATTGCGAAGGCATTTAATGCTATGGCTGCATCCCTTGAAAATTACACAGTAAAAGAGAAGCAATTCGTTGATGAAATATCAAAGCAAAATTGGGTGCAATCGAATTCTGCTGAAATTATCAAACTATACAGCCGTCATGTATCCGTGACGTCTCTATCAGAACAGTTCCTTAAAAAAATTGTTACGGCAATAGACGCAAACCTTGGAGCATTTTATGTACAAGATGATACAGGGAAAGAGTCTGTTTTCAAGAAAGTAGCNGCTTATGCTGACATAGAGGCAGGCAGACAAACTTTTACATCTGGTGAAGGCATTATTGGTCAAACTGTGCGTGACAAGAAAATAGTTGTACTTAATAATATACCGGAAGACTTCCGATTTATTTCAACTGGCTTAGGGGAAGTCAAGCCGAATTCTGTTCTGATTGCACCTATTTTAGTAAAAGATGATGTTGTCGCTGTATTAGAAATAGCGAGCGTTAAAGAATTTACAGCATTGGATCAAAAGCTTGTAGAAAATGTTCTTGAAACATTGGGTATTGGGATTATGAATATATTAGGAAGAATGGAAGTTGAACGGTTATTGCTTGAATCACAAGCACAAACAGAAGAACTTCAAACCCAGTCCGAAGAATTACAGGCACAATCCGAAGAGCTCCAAACCCAGACAGAAGAACTGCGCATGATCAATGAGCAGCTCGAAGAAAGAACGAATGATGCAGAATTGAAAACGGAAGAACTGCAGACAGTTAAGGAAGAACTAGAGGAACAGGCGAAGCAGCTTAAGCTCAGCTCAAAATATAAATCCGAGTTTCTCGCGAATATGTCTCATGAGCTTCGAACGCCGCTTAACAGTATTTTACTGCTTTCGGAAATGCTTGCAGATGACCTGGACAGTGAATTATCTGCTGAGCAGAAGGAATTTGCAAAAGTAATTAATTCCTCTGGTAATGACTTGTTAAATTTGATTAATGATATCCTCGATCTTTCCAAAGTGGAAGCAGGGAAGCTGGAGATAAGCTTTGAAGAAGTGTACTTAAGTGAATTCGTGGACAGATTGAAACGAAACTTCACGCAAATAGCTAAAAGCAAAGACTTGGATTTCCACATAGATTTCCATGATGATGTTCCGCCAATCATCTACACAGATGAACAAAGATTGCAGCAAATTGTGAAAAACCTATTATCAAACGCATTTAAATTTACAAAAGAGGGCAGTGTGAAAATCTCCGTTAATAAAGCGGCGATGAATGAAGTGATGGAGCTGCCGCTTTCCAATTATGCGGATACATGGGTGAAAATGTCTGTAACAGATACTGGCATTGGAATACCGGCAGATAAACATGCGATGATATTTGAAGCGTTCCAGCAGGTTGATGGAGCAACAATGAGGAAATACGGCGGAACAGGTCTTGGTTTATCGATTTCAAGAGAGTTCTCTCAACTCCTCGGAGGTACTTGCATAGTAGAAAGCAAGGAAGGGGAAGGAAGTACGTTCACAGTTTTCATCCCAAATTTACCAGGAGGAATCCCTCTAATTGGTGAGGATCAGGCAGCTTCTGCAATTGAATCGGAAATGGCAGAGCCTGAAGCAGCAGTAAATGAAAATGATAATGTTGAGCATTCACCGTCTGCTGTTCTTCAAGGAAAAACAGTGATTGTAGCAGATGATGACCACCGAAATATATTTGCCTTGAAAAATGCATTAAATAAAGAAGGCATGAATGTTATTACAGCAGAAAATGGTGCTGAATGTCTTGAAATGATTAATGAATTAGAGCATTTTGATATTGTGTTAATGGATATTATGATGCCTGTCATGGACGGTTATGAGACAATTAGAAAAATTAGAGGTATGGAGCAAAACAATGACATCCCAATCATTGCACTAACAGCAAAAGCAATGAAAGGTGACCGTGATAAATGTTTAGAAGCAGGAGCATCAGACTATATCAGCAAACCTCTGAAACTAGATCAATTATTATCTGCAATGAGGGTATGGTTATCATAATGATGTTTTCTCTCCTAAGAAGAAAAGACAAGGAAATGGATTAGTATGGAAAAAGAAGAGATTGAATTAGATTTACTTTTGACAGCTGTATATAGACTGACTGGCTATGACTTTAGACAGTATATGCGTTCCTCTTTAATGCGCCGTGTTCAAAATCGCATAAGCAGAGAAAAGCTGCTTACCATCACGGGACTAACAGAAAGAATTATTCATGATGAAAATGTTTTGAATAAGCTGCTGCGTGACTTTTCTATTAATGTTACAGAGATGTTCAGGGATCCCACTTTCTTTAAGGCATTCCGTGAAGAGGCAGTTCCTTTTTTAAGGAAACTGCCTGAAATACGGATTTGGCATGCAGGATGTTCTACTGGTGAGGAAGCTTATTCTATGGCAATTATGCTTGAGGAAGAGGGCTTGGCACATAAAGCAAAAATCTATGCTACTGACATAAATGATATTGTGTTAGAAAAGGCTGCAGCAGGGGTGATTCCCCTGCAAAAAATGCAATCATATACGAAAAACTATCTTGCCGCTGGCGGGAATAGGTCCTTTTCTGAATATTATACTGCAGACAGTAATGGAGCCGTTTTAAACCCGTCACTATTAAAAAATATCGTGTTTGCACAGCATAATCTAGTAACGGACAGATCATTCAATGAATTTCATGTAATTATTTGCCGCAATGTCTTGATTTATTTTAATCTTGAATTGCAGCAGCAAGTATATGAATTATTTAATGAAAGTTTGAGTCCGGGAGGTTTTCTAGGGTTAGGAAGTAAAGAGACGATCCGCAGCGATTCTGTTCATTTTGAAAACTTCAATACACATGAGAAATTATTCCGTAAAAAAAGCAGTGGATCCTATTAGGATCACTGCTTTTTTGTATTATTGGCTTTCAATCTGCTTGAATTAAAACTACACACATATCGTCTGCAGCACCTTTTTGGTGATCTTTAGATGTAATTAAGTCAATCGGTTCGGCTGCCTTGGCATCAGCAAGCCGGGATGAAGCAGCTTGTTTAATTAAGTCAATTCCCATTTTTCCGTATTTATCTATAGCTTCATGAACACCATCAGTGCACAGAATAAGCTGGACAGAATCGGAATAGTAAATAACATTTTTTGTTGTTTTTATGTCATCAAAGAAGCCCACAGCTGTCGTATTGCTTTTAAGTTCTACTGTTGTCGTTCCATCTATTAAGGCATAACCGTCCAAATGTCCAGCATTTATGTACTCTATCGTTCGTTCATTTGTATCTAAAACTAAATATATCGCTGTAAAATAATATGGTATTTTTTGATTGGAATTTAGTGTGCTCATTCGGCGGTTTAAATCTTGTATCACATACTCAGGATCAGGATTTGTTTGGATGGTATCACGCAATACAGAGGAGATAAACATGCATACAAGCGAGGCAGAAATTCCATGGCCCATCATATCAAGCTGGATGGCTGCATAACGATGATCACTAATCTCATACCAGAAATACATATCTCCTGCCAATTGAAATGCAGGAACATAAGATGCTTTTATTAATAAATTTTCCTTATAGATTGGCTGGCTGAGCACACTTGTTTGAACTTGTGTAGACAGCTCCA
>Ga0058696_1000817_pt1 | contig 12929 bp, 13 predicted proteins | sample AgamicMgSfrz_FD_55077 | JGI IMG/M metagenome (GOLD analysis project Ga0058696, IMG submission 55077) | Agave microbial communities from Guanajuato, Mexico - Mg.Sf.rz | ecosystem: Host-associated > Plants > Phyllosphere > Phylloplane/Leaf | place: Guanajuato, Mexico | collected 2012-05-30 | reverse complement strand
ACTTAAGGATGAAACGGACCAAGCTTGAATCCTTCTTCATTTGAAAATGATGGGAGATTCATATTCACGTTTCATCAATGGAGCTTGATGCGGCTCGGGCAAGCCCAGGGCATACACCTGTGCCGCTCGCAAGTCCATATCGATGTCCAGTTTCCGATAGGACGAAAGTTTAGAGATGAGCGGGAGGGGCAAGCCTTTTTTTACAGAACGAAGATATTCTTGTCCCCGGCCATTCATGCCAAGAAGTCTGATATAGGCCGGTTGGTCATTATGAATCACCTGTTCCTTGAATGTATGCGTCAATATATGGACACACATCCGCTGCAGCCGTGTCCATGTGTAGCGTTTTGTCTTCAGCGCTGCCATGAATCCAGAAAAGCTCGAAGATTGGTTTGCCATCTCCTTCATTCGGTGCTCTATGCCTTCCTCAACTTCGTATATTCCTGCCAATTCGGTTAAAGAGGAGGAAAGGATACGGTATTTCAACATGGACCAATACATTTCCCAGTCATGTAAGGCATGGTAGTGCGTTAAATATTGCTCAAGGCCACTCATCGTCGCTTGAGGAATGTAACTGGAAACAGAATGTAATTCCTGGTGTTCATGGATGGCTTTACGTATCCCCGTTGCGCTGGCAATAGGGTCTTTGGACAACTTTGTTTCATGGTATCCGGCAGCGACCCTTTGAATCGTATAAGGGCGAATGGAGTAGCCGTTTGAAAGGGCAGCACTTACATATTCCTTTCCAAGGATATTATTCGGCTTCGTCAAATCCAATGCCGCATCACCATGGATGATCGAACGATAAGCCTGGGCAGCACTTGCCGGATAACTATTACCGGCATCCATGGCCGATTTGATTGCGGCATCGAATGCAGCGGAATTTTCCGAAAGGATTCTGTGGGCGATGATGAATGGTTCAATTTTGCCATCCTCGCTTCCGAAGCAAAAGGAGTCACAGCCAAGGGATTCCAAAAGAGCAATAGATCCTTTTGCAAATATTTCAGCCTTCTGTGTCGCGAAAGCATATGGCAGCTCAATGACAAGATCTATGCCGCCATTCAATGCCATTTCGGCACGTGTCCATTTGCTGACGATAGCGGGCTCGCCACGCTGTAAGAAGGGCCCGCTCATTACAGCGACAACAACATCTGCCCCTGTTTTTTCTCTACTTTCTCTTGCATGTAAAACATGTCCATTGTGAAAAGGGTTATATTCGACTACTAAACCGCAAGCTTTCATTCGTTCACCTCAGAGAAAAACTTTGTATTTTATCAACTTAGTGCTAAAATAGTATTTCAAGTAAAATTACTATAAGTAATCGTCTGGATTTTTTGTTAGAAATGATTCATAAAACTTAGACAATCAGTTAGGATGACTACATTATAGTGTAAAGAAAAAATATTGACAAACTTATAATTGAAAGCTATAATTATTTTTGTTGCCTTGAGGTGATTTCATTTGAAATGGACGATTAGTCAACTTCAAAAAATTCGGGACAAAGATTTACGGTTTGATGAACTGGTGGATGTCTTGGACATTAGAGAAAGAGACCCGCAAATTCGCGATGTTTCTCCGATCAGAGTAGCAGGAAGAGCTGATATCAGCTCGACCGAGATTACTTTTCACTTGCATCTTTCAGGTGAATTAACATTACCTTGCTCCCGTACACTGGTAGACGTTAAATATCCGATTGATATTGATACAAAGGAAACCTTTCTTTTAAAGGCAGATGGCGCAGATTTCTACGGAGATGATGTCACTGTTGTGGAAGGCGACGTTGTAGACCTAATACCGGTAATTAAAGAAAATTTATTGCTAGAAATTCCGATGCAGGTTTTTTGTGAGGATGTCGATTCGAATGAAGCTGCTCCTCAATCTGGGAAAGACTGGGCTGTTATTTCCGAAGAGGAAAATGAGCATAAGGTTGATCCGAGATTTGCAAAGCTTGCCGACTTTTTTGACAACAATAAAGAATCTTGATTGGAACGAAAAATCGTTAATCCGATTTTTCCAGCTTTTTTATATTTTTTAAGGAGGTGGGAATAATGGCTGTACCTTTTAGAAGAACGTCGAAAACTGTAAAAAGAAAACGTCGTACGCACTTCAAGCTTCAAGTACCTGGTATGGTAGAATGCCCGAGCTGTGGTGGAATGACTCTTTCACATCACGTTTGTAAAGAATGTGGAACATATAAAGGAAAAGAAGTTGTCGCAAAATAATTTCTTGACCTACTTGAGAGCTTAGCTCTCTTGATGCAACACGCTAATCAAAGCGCAGGGATTTTTCTCTGTGCTTTTTTTACAAATGTATTTGGCAGAATATTTTGAATCATTCGCGTTTGCCGATGATTTTGGAGAAGGTGTTTACATGGATCGGGTGATTGAAGTTGAAAAGGGTAAACGCGGTTTCATGAAGCTCCTATTTAATAGACCGGAGAAAAGGAATGCCGTGAATTATCAGCTGATGGACGAACTTGAGTCGATATTATCGGAAGCTGCATGCGATGATGAAGTTAAGTTGCTGGTCCTGACCGGGGCGGGCTCTGAGGCGTTCTGTTCAGGCGGGGATCTAAGGGAATTTCAGGATTTGCATACAGAAGAAGAGGCCTTTGCTATGTTATCGAAAATGGGTGGAATTCTGTATAAACTAGCAGTTTTCCCAAAACCGACAATAGCGCTAATCAATGGAAGTGCTTTCGGCGGCGGATGCGAAATAGCGACAGCTTGTGATTTCAGGTTAGCAAAGAGGGAAGTTAGGCTAGGGTTTGTACAAGGTACTCTAGGGATAACGACTGGCTGGGGCGGAGCTTCGCTTTTACTTGAAAAAATACCAGAGCAAAAAGCGCTAAAGCTATTATTGGATGCAAAAATACATAAAGCTGAGGAAGCGAAGGAACTTGGTTTCGTAGATGAGATAGTCGGAGAAGGTACGGATGGATGGGAATGGTTTGCGGAAGATTTTCTTCGCCATGAGACAGGGGTATTGATGGCCTATAAACGATTGCTGGTNCATAAATGGCAGGATAGCGGGCTTAAAGGAAGAATGGATGCGGAAATCCGGGAATGTTCCAAACTGTGGGCGAGTGATGAGCATCATGCTGCAGTCGAGCGTTTTCTAAGTAAGAAAAAATAAATATTACACGCTCTATATATCTTCTATCTTTCCTAGCATGTGCATATTATGAATTAAAACTTGCTAAGGAGGTAGAGAGATGACGATTGCGAGACAAGATGCATGGACTCATGATGAGGATCTGTTGTTGGCTGAAGTGGTACTGAGGCATATACGGGAAGGCAGTACACAATTAAAGGCGTTTGAAGAAGTGGGGAAACAGTTATCGAGGACATCTGCTGCTTGTGGGTTCCGTTGGAATTCATTTGTTAGGAAGCAATATAAATCAGGGATAGAGCTGGCGAAAAAACAAAGGAAAGAACAGGTAGTCAATAATCCTGAAGTGGAAAGGGATTCGATTGCAGCGGTCGAAAATGTCACGATTGAAGAAAAAACGCCCGAGCATGAAGATAAAGAATCTATTACCCTTCAGGAAGTTATATTATATTTAACCAAAATGGATGAATTCTTTCAGCTTGATAATAAGGAAAAAGAACGGAATTCTGAGCGTGTCCTATTTCTTGAACGGGAAAATGTTCGATTACTGGAAGAGAATGTCCTGCTTAAGGAAAACCTGAAAGCTGTTGAGGAAGATTATCGTGCGTTAATGCAGATCATGGAGCGCGCAAGGAAACTTAGTGTCCAGGAGGACGAAAAGGCGAATCCGAAGGTGAGTTTTCAAATGGATAAGAATGGTAATTTAGAAAGGGTCAATAAATAAAAAATGCGGGTGGGAAAATCCGCCCGCATTTTTCTTGATGCTACCTTATTCTTGTGTATCTATTTCTTTCTTATCTTGTATGTCAAATGGGCTCCAAATCAGCGGGTTTTCTCCGAGGTCCCTGTCCAAATCATAGGAAACAGCAGAAAAACCCATCTTTTTCCAAAAGTCTTGTGAATGGACTCTTGGGTTGGTTTTGATAGGCATGTTCAGGCTTTTGGCAATTCGACCAAAGCTCTTCCATAACCTTTTTTCTGATAGTTAGGCAGGACTTCAAGTTTCCAAAGAACAAGGAAATCCCTGGAATTGTCAAAATACTGGTCAAATTTAGCGCTTCTTTTATACAGGCTCATGCGAGCTACAAGTTTATCGCCATAAAAGATTCCGTAAAAAGGTGATTGGCTGTCATTTTCAATGATGTTACCCTCTAAATCATCTAACATGGACAGTTCCTGTATCCCGTATTCTTTGAATTTTTTGAATTCCTCAAGCGTTTTAAAATTTACAAGTAATCGTTCAACCTTGTATTCCATAAAAAAGCTCCCCCTTAATTCTGTATAAACCTCTTCCGATAGTACCCTTTGAAAGTCATCCCACTGATCTTTGCCATGTGGAATTTCAACTTAGGTTAAATCTAGTATGACATCATCGACTTATCCTAGCTGACTAAATGCTTATAGCCTTTTATTCCCCGCCCTTTTCCCTTCAATTTCTCTTGGGGTGAGTTTGGAGTTATCTTTTGTTCCTGTAAAGTCTTCAAAATGGCTAAGCTTTTCGTATCTAATATACCATTAAATTAACACTTAAAGAAGAAAATATTATATCTTCAATGGCGTATTAATCATTCTTTCCATTGTAATTTTATGACGAGCCATCGTTAATGGCAGTTCCATTGTTTCATTCAATCGGATTGGCTGTGTTTTCCAACGATGGGAAAATTCGTGCAGGCTAAAAAAGATAATGTGATAAAATAGTAAATATATTTCAAAAAGTAAGGAAGGTTATTATGAGAATTGGAATCATTGGCGGAGGGGCCATAGGGCTGCTGTTTGCGTCCCGTTTAAGTGAAAAGCATAATGTGACTCTCTTTACTCATACTGCGGATCAGGCGTCCATCATCCAACGTGATGGAATCCGTCTTATTGCGGATGGTGAAAGCCGACTGCTGACGGGCATCATTTCCAAGGGGGTGGATGAAGGGATTTCGGATGTGGATCTTCTTATAGTGGCCGTNAAGCAATATCACCTGCCGCAAATACTGCCTAGGATCAAAGACTTTCAGGTTCCATTGCTATTCTTGCAGAATGGCTATGGGCATATTTCTTATTTAAAGCAGCTTCAATCCCCGACCATATATGTGGGGGTAGTGGAGCATGGAGCATTGAAACATGACGGGAATACCGTGGAGCATACGGGACTCGGCATGACGAGGATCGCTTCCTTTAGCGGGGAACTTGAGCAACTATCGCTAGTGAATGAAAGGATCGATCATTTTCCTTTTACGAAGAGTGAAGATTTTCACTCGATGCTGATGGATAAGCTTGTCGTCAATGCGGTGATAAATCCATTAACGGCGATACTTGGTGTGGAAAATGGCGGTTTAATCACCAACTCTTTTCACTACCAATTATTTAAAGATCTTTTTGAAGAAATCTCCGGTATTTTGGAAGTTCAAAATAAGGATGAGTCATTTGAACATGTGAAATCCGTTTGCATGGCAACTGCGGAAAATCGATCTTCCATGCTAAAAGATTTAGAAAATGGCCGTAAAACGGAAATTGATGCCATTTTGGGTCATATCCTCTCGGAGGCAAAGAGTAAAGGGAAAAGTGATTGCCTGACGTCTTCTCTATATAAGATGGTCAAAGGAAAAGAGTCTCAGGGGGGATGAGGATGTGCCGTACGTAGTTTCAAACCTTGCCGCGATATTTATTACCTTGCCTTTCGTAGGGTATATACTTTGTTTTATAGGTGCCAAACAATTCACTGGAAACCATCGGCGCTCCGTTCAATTTGCAATGGACATGAGTACGCTGCTGTTCGTATTATCCGTCCATTATTTGATCATTACGATCTGGGATATGCAAATTATTTGGGTGATCATCCTCATCATGATCATCAACGCATTCGTGGTGGTTCTTGTCCATTACAAGGTAAAAGAAGAAATCATTTTCCATAAGGTATTAAAGGGTTTTTGGAGNGTGAACTTCGCCTTCTTTTTCGTGGCTTACCTTCTATTGTTTTCCATTGGAATAATTACAAGTATTACGAAGGTACTGACTACATAACATAGAACATCGCATCAATTTTCTGCTGCTGGGCAACTTCTTTTGTTTTCTTAAACCGGAATGTTATACTCTAAAAAGAATTGTAGTTGCAGAGAAAGGGAGAACAGAAATGGAGATGAAAGATCTCGCGTTACCATCTTTAAACCGTTTTGCATCGGACTATTTACAAAACCGTCTTGAAACGGAGGATTATTTTCACTATGACTTGTCAAAGCCTGACATTTATCACAATAGATATGAAGAATTGATGAACCGCTCTTTTTCACGTGATGAATTGTCGGATTACATACAACAATACATGTCTCGTCTTTCATTCAGTGAGGCAGTTAAGGGTAATATTGGAAGGTTACGCAGGGATGATTCCGTTGTTGTGATTGGAGGACAGCAGGCTGGGTTATTATCAGGGCCGCTGTATACCATTCATAAAGTGATATCGATCATTAAGCTTGCGGAAGAACAGGAAAAAAAACTGGGGCAGCCAGTCATTCCGGTTTTTTGGATAGCTGGAGAAGATCATGATTTGGCTGAGGTCAATCATGTTTATGTTATGAAAAACGGAAAACCCGATAAAAAAACCTATCCTTCCTACCAGCCATATAAAACAATGGTTTCTGATGTGGAGCTGGAAACGGAAAAGGCAGAGAAGTGGCTTGAGGAAATCATTGAAACTTATGGAGAAACGGAATTTACGAACAAACTCCTGATTGATATGAAGGAAACCATTAAGAGATCGAATACCTTCGTCGATTTCTTCGCCGAGCTGATTCATGAATGGTTCAAAGAATATGGCCTTTTACTAGTCGATGCCGGAGATCCGGATTTAAGGCGAATTGAGAAGGCATACTTTGAATCGATGGTCAATGAAAGTGGACGGATTGCTGAAGTGGTCGAGGAACAGCAATCATTCATGCATGCGAAAGGGTATGCCAAAATGATTGAAATGGATAAACGCGCCGCTAATTTATTTTATTATGATCCAGAAAAAAAAGATCGATGTTTACTCGAACGTGTAGAAGGCGGTTTCAGCGGAAAAAACGGTGAGGTATCATTTACCGGGGATGAACTCTTGCAGATAGCCAGAAATCATCCAGAACGATTAAGCAACAATGTCATTACACGCCCGCTCATGCAGGAAATGCTTTTCCCTGTATTGGCATTCGTTTCTGGGCCAGGGGAAATAGCCTATTGGGCAGAATTAAAAAAGGTGTTTGAGTTGTTTTCCATGAAGATGCCGCCAATCATTCCTAGGTTAAATATCACGCTGGTGGAGCGGAGTATCCAAAGCGACCTTGAAGAAATGGAACTCAGTTTGGAAACTGTTCTGACTGAAGGAACCGCTAATGCTGTGGAAAGTTACCTTGATTCCGTTAAAGATGAAACGATTGACACCCTGTTCGGGACGCTGAAATCACAGCTTGAAGAGAACCATGAAAAGCTATTTGTCCACGCTGTCTCTTTGGATAGAGGACTCGAGCCGATGTTGAACAAGAACATTGAATTCATTCAAAAGCAATTGAATTTCATGTATGGCAAAATCGGTGACCGTACAAAGGAACGACATTCGGTCATCTTGAAAAAATATGATCGGATAGCAAATTCGCTGTACCCTCTCGAATCACCCCAGGAGAGGATTTGGAATGTGTTTTATTACTTGAATCAATATGGGCCAGAGCTCGTAAGGGATATGATGAAACTGGACTATCGCTTCAATAATCAGCATAAATTGATTTTCATTTAGAAAAACCATCCGTTTTGGGGGAAAGTGGCGGGTAGATCATTTTGAATAAGGTTGCCACAAACCAATCCTGATGGAGGGATTGAAATGTGGAAAAAGACAGGTGCTAAAGCCTGTCTTTTTTTCTGTTTCCTGAGTACTTGTCAGGCGGGGCTTCGACAGTAATGGTGGGCCTGCGTCTTAGTTTGAGTGCATTCGAGGGAAATGCACGTTTCTTTGAATAATTTGGCTAAATAAACTTAATAAGAAAAGAAGGTAATTTTTACTTGGAAGGAGAAAGTAAAAACAAGTGGAGAAAGGTGGGGGAATGTGGTACATTGAGATTAGAATGTGGGGGTAGTGGGTATGTTCATGGGAGAGTACCATCATAACATCGATATAAAGGGCCGTTTGATAGTCCCGGTGAAATTCAGGGAAAATCTCGGGGAGCAATTTGTCCTTACCCGCGGACTNGATCAATGTTTATTTGGTTACCCTATGGAAGAGTGGAAGCTGCTAGAAGAAAAGCTGAAAGCCCTGCCTTTAACAAAAAAAGATGCCCGAGCCTTTACCCGTTTTTTCTTTTCTGCAGCTACAGAATGCGAAATTGATAAACAAGGGCGAATTAATATCCCCACGCCGCTTACTTCATATGGCCAATTGGAAAAAGAATGTGTAATTCTTGGTGTTACCAATCGTATTGAGATTTGGAGCAAATCCCTTTGGGAAAACTATTTTTCAGCTTCGGAGGATTCTTTCGCTGAGATAGCAGAAAATATGATTGGCTTTGATATTTAAGGCTGCCCTCAGAAATAGAGTCACTCAATAACCGATTGGAAGGATGTCTAGCATGTTTCAACATACAACAGTGTTATTAAAAGAGACGGTTGATGGATTGAACATCAAACCTGATGGAATTTATGTGGATTGTACTTTAGGAGGAGCCGGTCACAGCGAATACTTACTTTCACAGCTCTCTGACAAGGGNAGGCTTTATGCTTTTGATCAGGACGAAACCGCGATTCGGAATGCTAAGGAAAAATTGGAAAGCTATGGCGANCGTATTGTTCTTGTTCCTAATAATTTTAAATACTTAAAAGAAGAGTTGAATGCCCGGGGAATCGAGAAAGTGGACGGGATCCTTTATGATTTAGGTGTGTCATCCCCNCAATTGGATACACCNGAGCGTGGTTTCAGCTATAACCATGATGCACCATTGGATATGAGGATGGANCAAAGTGCAGCCATTTCTGCCTATGATGTCGTGAATACTTGGTCATTCCATGATTTACTGAGAATTTTCTTCCAATATGGAGAAGAAAAGTTTTCGAAACAAATTGCCAGGAAAATTGAAGCGGCACGTGAAATAAAACCGATTGAAACGACGTTCGAACTTGTGGAATTAATTAAGGATGGGATACCGGCCCCGGCAAGACGTAAAGGCGGACACCCTGCGAAACGAGTGTTCCAAGCAATAAGGATCGCTGTGAATGACGAACTTGGTGTCTTTGAAGATTCCCTGGAGCAGGCCATTTCGCTTTTGGATAAAGAGGGAAGAATATCTGTCATTACATTCCATTCGCTCGAAGATAGAATTTGTAAAACGGTATTTAAAAAGGCCAGTAGCATGCCGGATCTTCCGCCTGGACTTCCAGTTATCCCGGATGAATTCAAGCCAACTATGAAAATAATTACGAGAAAACCGATTTTACCTTCAGAAGAAGAATTGGAAGGGAATAATCGTTCCCGGTCGGCTAAGCTAAGAATTGCCGAAAAGCAATGATTACAGAAAAAAATCAGTGAGGGGGAACATGAATGAGTTCCATAGCCAAAAAAGTGCAAGAACAGCAATATGAAGACCAACAGCAGCAACAGGCACAGCAAACAGTGGTCATCCGTAAAGCGAAGATATCCATTGGTGAAGTTTTCTTACTATGTGCCCTTGCTATCATGGTCACCTTTATGGGAGTGAAGATAGTCTCAAATCAAGCGGCCATCTATGAAACGAATAAAGAGATCCAGCTAGTGGAAACGTCGATTGAAAAACAGGGTAAAGTGAATGATGATTTGAAAGTGCAGGTTGCTGAACTTAGTACATACGAGAGAATTTGGAAAAAAGCTGCAGCGCTAGGGTTCAAGTTAAATGAGAATAATGTGAAGGGTGTGCAGTGATAATGCAGAAACAAAAAAATATGAAGCATGGGGCAGCCGGATTATTCTTCTTATTCGGCCTGCTCTTTTTTGTTTTAGTCTGCCGCTTTTTGTATATTCAGGTGACGGGTACAGCTGGCGGTGAGGTACTGGCTTCGAAAATCGACAAGAAATATGAAAAAAAACAGGTCATAGAAGCTAAAAGGGGAAGTATACTCGATACAAAAGGTGAAGTCATCGCCGAAGATACTTCCTCCTATATCTTAAGGGCAGTACTTAGTGAAAAGGAGCCGGAGCATGTCAAGGATCCGGAGAAGACGGCGAATGAGCTTGCTAAATATATCGACATGGATGAACAGGACATCTATGAAAGACTTACGAAAAAAGGGGCATACCAAGTGGAATTTGGCAGTGCCGGCAAGGATTTGACTCAGGTCGTCAAGCAGAAAATAGAAAAATTGGAACTGCCGGGAATTACATTCGGAAGGACGAATAAACGTTTTTATCCGAATGGGATTTTCGCCTCCCATCTGATTGGCTATGTAGAAAAGGATGAAGAAACGGGAGAAATGGCTGGTAAGTTCGGCATCGAAAGGTACCTCAATAAAGAATTGCAGGAAACGGATGGGAAGCTGACATATGACAGTGACTCATGGGGCTTCCTCTTACCGGATAAGAAGGAAAAGGTCGTTGCTCCTGATAATGGCAATGATGTCATGCTTACGATCGACAAGAAAATACAAACATTCTTGGAAGACTCGATGAGCAAAGTGCAGGAAAAATATGATCCCGAACAAATCATAGCGATTGTCTCCAATCCCAAAACGGGGGAGATTGTGGCGATGGGGCAAAGGCCTACCTTCCATCCGACAACGAAAGTCGGGCTAACGGATACATGGCGTAACCTGGCATTGAAGAAACCTTCGAACCGGGTTCAACCATGAAAACATTCACCCTTGCCGCGGCTGTTGAGGAAGGGGTCTTTAATCCGAATGAAAGCTTTGTTGCAGGAACCTACAAAGCCGGATCGGGTAAAATCGGGGATCATAGCGGAATCGAAAGAGGAAAGAGCATGACCTTTCTGGAAGGGGTTCAACGTTCCTCGAACGTCGCTTTTGCCACACTTGCAATGGATAAAATAGGAGCCGATACGTTCCGTGAGTATTTGACTAAGTTCGGATTTGATAAAAAAACGGGAATTGACCTGCCAAACGAGATAACCGGTAAAATTCAATACAAGTATAAGCTTGAAAAAGTGACTACCTCCTTTGGACAGGGTTCGACCGTTACACCGATTCAACAAATCCAAGCTGCATCCGCAATAGCCAATGACGGAAAAATGATGCGGCCGTACGTGATAAAAAGCATTTCCGATCAGGATACCGGAAAAATTTTGAAAACGACTAAGCCGAAAGTGACAGGGCAACCGATTTCGGCAGAAACTGCAAAACAAGTACGTGATTATTTGGAAACGGTAATTTCCGCGAAAAAAGGAACAGGGAAAAAATATGCCATTGATGGATATCAAGTAGCGGGGAAAACCGGTACTGCACAAATTGCGGGTCCGACAGGTAGATATTTAGAAGGGAAAAATAACTATGTGTTCTCCTTTTTAGGAATGGCTCCAAAAGATGATCCGCAGTTGGTCATGTATGTGGCGGTCAAGCAGCCCAAGTTAGGTGTATCTTATGTTGGGGCTGATCCATTGTCAGAGATATTTAATCCTGTCATGCAAAATAGCCTGCAATATNTAAACATAAAACCTTCTGAAGTTAAAAAACAAAAAGCAAATAAAATCAAAGACTATACGAATCAAACCGAGAGTTCAGCTGTTACAGAACTGAAGGAACTTGGTTATGATGTAAGTACGATCGGAAGTGGACGTAAAGTGCTCGACCAATCCCCGAAAGCGGGGAGTGTACTCTTACAGGGTGAAAAGATAATCCTCAGGACGGAAGGCGAAATGAAAGTTCCTGACATGAAGGGATGGTCCTTGCGCGATGTCATGAAATTGGCTAAGGTTGCAAAACTGGATCTGAAAACCGAAGGTACTGGATACGTGAGTAAACAGAGTCTTGAGGCCGGGAAAAAGGTNAATGAAGGGGAAACCTTCAATATTGAATTATCCCAGCCTGATGGGGCTGGTGAAGATATACCGACAAAAGAGAAAACAGAGTGAAGATAAAGAGGGNATCCANNTGGATTCCCTCTTTATTTCTTTCAAAGTTTCTAGTCTAGCATCGAGTAGACAAGCATATATTGAAGCATGTATGAAATGGAGGTGCCTGTTTTTGCGTGTTTCGAATGTTACTGTCCGAAAACGGCTGGCAATCGCATTGGCGATCGGTATCGTTGTTTTTTTTATCATTGATATCCGATTGGGAATTGTACAGTTTTATCTAGGGGATAAGTTGACGGGGCTGGCTAAAGATTCCTGGAGCAGGAATATTCCTTTTGAAGCCAAACGNGGAGANATCCTGGATCGGAATGGTGTCGAGCTGGCAACGAATATATCTGCGCCAACAGTCTATGTCATCCCNAGACAGATTGAGAATCCNGGGGAGACGGCGGAACAGCTTGCTTCAATATTGGATATGACAAAGGAAAAGGCTTATCAATGGTTAACGAAACAGGCGATGAGCGTCAGAATTCCGGAAGGCAGAAAAATATCTCACGAAAAGGCGAAGGAAATTAAGGCATTAGGGATAAAGGGTGTATATATCGCTGAAGATTCAAAGCGCCATTACCCATTTGGTGAATACCTTTCACATGTTCTTGGCTTTACAGGCTCTGACAATCAAGGGTTGATGGGTATTGAATTGTCTTATGATAAGGAACTAAGCGGGGAAAAAGGATTCGTTAAATTTTACTCCGATGCGAAAGGGAAAAGGCTTGAGAATATGGCCGATGACTATAAGCCCCCTGTTGATGGTGATAATTT
>Ga0058696_1000806_pt1 | contig 13093 bp, 8 predicted proteins | sample AgamicMgSfrz_FD_55077 | JGI IMG/M metagenome (GOLD analysis project Ga0058696, IMG submission 55077) | Agave microbial communities from Guanajuato, Mexico - Mg.Sf.rz | ecosystem: Host-associated > Plants > Phyllosphere > Phylloplane/Leaf | place: Guanajuato, Mexico | collected 2012-05-30 | reverse complement strand
GATCGTGAAGAGTACAGAGGCACCATTACTCCAAACTTCGGCATGCTGACTCCGGGTCATAACTCACCGGAGCTGACGAATGGTCTCACGACAGAATTTGACGAGTGGATTGCGAAGGAGAACGAAGAGAAGCTGATACCAATCGGTAAAGCGCCGTTCCCGAATGCATATTTGACCAACGAACAGCAGGATGAAGCGTCTGCATTATTGTCTGACCTTAATACGTACGTGAAGCAGATGGAAGCGAAGTTTGTAACCGGGGAAGAGCCTTTGTCCAACTGGGACAGCTATGTCGAACAGATAAAGAAAATGGGCGGAGACCGGATTCAGGAAATCTATCAGGAAGTGTACGATACGTGGAATGCCTCGGGCGAGTAATCGTAATAGATTCTTCGTTTGCAGTAAGTTGAAGTAACAGAAAAAAGCCAACATCGACGGAATTCTGATCGTTCGTCTGTTGGCTTTCCTGTTATTAGCTGGCAGATTCAGTCCCCTCATCACTACCCGGGGTGCGATGAAGCTTGCGATATTGCCCTGGAGTAAGCCCAGTCTCTTTCTTGAATTTACGGATAAAATTCGGCGTATCCAGATACCCAACTTCCAGAATGAGATCTTTTAGGGGAGTATCCGTCGTTTTCAGTTGATGAAACACCCTGTCGAGTCGTTTTTGCCAAATGTACTGAAGGAAGTTGATTCCGGTCTTCTCCTTAAAGGAACGGCTGACATGGGACGGTGAAACTTCAAATTCATAGGCAAGCGTATCCAGGCTAAGATTGTGATCTGTAAAATGGGCATCAATGTATTCAATAATACGGTCTATTAATGTCTGCTCTTCCTGCTGCGTATCCTTTTTTACCTCGTTACATAACTGGGAGGCAAGCGAGAGCAGGATGGATTCCAGCTCTTCCAGTGAACTGCTAAACACCATGTTGGGAGCAATCTGGTGCAGCATTTGATGTTCTCCAAGTTCCGAAGCTGTCTTAAGGATCGTGTTTAGTAGATCAAAGCTGATGCAGCGCACAAGCAATGCAGGCAGCATGGAAGACTGCAAACTGGTTACAGATGAACGAATCAACTGGGAAGCGATATCNGTGTTTCCCTGTTTCAGACTTTGAACCAGCTTCAGCTGCATATGGTTTGGGATCCAGTAGGAATGGCTCGGTGTCTTGGATATTTCTTCAAATAAAGCCGATGACCCATACTCACCTGGTACGAGCAAATCAAAGGCAGAACAGGCTTCAACATAAGACTGGGTAAGCTCGTGAAGCTGCCGATATGCACTTCCGGCACCAATCAACGGCGTAATGGACAATGTGTCCAGAAGTAAGCCTCGTATCTGTTCCATAATTTGTTTTAAACGGGATATCCGATCTATCCCTTCTACGGAATCAAAACTCATGATTAAACCGAATCGGTCCAGCTGGGGCAGCTCAACGCCATAACCGGCTGCCTGCAGATCAAGCAATTCAATATGGGCGAGACTGCCTGCAATACGGCGGCGGAGTTCCATATCGGCATGCTTGGAATCATTCCAGCCGATGACCATGACAAACAAATACTCCTTGTCCAGTTTCAGGTCGAATAACTGCGCCAGTTCAGAAGACAATGGATCCGGATCTCCGGACTTAATTAAGGTCGACAAGTACTGATTCCGGGCAAACGGTTCCTGCAAATCGATGCGGGAGCTGTAATTCTGTAAGGCGGAACGAATCCGTTCCAGCTCATTGGCATTTCCAGACTCGCCATCATTCTTCTTTTCCGGGAAGCGGGAAGAAGCAAATTCGACCAGGGTTGAGATGGGCTTATACTGCATTTTGGCCAGAACGAGAGCGATCGCGACTCCGACCAGGAGGACGATACCTAAGATCATCATCATGAAACTGCGGACATCCAGTACACTGCTGAAGAACTGGGAGCTTGGCATCACCGTCATGTAGGTCCAGCCGTTAGTTTCCGATTGAACAGATACGATAGAATGATCTTTGCCGTCCAGCGTGCGTTCCTGGATCCCTGGAGTAAGGGTATTAAACAGGGTAGCTGATGCATCTGTGCTTAGGGTATCTCCTTGATGGTTGGCCGTCAGCACCTGCCCTTCTGCATCGAGGACATAGGTCAGACCTTGATAGTTTCCAAGTATGGAATCAATTAGATCTGTAATCTGCGACTCCTTGATAAATACCATGACCGTGGCATGGGGGTTCAGACTGTTTGGAGTAATGGGAATAAGGTAAGCAAGCTTGCGGTCCTGTACTCCACCGGTTTTGGTCACCACGTCGGCAGGTCTTACGGTAGGATGCTTGGTTTCATTAAGATCGTTATACAGGGATTGCTTGTTCCAGTTCTTGAAGCTGAGATTGTCGGCAAATACCTCGAAGTCGGTCAGGCCTTTGCTGGAATAAATGCGTTTGTCATCGTGGAAATAAAGATAGATTTCATCAATCATGGAACTGGTGGCTTTGTACTGATCCAATGCGCGAATGGCTTCCGGGCTGGTCTGGGTGTTGGTGACCCGATAGGAAGAGAGCCGGTTATCGTAAGAAATCCGGGAAGCAATCTCGCTGAGCTCTTTCATTCGGCTGTCAATGGTCACTTTCGTTTGTGATAACTGGGCCAGACGCGAGCTTTCAATTTCAGTACGGAGGGTGGTTACTGCATTTTCATAGATAAATACGGTCATGAACACGAGTGGAATTAGCAGAATGAACAGGTAGGACCAAATGTATTTCAGGAACAGTTTGGATTTGAAATAGTCCATTCGCAAGTGAAATGCTGCCTCCTTTCCATATGGAGAAGTGCCATTTCTTTTCTTATAAATGATAGCAATAAACAAACGGTTTGGACATAGCTTTTTCGAACGTGTGCACAGGGTTTCCAAATATCGCAGAGAAAAAGGTGTAGATGATCATGCAGAAATGGTTTGAGGATGCGAAGCTGGGGATTTTTATTCACTACGGAATTTATGCAGTGGACGGCGTTGCGGAGTCCTGGTCATTCTACAATGGCCGTATGACTTATGACGACTATATGGAGCAAATGGAGCGATTCACCGCCTCCAGATTTAATGCCGCGGCATGGGCGGATCTGATTGAGAGATCGGGTGCCAAGTATGCTGTGCTGACAACCAAGCATCATGACGGAGTCGCTCTGTGGGATACACAGTACAGTGACTTGAATACGGTGAAGAAAACACAGGCTGCACGGGATATTGTCAAAGAATATGCAGATGCGATCTTGGCAAAGGGACTTCGACTCGGACTCTACTACTCGTTGATCGACTGGTCCCATCCGGATTACCCGAGTGTATATGAGGGCGGCAAGGTGCCGGATGACCCTGGTTCTTCCAATCCGTTCTCCTATCCCCTGGATGGGATTCAGGATGAAACCAAATGGCAGAAGTTTCTGGAGTTTAACAACCATCAACTGAAAGAATTGCTTACCGGGTTTGGCAAAGTTGATTTGCTATGGTTTGACGGAGATTGGGAACGAAGCGAGAAGCAGTGGAACCTGCCTGAATTCAAACGATATCTAACATCAATGCAGCCAGAACTCATAATTAATTCACGCTTGCAAGGACACGGGGATTACAAAACGCCTGAACAAGGCCTGCCGATTACGAGACCAGACGGGCCGTGGGAGTTTTGTACAACGATCAATTCCTCCTGGGGGTATGTCCCTACGGATGAGCATTACAAATCACTGCATCAGATCGTGCGCATGTTTTGCGACTGCATCTCCATGGGCGGCAACATGCTGCTTGATATTGGCCCAAGGGAGGACGGAACAATTGATGAGAGGCAGGAGGCAATCCTTTTAGGTCTTGGCGATTGGATCAGAGCGCATGAAGAAGCCGTATACGGAACAAGAGACGGGATTATGAGCCGGTATTATGGCGACGGAAGCACTCTCTCGGCAGATGAGAAAACACTCTATCTCTTTGTGCATGGAAATCCGAAGGAAAGTATTTGTGTGAAAGGGTTATGCAACAAAATCAAGAAAGTATCCGTGCTGCATTCAGGCAAAGAACTGACGTATGACATTCACGGCGGGGTTCCGTGGTTTCAAATTCCCGGTACAACATGGATTCACCTGACCGGTGAAGATACCCATGAACTGACAACAGTGGTGAAGCTGGAATTTGATGAGAAGGTTGATATGTACGGCGGCTCCGGGGCAGTCGTTACTCATAACTGAATGGAGGAATCAACATGATGCTAAGTGGCGTGCCCATACCACGTATGGATATCTATCAGCCGAAACACTATATGTGCCGCCGTGCAGTAGGTGAGCTGGTGCTTGACGGAAGGCTGGACAAGCCTTTCTGGGATCAGGCGGAATGGACGGACAAGTTTGTGGATATTGAAGGGGACCTTCGTCCTGCTCCCGCGAAGGATACAAGGGTGAAAATGCTGTGGGACGATGAACACTTTTATTTCGGTGCCGAGCTTTGGGAGGATCAGATCTGGGCAACGTTGACTGAGCGCGATTCCGTCATTTTTTATGACAACGACTTTGAGATTTTCATTGATCCAGACGGGGACAGCCACGGTTACTACGAATTCGAAATCAATGCGCTAAATACGGTATGGGACCTGCTCCTGATCAAGCCTTACAGGGACGGGGGACCACCGCTGGACAGTTGGGATTTGAAAGGATTGAAAACAGCCGTGTATATTGACGGCGAGCTGAATCGTCCCGAAGCGAATAACCGGAAATGGTCTGTCGAGGTTGCGATCCCGTGGACCAGTCTGAAAGAGTGCGCCAAGGAAAAGCGGGCTCCGCTGCCGGGTGAATTTTGGAGAGTCAATTTTTCGCGGGTAGAGTGGCAGGCTGAGGTGGTGAATGGAAATTACCGCAAAGTAATGGATCCCGATACCGGTAAGCCCTATCCAGAGGATAACTGGGTCTGGTCGCCGATGGGACTGGTGAATATGCATTATCCCGAACTGTGGGGCTATGTTGTGTTTGCCGATGAGGATGATGGTAATGACGATTTTGCGCTGCCGCAGGATGAACGGATTAAATGGGAGCTAAGAAAGCTATATTATCTGCAGCGTAATTACAGGGAAAAGAATGGGACGTTTACACAAGACCTGTCATTGCTCGGCTGGACTTCTGATGTGGAAGTTTATCCTGAGGTTTATGCTGCCAAACGCCTATTTCAAATTTCAGCTGCGACTGCGGACGGGACCGGAAGATGGCTCATTCGCGAAGACGGGAACCTATGGGAAGAGAGGGATATGAAATGAGTGTGCAGACGTCGGCGTTTTCGCTTACTCCCGAAGATATGAAATCTATTGAAGATAAGCTTCGTATCAAAAAGGAGCTTGTCCAGGCACAGGCTGACGAGATCTTTGCCGTATTCAAGGAGCCGCTGTCCGTGGAAGAAGAGTGGGCGCTCAAGTTTATGTATGCATACAGTCCGCTTCAGGATCTGGCAGATGTACCAGGTGCGCTGTTTTTAAGTCACGTAAGATCAACCTTGCGGACGCGGCGGGAGGTTCCGTGGGGGCAACGGGTACCGGATGAATTGTTCCTTCACTTTGTGCTTCCCTGCAGGGTTAATACGGAGAATATAGAGGATTGCCGTGCGATCTTCTACGCAGAACTGGCGGATCGCATCATGCCGCTCACGATGTCAGACGCGATTCTGGAGGCCAATTACTGGTGCCATGAAAAGGCAGTCTATACCGGCAGCGATCTTAGGACGGTTTCGCCGCTCACCATGATTCGGAGTGCAAGGGGGCGCTGCGGGGAAGAATCAACGCTGGCCGTGACTGCACTGCGAAGTATTGGGATTCCTGCCCGTCAGGTATATACCCCTCGCTGGGCACATTGTGATGACAATCATGCCTGGGTAGAAGCGTGGGCTGACGGAACATGGTATTATATCGGCGCTTGTGAACCGGAGGCCAGGCTGAACCAGGGATGGTTTACGCCACCTGCCCGCCGGTCGATGCTGATGAATACGAGAGTGCTTGGCAGCTATCATGGACCGGAGGATGTAACACTGGCAACAGAATGGTATACCGAGCTGAATCTTTTGGAGAACTACGCTCCGACAAAGGAGCTGACTGTATCGGTCAAGGATCTGGCCGGAGTTCCAGTGAAAGGGGCTTCCGTGCGATTTGAGCTGTATAACATGGCCGAATTCTATCCGATTGCAGAGTTATTGACGGATGAGAACGGAGAAGTGGTCTTCAAGACGGGATATGGGGATCTGCTTATCCGGGCGGTATTTCAGGGACGGTGGCGGGAGCATAAGGTCACGGTTGACACAACAGACCGATTGGAACTTGTGCTGGATCTGCAAAGTCAACCTGTGCAAGAGAGCGGAGTGGTTGATTTCGACATGGTTCCTCCGCCTGAGACGGAGGGTGAGGAGCTCCCGGCATTGACAGAGGAAGCTGAGTCGCTGCATCAGCAGCGTTTGTCGGAGGGGACGGACATCCGTACTGCGTTTGAAGCCACGTTTATAACTCATAAGGAGAGCACGGATCTATCTCGGCAGCTTGGCCTTCCGGTGGCTAGGGTATGGGACGTCATGCAGAAAGCGCGCGGAAATGGTCATGAAATCGCCGCGTTTCTCAGGGAAAGCTCTCCAGAGCACGGGGAGTGGCCGTTACTGCTGCTGGAGTCGCTGAATAGTAAGGATTTGATTGACACGTTCCGTCCCGTACTGCAGGAGCATTTAACTTATTCACTTCCTCTGCGCGGTATGATCCCGGATACCTTGTTTATTCCCTATGTGTTATGTCCTCGCGTTGCATTTGAGATGCTTGGGCCGTACAGGGAACAATTCCAGGCAGCCTTTGCTTCAGATGAGAGGGATGCCATGGTGAAAGAGCCTTCACTTCTTGTTACAGCACTCAAGGAGAAGTTTATTCATTCGGAGGATCTGCCCAATCTGAAAGGAAAGGGTACAGCGGCAGGGACTTATCGGTTAATGGCCGGGGATGAGGAATCGCTGGCAATCCTATTTGTTTCCCTCTGTCGCAGTATTGGCGTTCCTTCCCGTCTGCATCCAAGTGAACGCAAGCCGCAGTATTGGCAGAATGGGTCCTGGATCTTCGCGGATCTTGGCAATGAGGAAAAGGTGAAGCTGCGAATGGGAACCATTCGTCTTGTGCAAAACGAGGCAGGAGCGAACGTGCCGGAGGCTTCGTACTATGAAAACATTTCCATTGCCCGGCTTGTTCAGGGGAAATACGTGACATTGCATTTCCCTTATAAAGAGACGAAGCTGTTTGCCGAGCCGCTGCCAGCTGAAGAAGGGTCCTATCGAATGACGACAGGCATACGACTGAAAAATGGTACGGTAAGAGCTCGTTTTACCTATTTTAAGTTGAATGAAGGGGAAGAGGCTTGTGTTGACGTAACCTTCCGCAGCGCCGATGAGGAAATTCCTGTCCTTGGAACGGTGGATAAGCACGTGGAACTGCGATGGAACGANGGAAGCATAGCTACACTAGAGCATNGCGTAAGTGGAACGGCAGCGGGCATGCTTCTTTCCTGGATTGAACCGGAGCGAGAACCAACCATGCATTTGCTGAAGGAACTTGCTGACCTGAGGAAAGAATTGGTGGAGCGAAATGTACCGATTGTATTGCTTACTGGCTCTGCTGGTACAGGAAAATCATTGAAGAGCAAACAGCTGGAGATGCTGCCATCACAAGTCCGGTTAGGCGANGACGAGGCTGCCTCATTGCCTGAAGTGTTCCGCAGCTCTAGAGCGACAGAGTCAGGTTATCCCCATCTTGTCGTTCTGGATGAAGCTTATCGGATCCGTTATATTTCATCAGGATACCGGATTGGTGCCGTGAAGGAAGCCATTCAGGTAAGTTCGCTGCTGACCGGACAGCGCAGTGATGCAATCGGGCATGAAGGAGGCAGCCTATGAACCCAAAATGGATTGTTGGATATGTCGGACATCGTGACTTGAACGATGTGCCGGAGGTAGACTTGAGCAGGATGACGCATATCAATATCGCATTTGCTCATATTCAGGAAGATGTCATACAGACCAGCCATCTGCAACATATGGATCGGATTCCGGTGATCAAAAAGGCTTTCCCGGATCTGAAAATGATTTTGTCTGTCGGAGGCTGGAGTGCAGGCGGATTCTCGGAGGCGGCAGCGACCGAGCAAGGGAGGCAGAAGCTGGCAGGATCAGCTGTCCTGGCCGTGACTACCTACGGACTGGATGGCATTGACTTGGATTGGGAATACCCGTGTTATGGAGAGGCGGGTATCGCTGCCTCTGCGGAGGACAAAGTTAACTTTACGCTACTGTTAAAAACGATAAGGGCCGCTCTGACGAAGCAAGGTGAACTAGATGACAGGCATTATATGCTGACCATTGCGGCCGGTGCTGACCAGTACTACATTGACGGTACGGAAATGGATCAGGTACAGCAGTACCTTGATTATGTACAGCTGATGACGTACGACATGCGTGGAGGTTTCCAGGTACTGACTGGACACCATACCAATCTCTATACTGCGACAGGTGATTTATACCGGATTAGCACGGATGCCTCGGTACGTATGTTTCATAATGCAGGTGTACCGCGAGATAAAATTGTCATTGGTGCGGCATTTTACTCCAGGATGTGGAAAGGTGTACCGGACCGTAACAACGGATTGCATCAGATGGCCGAGACGACCGGAGGTTACGGACCCGAATTTACGGAGTTAAGCGAAAAGTATATTGGCCTTAACGGATATGTCCGATATTGGGATGATGAGGCCAAGGCCCCTTATTTGTTTAATGGCAACACACTCATCTCTTACGATGATCCGGATTCGATCAGAGCAAAATGCCAGTATATCATTGAGCAGGATCTTGCCGGGGTGATGTTCTGGGAATACAAATGTGATGCGTCACATGAGCTGCTGAAAACGATGGATGACGAGCTCCGCGCAGGACGGCATGCGTAGTAGATGTGATAAAACTGAATATCTTCAGTGGAATCCGGCATATCGCGGGTTCCTTTTCTTTTCAAAAGAGATTAAAATAAAGAGAAGGTTATTGGTTGTCATAGGTCTTCGTTTACGTTTTTAATGAATTAGGCACAAAACGGATTTTATGAAAAAATCTGAACTTACGCCTTGAGCTTACGGGACTTATGTTGTAATATATTTGGTAATAAATAGATAGAAAGTCCTATCTGGTGGAGAGTGATTCCCATGCGTGATAAGGTGATGCAACGTTGGAGCACCTACGAGCCGTTTTTCGTAGCTCTTGGAGACAAAAAAGTGGCCGACATCGTCATTACCCATCATGCCAAAATGCGGTATGCAGACCGCATTGAGCCCACACGTAATGATGATGACCATATTGCGGCTTGGTTATGGGAGTGTCTGAAGCAGGACCGTATTACGCCATACTACCGTAATGAACAGGACGTCTACCTCATCGACGAAGATGTGGTAGTGGTTGCGGAATTTTCCGAGCTTGAAGGAGAATATGATATCGCCGGCAATCCTCTTCACAAGATGATTGTAGTTACCTTTTTGGGGCGAATGTCAGAGACAATTGAGCTTCGTGACCTGAAATCATATTATTCCTGGTTGAGGCATTCCAGACGAATGACTCTGGTTAAGAACAGTCGTAAGCACAGGTAATTCACAGGAAACATTCAAGACGTTAGCAATGATATATTCAAGCTACATCGCATGCAGACAAGCTGCATGCTTTTTTTGTTGGAATTCGGAAAATCGGCTACAATGAGGTAAGCGTACAGAAGAGGGGCGAAGATATGAATTTTCATCAGTTGCATATTTTTTACACCGTGGCAGAAAAGGGGAGTTTTTCAGCAGCTGCGCAAGCCTTACATATGACCCAACCAGCGGTGACGATGCAGATTCAATCCCTGGAAGACTATTTCGGTACAAAGTTACTGCACCGTTCAACCAAAAAAATAGAATTATCCGAAGCTGGGCGAACCCTGCTGCCGCATGCCAAGCGGAGCGTGGAACTGGTCAGACAGACCGATGAAGCGATGTCGGCATTTACACAGATGCTTCAGGGAAGATTACAGCTCGGTGCCAGTTTGACCATTGGCGAATATGTTTTACCGAGGATGCTTGGTCCCTTTGCACGTCAATACCCCGATATCTCAATCGTAATGAAAGTGATGAATACAACGCAAATTATGGACGATATTTTGAAGCACCAGTTGAATTTTGGCCTCATCGAAGCTCCGATCCATCATCCCGACATGATTGTGGAACCGGTGATGCAGGACGAATTGAAGCTGGTTGTTCCGGCAGGTCACGCACTCGCGGAACGCGGGAAAGTGGAGCTGGAGGAGGTTATGGCTTATCCATTTGTACTGCGGGAGAAGGGGTCCGGTACAAGACAGGTTATGGAAGACCAGCTGCAAAAGAAAAACATTGATCCGCAGGACATGAACGTAGTAATGGAGCTCGGAAGTACAGGAGCAGTAAAATCGGCGGTTGAAGCCGGCGTGGGCATAACTATGTTATCTCCTTCATCCGTTCAACATGAATTGGCACTTGGTCTCGTTCATATTGTTGATATCCGCGGACTTGCATTCAAACGACAGTTCTACGCCATTCATCTGAAATCTTCCCTGCTTCCTCTATCCGCAGTAGCTTTCTTGAACTACTTGAGACAGCAGGAGCACACAGGAGCGGAAGGAGTCAAGGAANAAGAAAGCGANTAATCGTGAACACAACCATTTAGCAAGGAGATGTTGTTAATGGATCAACCTAGCGGACGCTGTGATCTGCATACTCACAGTCAGGCTTCGGACGGCATGCAGTCACCTTCCGAAAATGTAAGGCTTGCCAAACAAAAGGGACTGTCAGCCGTAGCAATCACGGATCATGATACGGTAGCAGGTGTGGCAGAAGCGCAGCAGACAGGCCTGGAATGTGGTATCGATGTTGTGGCCGGCGTTGAGATCAGTACCCGCGCAGGAGGCAAGGACATCCATGTGCTGGGGTATTATGTGAATATAAAGGATGAACTCTTTCTGGAGCGGCTGCATGGACTTCGTGACGCACGGGAGGAACGAAATCATCGCATTATTGCCAAACTGCAGGAGCTTGGCCTAGCCATCACTTGGGAGGAGGTCATTGAGGGGCTGGGACGTCCTCTGGAGCCGGATGAAAGCATTGGCCGACCTCACATGGCTGATGTCCTGGTCAGCAAAGGGTATGCTGTCGACATGCGGGATGCCTTCGATCGTTATCTGGCCGAAGGTAAACCTGGCTTCGTATCGGTTCCGCGTGTAGCTCCTGAAGATGCCTGTCAGTGGATTAGAGAGGCGGGAGGGGCCGCGGTTATTGCACATCCGGGTCTTTATGGGNATGATGAACTGGTTCGCCGGATCATTCAGCAGTCACGACCTGACGGAATTGAAGTATTTCATTCAGACCACGGCCCCGAAGAGGAACACAGGTATGCCCAATTGGCACGGGAGTTTGAATTAGTTGTGACAGGCGGATCAGATTACCACGGTGTAAGACAGGGTGTTGTCTTTCACGGGGATCTGGGGAGCAAGACGGTAGCCGTCGATGTGCTTGAACAGCTGCGTGCAGCGGCTAAACGTTAATTTACAGGTGGATCGAAAAGCCCCAGAACACGAAATTCTCTGTTCTGGGGCTTTTTGGGCGGCGTTGCTTCGTTTACGGAAGCACTGCCTTATCCGTTTTTGATGGTGGATGGCAAGCTTTTGACCAACTCTTCATTAGGCGTCACAAACAGTGTTTTTTGATGATCGTAGATGACAAAACCGGGCTTGGAACCGCTTGGTTTCCTTACGTGACGAATAAAGGTATAGTCCACTGGAACACTGCTTGATTCCTTGGCCTGACTGAAATAGGCTGCGAGCTGTGCCGCTTCTTCCAGCGTAGCTTCCCCAAAGTCCGTACTGCGAATGACGACGTGTGAACCCGGAATGTCTTTGGTGTGCAGCCAGGTATCATTGGCGGAGGCCAGACGGTTCGTGACATACTCGTTTTGCAAGTTGTTTTTGCCTACCAAAATATCAATACCCTCTGTCGAGGTAAACTGGTGTACGGTTGGACGGTCATTTTTCTTTTTCTTCTTGCCTTTTTTGTTGCGATCACGAAGGTAGCCCTGCTGTACCAGCTCTTCGCGGATCTCCTCAATATCGTTCATGGAGGCGATGGACAGCTGCTGCAGCAGGTTGTCCAGATAGTCGATCTCGTCCTTGGTTTTGCCCAGCTGTTCATGAATGACAGCTAGACTGTTCTTATATTTGTTGTACCGTTTGAAGTAACGCTGTGCGTTGTCCGATGGTGTAAGCAGGGGATCGAGTGTGATGGTCATGGTTGCCTGATCTTCATCGTAGAAGTTCACAAGCTCCACGCTTTTGTCTCCCTTGCTAATCTGGTGAAGAGAAGCAAATAACAATTCACCCCATAATCTGTATTTTTCCGCGTCATCAGCTTCCAGCAGATCCTTGTTCAGATTGTCGAGTTTTTTGACATTTTTGCTTCGTTCATTTTGCAGGAAACGCAGCAGATCGCTTACCTTTTGCTTTACCGTATCCCTCTCGGCCTTATCCCCGTAATAATCCTCCATGCATTTACTCATCGTGTCGTAGGTCTTCTCCGCATCCTGAATCCCCTGAAGCCGGACAGCAGAGAAGATCATTTTACCTTTGGCATTCAGTCCTGTTACAGGCGTGTAATTATTCTCTCTCACAGGTCCCATCACAGATTCAAAGGCATTCCAGAGGGCATCCGCCTCGACGGATGTATCTCCGTTGTCCGTATCGGAGGCGCGACCAGTAATCTCTCCTGCGATCAGCGGGCTCATGCCACTGAATGAATTCACAAGCCAGCGGGCAGCTTCTTCTTCCGTTTCAGTGTAACCCTTGAGGAATTCAGCGCTGTTCACTTCCAGTGGGTTGGCTTTGTGCTGCTCTGGCGGAGCTGTGTACGAAAAACCAGGCATGATGACCCGATAGCTGCTGATGGAAGGAGTTACGTGATGGATGCCGTCCAAAATCGTCCCGGTGACCGGGTCGAGCAATACGATATTGCTGTGACGCCCCATTAGCTCAATGATGATTCGTTTTACGGATACGTCGCCGAG
>Ga0058696_1000805_pt1 | contig 13097 bp, 11 predicted proteins | sample AgamicMgSfrz_FD_55077 | JGI IMG/M metagenome (GOLD analysis project Ga0058696, IMG submission 55077) | Agave microbial communities from Guanajuato, Mexico - Mg.Sf.rz | ecosystem: Host-associated > Plants > Phyllosphere > Phylloplane/Leaf | place: Guanajuato, Mexico | collected 2012-05-30 | reverse complement strand
ATTATACTCTTATGCTTGCTAAACTTCTTAGTTCATATAGATTATTAAAATTGTAATAAGAAATTTGTTTACTGCTTATATTCATACAATTACGTGTATCAAATATAATAGCCTTTCTTGCGTTATCAATAATGACTTGTTCATCTATTTGTTTAAACTCATTATGGTCTGTTAGTACTAAAATACATTCTGCATTTTTTACAGCATTCTCTAGACTATATAAATTAAAATGGACCTGATTTTCATGAACATGAGGATCATGTACAGCAACTTCATAACCCTGTTCTTTAAGTAAATCTACAATTGTCATAGCTGGACTTTCTCTGACATCATCGATATTACCTTTATATGTAATTCCTAAAACTGCAACTTTTGCATTTTTATCTGGAATAATTTTTGCTAATTGCTCTACAACAAATACAGGCATAGAATTATTTATAAAGCGCGCATTAGAAATTAATTGAGACTCTTCGGGTGCCTTTTCAATAATAAAATACGGGTCCACTGCTAAACAATGTCCTCCAACCCCTGGTCCTGGAAGATGTAAATTTACTCGAGGATGATGGTTAGCTAATTTAATAACCTCTAAAGCATTTACGCCAAGTTTTTCAGAGATTTTTGCTAATTCATTTGCTAATGCAATATTTACATCGCGGAATGTGTTTTCCATAAGCTTAGACATTTCTGCTGTTACAGCAGTAGTTTCAAGGATTTCTCCTTTTACAAAACAACCGTAAACTTCGGCTGCTTTTTGCGTAGATTTTTTATTAATCCCACCAACTATTCTTGTATTCTCTACTAATTCNATTAAAATACGTCCAGGTAACACACGTTCCGGACAATGTGCAAGGTAAATTTCTTCNCCTACTTTCCATCCCTGTTCCTCAATAATTGGAGCCACTNTATCATCAATAGTTCTTGGCGGAATCGTAGATTCTACAATTACAATACTTTCCTTCTGTAAGAATGGTAAAATAGACTTAGTAGCTTCTACNACATAGTCTAAATTTGCAGTATGATCAGCATTGTGTGGTGTAGGAACAGCAATAATAAACACATCAGCTTTGGTTGGTTCTACACTAGCGCTNAATTTCCCCTTTTCTACTACATCTTTAACTAATTCTCCTAATCCAACCTCTTCAATATGAACTTTACCTTGATTAATCATTTCAATTGCAACAGGGTTTACATCTACCCCTATAACATCATATCCCGCTTTTGCAAAAATAGCTGAAGTTGGTAAACCAATGTAACCTAAACCTACTACACAAACTTTTTTATTCATCTTCACCAATCCTTATCTTTTTTATTATTCAACTCATATATCAACGTTATATTAAATATAGAATCATAAAAAATTAAACTCACTCAAATAATTTCATATAGACACACTATACTTTATTATCCTTGCAGTTAATTAAATTCTATTATTACGTATCAATGATTATTGAACCCTTAATTTTGGATTCCTTTACTACCTATAGTCTCTTATTTAGAATATAACTCTTCTATTGAAGATAGCATTTTTTCAATCGTAAAATGTTCCTCAAATGTCCTAAAGCCATTTTTAGAAAGCCTATCATATAGGCTATAATCTTTTATAATTTCTAATATTTTTTGTGTCCCTTCTCTAGCATTATCTTTATCAAAAAGATAACCATTATAATCATCAACCACTATTTCATTATTACCTACAACATCTGTAGCAATAATGGGTTTTTTATATGATAATGCCTCTATTAATGAATATGGCATACCTTCGTATAAGGAAGTAGATAAGAATATATCAAAACAAATTAATTCTATATCTGGGTTTGAATGAAATCCTTTTAATTTAATGAATTCACTTAAATTATTCCTTTTAACATAATCAGAAACTTCTTTAAAATACTCTCCATCTCCAATATATACAAACTCAACATTTTGATTTTCCTTAATAACTTGCTCAGCTATACGAATAAATAACCATGGGTTTTTTTGATAATCCATTCTCGCAATTGTTCCTACTACCAATTTCTCTTTACAATCTTTTAAAGGAAATTTACTATCTGTAGGTGGTGAAGAAATACCATTATATACTACCATTGATTTATTTAATGAAATGACTTTATGTCCCAAAGCAAATCCTTCTTCACCTTTGGAAACATGAAGGACCTTCGTTGTTAAAGAACCTAATAGTTTTTCAACGTTCTTATATATGAACTTTTTCTTTGCTGATAAATTTGGGTTTTGAAATACATATGCATGTGGCGTATAGTACACTTGTTTCACTCCACATATTTTGGCTGCTATCCTGCCTATTGCACCTGCTTTAGAGCTATGACAATGAACAATTTGCGGCTTAATTTCCCTTAGCATTTTTATAATTAATTTTGTAGCTCCTATGTCATTCTTAAGTGATAATTCCCTCACCATTTCTGTGACTTCGTAAAAATAGAGCCCTTTTCTCATAAGATTATTTTTTGCCGATAGAAATACATCATCTACCCGCTGAGTACCATGTATAACATGTACTTCATATTTATTTAGGTCTAAATTTGAGAGTACATCTACTAAATGTCTTCTAACTCCCCCACCTAATGCCTCACATATAAAAACAACCTTTTTCATTCCTCACTGCTCCTTTTATCATTAGTTAGATCTACTTAGTAAAGATTTAATACCAATAATTAGCTTGTTAGGAGCTACTAGCAAGATAAAAGACTTTATTATTCCCACGTAGCTTTCTAAAACTAGAGGATTAAAATATTTTTTTTGAATTTTTATTCTACTGTACAACTGTCTTTTTCGCCTACTTAATGAGATACTATTTGGATTGATTTCTTTACAAATAAGTACTTCATCTAAATTCGAAACCTCATATTTATTCATTATTCTAAAGAAGAATTCATAATCTTCTGCCGCTGGAAAATCAGTATGATATACACCAATCTCTTCAATAATTGCTGTTCTAAACATAACTGATGGATGCGGGAAACAGCTATTAATATGCATCTTCTTTTTTATCTCATCTGTTGAAAGCGGTACACGCTCTATAAACACTTCTTTACCATCCATATCCGTATGTCTTACGCTGGAACCTATTAACATATAATTTGGATTATCTAACATATATTGTTTTTGCTTATAAAATCGATTAGGTTCAATAGTATCTCCTGCATCTATCCTCGCAACAAATGTATAACCATTATCACAAATATACTTTAACCCTAAATTTAAGACATGCTCAATTCCTTTATTAACTTCAGATTTTATAAAAATAATATGGTGAATTCCAACAGTCTTAGGAACAAGGATTGGTTCCTTACTACCATCATCAACAACTACTACATCTACCTTCTCTTTTGTTTCCTTCAATAAAGATTCTAAGGTTTGGTTTAAACCAACTTGATCGTTATATACAGGAATTAATAAAGCTATTTCTGACATATACTCGCTCCAATCATTTTTCTAATATAAATGAGAAAAAGGGATTACAGGAATCTAAATTAATCTGGATTCCCCAATCCCTAATTCTGTTATATATATCTTAAATTACTCCAGTTGATTAATAGCTGCATTAGGACTATTTGTGTTCGCTCGAATCTTTTTTGAAGAATTAAATTTAGATATTGACATCTTATTAAATGCAGCAAGTCCCCCTAGAAATATAAGCCAATAGCTTAATGAAAAATCGTATGGCCTTTGGTAAATAGATAGGAAGTAAATTATACAAAAAATCCAGATATACCTATTTCTCATAGCAAAAGCATGCCCCATAAANTATATGGTATGAAGGACGAATAATAAAAATCCATTTACTACTACAAAGGTTTTCCAAGATAATGCCTCTGAACCATAAGCATTTGCTTTATAAAAATACTCTTTTTCTTTCATCCCTAACAATAAGTTACCATCTTGCAAAAATTCCTTATATATTTGTTCGAATGCTGCGTTCGCTCTATTATTTCCTTCTAATTCGTTATTTCCTAACTCCAANCTGTAAAGAATCTTTTCATATACATAAGTATCTTTAGGTACAGTATTCATTAATATTAGTAGCACACCNATTGATAGCAAAGCATATTTGTACTTCTTTATCAAAAGATATAAAAATACAATTACATAAAAAGCAAATGAGAAAGAGCATATCCCTGCTACAAATAATATTTTCTCATAACCTCTACGCAAAGAAAATCCTTTAGATGCTAAGATTAAACCACTAATTGTTCCAACTACTCCTGGTTCATCAAACATTCCACAAATTCTATCAATACTTCCTCCCCAAGGGAGGAAGTACCTTTGATCTGATCCGTTAAAAAAGTGGTAGATAGATAAATTAAAGTAATTCCTATAGTAAGGTTTTGTCCAAGATGTACTAGATAACTGAGACCATTGTAAATCTATTCCTACAAATAAAAGAATAGCTATCGCTATTGCTGGTATAAGAGATATGGCAACTATTTTAATAAAATTATCATAAATCTTTAAACGTTCCTCATTCCTTATCAAAACTAATGGGATAAGTGAAACAGAATATAGCCATAGGTTACGAATAATATTCTCGTCCTTAAAACTAAAAATTGCTATTAATATAAAAGCTAAAAAAGCACTAAATATATTTGATTTATTAATTTTGTAATCCGATATACTAATCCATAATAAAAATACTGAGATATGAATTATTCCAAAGAGAGGTATTATGCTATTGTTCCATGTGAAAAATGGATTTAACCATAAAAATCCCAAGAATGCTGCCATAAATATATATATCTTATAAAAAAGTGAATCTATTCTACCTTTTTGCATTTATTTATATCATCCTATCTTTAATCTTACTCTATTAAATATATTTTTAATGTCGCAAGAACCCTTCCCATATTTTTAGTTAACTAATTTATCTTCCTACCGTCTTTATTAACATATTTATTATTTAAATTTAATCAAGCAAGTCCATATATTTTCTAGCATTAGAGGCATAACTATAATATTCCTTTAAATTCGCATAGTTAAAGTCTACACTATCTAAACTAATTTCAAGTAATTTATCTGCAATTTGTTCCTTTTGATTATTTACATTATCAAATAGTTCAGTTAAAGTTGATCCTATATTCAAAATTCGTTTATTTGCATACAAATAATCAATAATTTTACTAGGTATTTGACTTGTACTCTTGTTATTTAGATTAATTAACAAGTCCATTTTTTTCATAATGCTAATAATTTCACTTCTATTTTTAAATGTATTTACCGTAATAGGAATTGTTTTTATATCCAATCCCTCAACTTTTAAAAATTCTTCTAAAGCATTTACATTTCCAAAATAATGAAAATGTAATTTTGGATTATTTTTACTAGCTAATACTAGACCATGAATAAACTCTACTGGGCTCCTAATCCCTCTATAAAAAGACCCTGCGTACATTATATTAAATTTACTCTTATCTATTTTATAGTTACTTTCACCCTGTTGTTCTTCAAATAATTGAGGGATAACATGAATTTCCGACCTATTTACACCAAGATTAGTGTAGCAATCTATCGCACTTTCTGTTGGTATTACTATAGAATCTACATTATTAAGTACCCTTGATTCTAGAAACTTATCGTATTTNCTTATNTTNCTATCTGGATTAAAAGAAAAAGGATCTCCATAATCTGCTATCCACTTTAAATGCGAAGCTTCTTTTTTTAATAGGTGTCCTGTAATATGAGTAGAAACCGGTAAACCTATAGTCACCATAGCTGCACTGTTATTATGCAATTTGTTTTTTTTAACATAGCGATATGCATTGATGGCCCACTCAATTGTTCGATCTGGCCAAACAAATACATCATATAGTTTTTTCAAACCTTTAATAAGAAAATTGCTACGGGGATTATTTAATATATTTTTATTAACATCCCATCTATTTTTTTCTTTATGGAGTAAAATACCTGGCTTCACTTGATGTACAGTTATATTTTCTGATTTTTTAGTACCAATCCCTTGATACATAGTATTTCTAGGAATTATTAAATCTACATGATATCCCTCTTGTATCAAAGAAGATACAATACCTTTCACATGGAATGCACGGGCTACATTTTCCGGATAATACCAATAACTGATTACCATTACTCTCTTCATATTCCGTAATAAATCCCTTCTCNATTTTATTTAAATTTTANATTATATAAAGTAATTTTATTTTTATTATTCCTTCTTTAGTTAATTAGAAATGTATAGAAAAAAATTTTATTTATTCCTAATAATTCGTCCGTAACCATTTGAATAGTAATTGAATTCNGGATTAACAATACTTGTTCCAAAATCGGTTATCACTACTTGTTTGTCACATATTTCTATTTTCCTATATACTTTCTGACCATAACCACTATGGCACCCTATAAAACTATTATTTTTAAATTCCAGGCACTGACTATTTGTATTATGCTCTAAGTTAAATAAGCCACTCAATCCATAATAAAAGTTATTTTGTTCTATATCACCTAATTGAATTGTAAAATGTGCTTTTGTTGACCTAAATAAATTTCTTTTCTCTGGTATTGGGGTGTATAGGTATGTTCCAGGATCTTTTATAATATCTTCCCCATCAATTACTAATTCAATGCTGAGCTGATCATTATGATCATGACTTCCTTTTCCATTAGTACCTAATTTCCCGCACCTAATAGCTAAATAAAAATCTTGAGATTTAAAGATATACATACCAAAGTCAGGATATGCTATCTTTTTTAAACCTTCAACTAAATTTGATTTAGAATTAAAAATATATTGAACAAATTTTTCTTGTTGCTCTAATTTATTTATTTCATTTTTCTCATGCTCATTTATGGAAACGTCTAACACATTATATTTTAAACTCTGTGAAATAGATTCTTCATATCGTTTAATGTTATTTTTTACTATATTTTTAATTAATGTATGTTCTATAGAAGGTTTATTTACAAAGCTAAAAAATTTCTTCTTTTTAAATAAAGCGTTAATTCCCGCGACTAAAGAGCGGTGTTCTAAAAAGTCTTCATCCCAGTACTTTTCTTTATCACTTAATTCATTATAAGTACTTAAATTTAAATATTTTTGCTTAGCCTCCTCAACTGTTACTAAATTATAAGACGGCTGTATCTTAAAGAATCTTCCACTATCATTATCACCAAACTGTGCAACTTCTCCGTTAGGCTTAGTAATATCAACTGTAAACTCAGCCATTTTTTCTAATCTCTCTATATACCAATTCGGAAATGTTTTCCCTTTATGGAAATCCCAAAATTTATCCGAATCAATTTCAAATCCTAGTTTTTTACAAATTTCAATATGATTTTGCAATCTATAACTATGCAATACCTTTATTTTCTCTTCAGGTAACGCTAGCGCCACTGTTGTTGCATAAAGCATGAGTTCGCTAGATAAGCGATGATAAGTAGTTGAATTTTCAAAGTTTGAGCCTTCTTCATAAAATTGAAAACTCATCTCTTGAATTAATTCTTGGAATGAAAAGTTTAACCACTGTGATACCACTTCTGTGGCAGGAAGGTATGTAGCTATAAAGAATAGCCCCACAATATTAGATAAATAATGATTATTTCTTATATCCTTATTACGCTCTAAATTATTAAAAATAAAATTACCATGATCATGTATAGAAAGTACAAATATTTTTTCAAATTCCTTATCAAATTTGACTCCTTGTACTTTAAATAAATCATAAACTAAAAGCCAATTAGCCGCCCGAATCGCAACGTCCATAGTACATGTCCAATTCACTCCGAATTTAGGTGGGTTTGTAGAGATAAAATCAAGGATCTCATCTTGAAATTCTCTTACATATACATATGGACTAGCAAATCCTTCNTTTCCTTGTTTCGCTAATTTATATGCCCATACAAATTGAACTAANTGTTGCATTCTTGAAAGCTCCCAAGGCACTTTAATATCGACTCCCGGTTGTTTACCAAAAGATANTTTAGAAGAATGNTTTCTTGAATCCCAACAATAACCTGATTTAAAATCTATTCTCCAATCTATCGGTAAATAGTNATCTGATATTTTACTCCGNACATATTTACTATAAGGGATATTTTTTTTATTAACTAAATTTNTTATCAATCCATCAACATTATTTGATTCAATTTTTTTAGCAATATATCTATACTCNCCTAGCCCCCTACATTCTATATTATGTTGAACCTTAGTCCATCCGGATCCTAANAAATCAAAATAATGCTTTAAATAGAGGGATGTTGTTTCTTTAATTTGCTTGATTTCNAAATCAGTAAATTCGTACTCTATGGGATCTAAAAAAATATTTTCCAACTCGTATTTATAAATTTTTTTCGAATAAGAGGGATATAAGTTATCTTGAANACANTTAATTTCTTTAGAAATAGTAGTAAANGTTTTTTTCTTAATTTTTACTACTATTTCCTTTGGGGATAATCCTTTTATCTTTTTTAAATACACAAAACCCCTCCTAATATTANTATTTTTCACTTATTCCATTTTAAGATATCTACTTGGATCTGTACCTAAAACTCTCGCAGGTACTCCTCCTACCACACTATTATCAGGTACATCCTTAATAACAACCGCATTGGCACCTATTACTACATTATTTCCTATTTTAAAATCTCCTAATAATCTTGCACCAGGGCCAATATAAACATTATCCCCTATTACGGGTGGACCACCATGTCCAGCTCTGCCTCCTATGGTACATCCTTGACCAATAACGCATTTTTTTCCTATTTTACAATTTTTATGCAAAACAACTCCTATGCCACCATAACCAAATGANCTATTTTCACCTATTTGAGCNGTATGAGGTATATTTGAATTATGCACTAAATTATTTATTTTTGTAATNATTTTTGCTATCCTAAAATTTCGTTTTAAATATTGCTTTCTAGCGATTGAATATAATCTATAGGCATCTAACATGCGTTTCATCCCCTTAACAACCATTTATATAAAAAAGTATTAAACTACATAACCAATACTTTATCTAACAATAAGAAAACTAGTAGTTTATGCACATTTTTTTAAAACTCTAAATACCATAGAATACTGTAATACCAAAATAATCAGACCATTAAACACTTGCGCCCATGCCACTCCAACAACCGAGAAATTTTGAATAGCTAGATAGCTGCTAAATAAAGCTATAGGTGTTGAGATAATTGTTACATAAAAATTTTCTCTCATCTTTCCTAAAGAAACTAACATTGCAGCTGTGATTGCATACGAAGAATACAAAACATACTTAATCATTAATATTCCGGTATACTTTGCTGTGTTTATATAAGCCTCCCCATAAAAAATGGGAACAAATATCATTGAGGCAATGTAAACAGCTACTCCAACAACAATACTTATTATTATAGTCTTTTTTTGGATATCAAAAGTCATTGCCTTTAATGCCCTGATATCTTTATTTTTCTCTGCTAAATATGGTGTATAAATACTTTGTAAAGTAGCTGTAACCTGAGTTGCTCCTAGTAAAAATATAGTCGCTATGGCATAATACCCCATTTCAACTCGATCCGTAGTAAAACTATCCATAATAATAATATCTGCATAATTCCCTATATTATTGGTGAAATTCGCTAAAAAACTAAAAAACGCAATACTCCAAAATGCATATGGTACTTTAGAAGGTATTTTATGTAATATTTTTATTGAATTTATCTCTTTAAACAAAGGTAATAATCCTAATAATAATCCTAATACTGTAGCAATGATAAATCCTTTAATGCCAAACAACCATGTTCCAATAATAATAAATACAGCATTCTGTATTTTTATTATTGATTGTATAACGGCCATCCGATTTACTTTTTTTAAAGCTAGTAAATAGCTCATTAAAATATTTGTCATTGCTAGCATTGGAATGCATAAGGTATACAATCCCCACTGAGATATAGAATACTTCGGAACAAAAAACAAAAACAAATTAAATAACAATACTGCAATCACACAAAAAATTATGCTTCTTCGAATCGCATATGAGAGAAGATAATTTTTTTCGCTATCCTCCCTAGGTTCCGCACAATATTTTAATATTGCCGTATCAATTCCAAAAGTACCTATTAGAACAGCTAATATTAAATAAGTCTGTAAGCTTTTTATCTGTGCCATACTTTCAGGAGAAATAAATTTTGCAACTAAAATAACACTTCCGAACCCAACAAACTGTACTAAAAATTTTGTTAATAATAAACTAAAAAAACCTTTTTTTCTTAGTTGAATTATATTATTATGGATTTCCCCTCTCAAATTTGCTAATATCTGCATCATGTTGATTTCTCCTTAGAATCCATATCTTCAATACATTTTTCAATATTACATACTAAATCATTTATATTTCGGTTTTCAAACAATATTGTACCCTCTGGCCGATTGCAAACATTACTTGCAATAGCTCTACAATTAAAGTAAATTGCTTCTTCAATACTTATACCGTAAGCATCACTATAAGTTGGTCGAATCATTATATCTGATTTCTTAAATAGGGGCCATAATTCTTTTTGCCCTGTAAGAAATAATATATTTCCCTCTATTTTATATTCTTTAATTTTTTCTAAAATACTTTTGAAGTACTCTTCATTTCCTATTTCTGCCAAAGCGAAAATCAATCCTATTTTGGGATACTTGTTTTTTAAAATTCTTATTACTTCTATACACATATCAATTCCATACAAATCTATATTCTTATAAAATGTAATCTTTGAGGCATTGCCTATTAATATTTGTTCATGGTTATTTAAAAAACTTATAACCTCTTCGCTATACGTCGATAAAATATGTTCTTCATCCTCTAATGGAGGTGGTATAAAGGGTGATTTTACTACGACTCGTTTTGGTAGTTGTATGTTATTCTTTCTATATCCATCTTTTAAATGTTCTCCAACCAACACACAATAATCTACTTTTTTTATAAATAATTTAGTCATTATTTTTTTCATATTACGAAAAGTATCTAAAATTCTTATAGAATGATTTTGTAAAATAATCCTACATTGAAATGGCCGTAACAATAAAGCNATCATAGTTAATGTATTAAATTCATTAAGGTGGAANGTATGCTTTTGTGGTGATATTAAACAATAACGCATTAAAAATTTAAACTTTTCTAAACGCCCCATTTTATCAAAATCGATAAATTCTACTTCTTCACCTTGTTTTTCTAAAAATTTACTATACCTATATATATATATACTCACGCCTCCCAATGGAGGAGGATAAGGACCTATAAGAAAATATTTTCCGCTCATATTTTACATTACCTCTTAATTCCATTAAATGTATCAGATTTAATATTTATAATGATATATCTAATATTATTCAGCTTTCTAAAAGTTTGACATAAAAAAAATAAATAGATCCCTCAGATAGAACAAGCTATAATTCTCTCAAGGAATCTATTTATGAATAATCTCAAAAACGTGATGATTATGTTTAATAAGCACCTTTACGTAATACGACCAATAAAACTGTTTTAAATAAGATAATAATATCTAATTTTAAAGATTGATTGTATACATAATATAATTCTATATCTACCCTTTCTGGGTATCCTACATCACTTCTACCACTCACTTGCCAATAACCTGTTAAACCAGGACTCACAGATAAAAAGTCTGAAGTTTTAGAGCCGTATTCTTTTAATTCCTCCTGAATTACTGGTCTCGGACCAACTAAACTCATATCGCCTTTAAGGACATTGATAAACTGTGGTAGTTCATCTAAACTTGTTCTTCGTAAAAAGCGCCCTATGTTTGTAATACGTGGATCTTCCTCTGGCTCAAGCTTATAGTTATTATCTACATATTTCTTATATAAGACTTCATTTTTTTCTAATTTCTCTTCTGCATTAACTACCATAGAACGAAATTTATAAATACCAAATACTTTACCATCTTTACCAATTCTGGATTGTTTAAAGAAAACTGGTCCTTTCGCATCCCCACGCATGTAAAGGATAGGAATTATAATAAAAAACGGAGAAAATACTATCAAACCCACAATAGCACCTATAATATCCAGTGTCCTTTTAAAAAATGCATGGAAAATTGATATTTTTTTCACTACACTTATTTCTTTCTCCACAGATTTATGTATTAATCCTCTTTCTTCCAACCTTTTCACCTCACCTTTACACATTTATATTTTCTGTTTTTATAAGTTCAGTCATATACTCCAATAATTCATCTTTTAATTCTTTATGTTGTAACGCCATCTCAATTGTCGTTTTAATAAACCCAAACTTCTCACCAACATCATAACGAGTTCCCTCAAAATCATAAGCAAATACACGCTGAATTTCATTTAAACGTTGAATCGCATCTGTTAATTGAATTTCTCCACCTGCACCTGTCTGCTGATTCTCTAGGAACATAAAGATTTCTGGTGTTAATATGTAACGTCCCATAATTGCCAAATTAGATGGCGCTGTTCCTTGAACTGGCTTTTCTACAAATTGACGCACCTGATAACGACGTTCATTTTGTTCAACTGGATCGATAATACCGTAACGATGTGTTTCGTTTTCAGGCACTGTTTGTACACCGATAACTGACGACTGTGTACCTTCATATTGATCCATTAATTGACGTAAACACGGTGTTTCTGCTTGCACAATATCATCACCAAGTAATACCGCAAATGGCTCATTTCCAATAAATTTACGCGCACACCATACTGCATGCCCTAAACCTTTTGGTTCTTTCTGTCTTATGTAATGAATATTTATTTTTGAGGAAGCTTGTACTTTTTCAAGCATTTCATACTTCCCTTTTTCTAAAAGGCTTTGTTCTAATTCGAAAGAGTGATCGAAATGATCTTCAATAGCACGTTTTCCTTTTCCAGTAACAATAATAATGTCTTCAATTCCTGATTCAATCGCTTCTTCTATTATGTATTGAATTGTCGGTTTATCGACGATAGGTAACATTTCTTTCGGCATCGCCTTCGTTGCTGGTAAAAATCTTGTCCCAAGACCAGCAGCTGGGATAATCGCTTTTCTTACTTTTTTCAATTATACTCCCCCTATAAATCTATTTATTTGTATGTAACAATAACAAAAACCCTACCTATAGAGTCATTTTTATAACTCCAT
>Ga0058696_1000800_pt1 | contig 13137 bp, 29 predicted proteins | sample AgamicMgSfrz_FD_55077 | JGI IMG/M metagenome (GOLD analysis project Ga0058696, IMG submission 55077) | Agave microbial communities from Guanajuato, Mexico - Mg.Sf.rz | ecosystem: Host-associated > Plants > Phyllosphere > Phylloplane/Leaf | place: Guanajuato, Mexico | collected 2012-05-30 | reverse complement strand
TCTGCCGTTCGTTTGTTCTTCTCACTATTAGGTGGCAAAGGTCAACATGATTCTTGCGAATCTTTCTTATCTTGTAATTCTGAGCGATTCACCGAAAGGTCGTGAGACCTTGATACATAAGGCTTTATAAAATATTTTTAATCGAATAATATACCTGTACATTTTTAAAAGATTCATATGTACAAATAGTTGTTTTCTCGAAGAGAAAAGGGCAGAAAAAAAGATGCTAAATGTTTATTTTTAGCATCAAAGCATCTAGCCTATCTTGGTCCATCCCGATATATCTTAATGTTGTAGAATCATCTCTGTGATTAAATAATTTTCTTAAAGCCACTATATCCTTGGTCTGATTGTAGAACATGAAACCGAAGGTTTTACGCATGGAATGTGAACCAAACTCATCAATACCAACTTCCATTGCTGCTTTCTTTAATATGCAATAAGCAGACTCTCTTCTTAAATGCTTATTCCTTCCTTTCCTGCTTTTAAATAAATACTCATGTGGCTTCTTATTGGCAATATAGCTTCTGAGCACTTTCTTTAATGCTGGACGAATCACCACATTCTTTGGTTTCCCTGTCTTCTTTTCTCTAATGTTAATTCTGTCTCCACGAACATCTTTTACTTTCAGCAACAAGATATCAGAAATACGGAATCCCGTATTAATCCCCACCATAAACATGACATAATCTCTTTCATTCTTCTGTTTTAAATGCTTCTTTAATTCCTCCAACAATTCTGGATCTCTTATAGGCTGTACAAATTCCATTGTCCCAACTCCTTTAGATTCTCTACATGTTTAGCCATCTTTGCTTCTGCTCTTTTTAATGTTTTGGAAACAGTTTGTTTAGAAATTCCCCATTCATAAGCAATCTTATCTAGAGATAAAGCATTTCCTTTCTTCATCAAAAAGACTTCTCTTTCTGTATCTGTTAAAACAGAAAGTAATTTTTCTATCTTTTCTTTATCTGTTAAGGTAATGACATGTTCCTTTTCTTCTTTATCCCATTCATAAGGATTTTCATTGCTTCTAAAATAGCGCTGCATATCCAAAGGATCCATTAATTTGGTATTTTGATAAACAGACCTTCTTTCAATTCCTCGAATCAATCCTGGCATCTTTCCATTCATCATCCACTCCAAGGCAAATTGTAAGTCCCCTTCGATTTCCGAATAGGTTTTACATTCTGCTTTCAAGACATCCATTTCCTTAAATGCTTCATCGGAATCTACATTTCTCTGTAAATAGGAACTAAGATGCTGAATTCTTGTTTTCAATTCCACTTTCTGTTTTCTAATTTTTTTTAATGTTAATTTGTACTCTTTAATCAAATCCTCCACTGAAAATGGCCCCCTTTTCTCCTTGGAAATATGCAAGATTTTATTCACTATTTTGCTTGTTTTCGTTGCTGGTTTATTTTGCTAAATGGCTGTTTATCAAGGATGTATGAAATCCTGTATACGATTTTGGGTATTTTGGCTTTTTTGCGCCTTTTTTCATCCTTGATATGACAACTTTTCGATATAGCTAGTTTACATAAAGCCGTATTATTCACAGCACGAGATTTTTGTATAAAAATACAGGTTTTATTTGTCAAGTCCACGACTTGGATTGATACGTTTTGTCTCTTCTTCTATGAGATATTGTGTATAAGGATCTCTTGGGAAAATTCTTGTCGGTCCTGTCCGTTTATCTTGGCGAAGGGCACTGACTTTCCATTGAAATTCAAATTCCATCTTTCTTTTCTTATTTTGGTTAGTACGACTAGGCTTCTTCTGTTGCATCGAATGAACAACTCCTCATTAATAAAAAGTTAATTGCGCTGTAGGGCTTCTCAGCGACACCGTTTTAAACAAATAAAAAGGACACCAAACCAAAAAGAGAATAGTTTCTCTTCATGGGTTGATGTCCTCCGGTTTTCCGGCCAGACCTCACTCAAATCCAGCTATGTATATAATCTAAGCACCAAACTAATATTGTTTCTTTTACAATAAATCCATCTTCTTTTACTAAAAAATGTTCATCTTTTCCTTTGTATAAATCAAATACATCTATGCTTAAACTGCCATCTGGATTTACACTCCATATCCCTCTAAAGTCTCCGTTGTGGCAAGTATCAATTATTTTCAATTCTTTTTCTGTGAAAATAACAATCTCCTCCCTTAAAGAAATATGTCTCTAATTAAAATGACAGGCCAATAGAAAATGTTGTACATGGCATTATCCTTTTGCATATAGATGAGGAATCCAAATGGAATGGTCCAGATTTTAATAAATAAGTGGATGATCCCACAACTTACATAAAGGAACACCCACCACAAAATTTCTTCTATTGTTTTGTTCATGCTATCTCCTTAAAGGTTTTCTTCTTCATACATGACAGCAAGGTTTAAAGCTTCTTGTCTCCAAAGTTCCTCCCTGGCAGTTAAATGAGCTTCATTTTCTTCTTTGATTATTTCGATATGTTTTTGTTGCTCGGTTGCTACCCTTAGTAATTCTGGGAAATGCTCGAGCAAACTAAGAGCTCTTACATTCTTTCCGATTGGATCATCCTTTTTTCCTTCAAAGGCAGTGAAAGCTTCAGCTGCTTTAGCAATAATTACATCAGCATTAATGTCCACTACTGGTTGTGCATTTTCTTTTGGTAATAAATAAATGCCTAATCCCTTATTCCAAACCATTTCACTTTTTCTTGTTTTTGGAACAATTGCTTGGTTGCTCATTTTTCTCTTTCTCCTTTAACTCATTTATTGTCTCTTCAATAAAGCTGCTGAACTTTGTATTATTCCCTACTACTTCTTTTAATTCGACTAAAGCCTTATATCTGTTATCTTTGTTATGAATCATAGCGATGATATTCCATAAAGCAATCTTAATTAATGGCTCCACTTTTTCTGCTTGCTCCACTAGCCAGTCCATTTCATCAATATAGACACCCAAATAACTACTTACTCCATTTGAATCTTTTGTAATTCGACTTTTAATGTCATTAATCTTAAAATCATAATGATGATAGCAGCACTGGCAATGAATATACATCTTTGTTTCTGACTCTGAGACATTATTGACGTTTCCGCATTTTGGACACTTGCTATGTAGCTTTATTTCCTTCATTTTATTCACCCTCGTTTTCCTCGAATGTGAAATCGCCTTGCTCTTCTTGTAAAGAACATTTAAGATCTCTTTTTAAAGTATTTTCTTCTTCTAATAACTCATATATGAATACCAGCATTTCTCTATAGGCGATGTACTTTCTTTCAAATAATTCTTGGCACCTTTCACGCTGCACCAATAAAGAGTCTCTTCGTTTGTTTCTGTTAATTAATCTTGTTACCTTGTTGACATCTTTTGAAGAAACAGTAATAACTTGGTCTTCCTCATCAAGCGCATATTTCATATCTTGCAGTAAGTCTTTAAGGAATGTATCTAATTCATTTTCATGCATTTTTTACACTCCTTATCTTTTTCGATTGGATTTTCTGATAGTCTGTCTGATTAACTTACCTTGTCTCTTTATTTTCCTTGGAGGATTTTCTATGCTGGCACAAGTTGGACATTTACCTTTATATCCAACTCCATGTTTGCTGCAGATATACCCACCATTCAAAGGCTTATCATACATATCTTTCAGAATGAACTTCTCAGGCAATACATACTGACCAGTTAAAGCTATTTCAAATAATAATACGTTCAAAGCCGTAGATTCCTTTGTGCTTAATCGGCTTTTATCAATATCATCTGCGAGCATTTGCTCCAATATTTCACATGATTGTTGTATATTCAATCTGCTTCTTCCTTTCTTCTTATCTTCTTTTGAAGAAAGGATGATTTCTTCTAATCATCCTCGATAAGTACTAACTTACTTCTGTCATTACTGTTCTTGATACGTCTCTCATATGCTGGATATGTCATCCATCTAAGGAAATCAATACTTTTACCAGTTTCCTTGCTGATTTCTCTAATGGTGCCTATAGTTATAAAGTTGTCACCCTTATAAAGAGCATATTCTTTTTTATACCATGGTTTATTTTTCATGCTCTAACCCTATCCAGACTCCAATAAAATGAAGAACAGTTCTCATTTTTTATTACTCCTCTTTAAATATTGTGTTTTTCGCAAGTATCAATTTCCCAATAATCGTATTTTCTGTAACCGAAATTATAAGTTTTCCATTCTTCTAAGGCACTGTGACAGTCCATATTGTTAGGTCTGTTTACATCATCTTTAACGGATACAACAATAGGTTCTAACCCATCTATCTGCACAAAAAATGTTTTTTCCATAATTACAAACCTCCGATAAAATGATAAATTGTAAGCTGCTCACGCATTGTATATTCTAATTCGATTTCCTTCAGAGATTTTTCTTCTTGTGATTGACTCAAAAAACATCAACCTCCTAAGTTAGGAAAAACACAATCCCAAGCATAATCTTTAAACTTTATCTCCTTATTTGTAATTACTTTACCCTTATGAATTTCAATTTCCTGATTGAACTCCATTCCGCATTCAAACACGTATATTCTTATGTCGATATCAAACTTTTTGGATATATCAGCAAATGATTGAGCATCAACACCCCATGCTTGCTTGAAGTTATTAATCACTAAAACTTCCTCATGCTTATCATCAAAGTCCCAAACAATATCTTGCTCAATGAATGCTCTTCTAGTTCCTGTTATATAAATTCCATTATCAGCACTTATAGTTAAGTCGTACTCATCTTCCTCAATTTTTAATTTAGGTTGCTCGACTTCTTGTCCTCGCATTGCTGCGATTTGGTCCTTTAAGCTAGGTAATGGTTCTATTCCTTCAGTTAAAAATCTTTTAATATTTGCTCTTGTTCCTCTAATTTTTAAAGTTCCTTCGCTCCAATTTGGCATTTTGATTTGCTCCTTATTTAGATTTTTTACCGCGCATAATTGTACAATTGCGCGGTTATTTCGTTTCGCTTTTTGCTTCTATTTCATCTTTCAAATCTTTTAATTGCTGCTCTACAGTTGCGGCACTCCCTAGTGGGTATGCTGTTTTTTCCCAAAGAATAAATTCAATTTCCTGTTTTGTGACTTCTGGAAAATATCTTGATACTGCATCAATCCAAAACGTTGACTGACGTTCGATTTCTTTTTGTAGCAATGGTTCTGGTCTTACGAATGTTGGTGGTTTAATAATTTTCCCTGTCTCAGGGTTCGTTCTTGGTTTACCATCTTCCCATAACTTAGACATGTTGGCATTATGTACAATTTCAAACAATTTCTCTGGCTGCACTCCTAATTCCACTAGTGTTCCTATAGCAAGATAAATGAGATCAATCATTGCATCAGCTTGATCTACTACTGTTTCAGCAACAGCAAATTCATTTAGTTCTTCTTCCAGATAAACAAACCTTTCTTGCATTCGCTTGATACCCATTACTGTTGGTCTTCCTGCTACTGGTTGCCCCATTTTCGTTTGAAAATCTTTTACCATTTCATATTGTTTGTTCATTAGATTTCATCCCTTTTCCATAATTATTTGCGATATTTCTGATATGCCTTTGAGTACATCCATATCTCTTAGCAATAGCTTTCTTTGTTACTCCTTTGCTTAAAAGGCGCAATACATCTTCTCTTTTAATGATGGGTTGATTCGCTTTTCTGACACCAAGCATCTTTCCATTTGATGTTTGAAACCCTACTTCTGCTTTCCATCGATTTAAAATTTCCTTCCCCACAAAAAGAATCTCTTCTCTTATATAAGCATCCGTAAGTCCATCAGCTTTCCACGCTTTATATTGTTCTGCTGTGAATATTTCAGGCTTTTCTAACTTAGGAAAAGGCATTTCCACTCAATCCTTTCACTTTATTAATGAAAAAACTAAATATATAAACAAGGACCATAAAACAACAGATGGTATTGCAGCAATTAAACACCCTTTGAAAAGCTTCATGTTAAGATACCTGTTTCTTTCCTATTATTTTTAAGTAATCTGATTCCAACATGAACTTTTTACCACAAGCGTATTTGACTTTCCCTTGGCAACATTTCAAAATTATGGTATGGCTCATAAATGTTTTTTCAGCTGCTTCTTTTGCGGATCTATACTCTTCAATCACTTCAAGAGTAGTTTCATCTATTTCTACAACTGCTTTGCTTCTTGACTTAGCAACCGTAAGACGACTCAATTCACTTCTGGACAAATAAGTTAGATTTAGAAAGTAATTATCTGTTTTAATCCGATTCTTGTGATAAACGAGTTTCTTTTGTTCATCACTTGGTTTATCAAGAAAGTACTCTGCGACTAATCTGGAAATGTAGAACCGTTGTCCCTTACCGTTAATGTTGAGGTTCACAAACATCTGGCCGTCTCTTTTATCGAATAGTGGTAAAATTAGTTCTCCAAACCTTTTGAACTTTCTTTTTACACGACCATAACTTGAAATCAAATAATCAGTATTAGATATTTGTTTCCAGCATTCATTTTCATAATTTTCCCTTGCATACCAAATTTTCTTTTGTTCTATAGAAATGTTTTTTTCAGTAATATAAAAATTAAATTTCGGGACTTTTTTACTTTTTGCAATGAAGGATTTTAATCTTGAAGGATTCAAACCTGTTATTTTTTTTAATTCTTCATAACTGGTTTCTAACAATATATTGGTGTATGGATCGTATGTGTAAAGCATCGTTTATTCTCCTTTCTTTATATATCTCTATATTTAAACTGATTATTTTTCTTGCTCCTAAGGATTCCTTTACGTGCTGTTAAGATACCAATATCTCTTTCTACTGAATTAAGATTGTCAGACTCAGGATAAACAGTGATAACCAGTAACGGTTTTCTTTGCGAAGAAGTATTATATTTAGTCTCAGCAACATACCTTCTCACCATCTTCAACCCCTAACCTCCTGTTTTCTTATCAAATCGCTTACTTTTAATTTCCTTAGCTTCAACAATTCTTCCGTTTACCCATTTAATATGGCATTCTCCAAAGCCTGTTTCTGGAGCAAGTATTTGCTCCACTTTTCCATTAATAACTAAGTTCACGCTGCCTTCTTTGGCTTGTAGATCATATCCCATTTCTTTTCCCACCCTTTATTGCCTTTGCCAAAAGCGCTAAATATGCTTTCACTTTATATATCCTGCTGCAATCTTCTTCGTTTATTATCTGAAGCAACTGGCCTGTACTAGCTTTTTTGAAGTTTACCTTTTGCACCTTCTTGCTCCTTTCTTTTTTTCTCCACCCATTCAACGACTTTTTTAATTTCATCTTTTGATAAAGAAATACCATTTTGATAAAAGAAAAAGATATCATCTGCTTTGAAGTTCATTTTTTGTAATTTAAAATACAATCCCTTTGCATTATCTGCTTGAAATCCCCAATGACATACACTCTGTGTTTTTTCTCTAAAAAACTCGACGTAACAGGTTTTCGGCCAATCTTTATCTTTACTCATAGCGCAATCAGCATCTTCTCTCTATCCTTTAATTTATCAACCTTCCTTGATAAATTAGGTATATCTGGAGAAACACTGCCTTGTTCTATTCGCTCTAATGTTTCAATTGAGATTCCTAAATACATTGCTGCTGCTTCCTTAGATAAGTTTTTCTCTGCTCTTGTTTGTCTAAGGAGATGACCAAATTCTTTACGCCTTTTTCTTTCTTTGTACTTTTTAGATTCATAGGGCATTCAAATCACTCCTTAACCAGCAAATATTTGTTTCATTGATTGTTCTTTAAATTGTTCTTGGAAGTGTTCTCTTTGTTCTTCAATGGATCCAGCAAGGTTTTTTAGAATGAGTCTAGTAAGCTTGTACTCTGACTTAGATGCCTTTTCTAATAAAGCTCTTTCTGCACATCTCATTGAAATACCATCAACATAAATTTCTTCATCCCTGAATTTAACTGCTGCCATCTTAAACTGACTAACTTCTCCTTTATTTAAAGAAGGAATTAACTCTTTAATCGCGTGTACAACTATTTGACTTTGGTCTGTAGAAATTCTTAATTTAGTGTTCATCATTCTGAATTCCTCCCATCTACAAATACTGACAAATCGCAATAATTTATATTCGCGCGAAACGCGCTAATATTATTTAAAAAAAATTACAGCTTTTTAATATCAATTTTAAAAAAGTCTGCAATCTTAATGGCTGTTTTTAATCCTGGATTTCTAACACCTCTTTCAATATTAGAGTATGTCATTACATTAATACCAATGTATTTAGCTACTTCAGTTTGAGATAATTTTCTTTTTTCACGTTCATTTATTAAAATTATTCTCTTCTTGGCAGAACCCATTTATCGTTCTCCTTTATGTACATTGAATGATTATACATTTAAATATACACGCAAAACGCGCGAAAATCAAGCGGTTTTGAATAAAAAATATGTTTTTTGTAAAAAATGAATTTTATTCAAAAAACATATTTTTATTGCATATTGACCGCATTTTGAAGATAATATAATAAGAATATAAAATGTCCATACAGAGTCTAACTGTGTATATACACAGTCTATATTTAGTATTAATCCATATTGATGCTAGATAAAGTACTACAACATAACATAAAATGTCTAATAATGTTTTAGGAGTGAATGTGAAGTGGAGGAAAACTACAAATCAATAACTGGAGACAGAATTAGATACTTACGCAAGAAGCATAAAATCAAAATTCCATATATATTAAATACTCTTGATATAAGTAGATCTACATTAACTGGATGGGAAACTGGTAGACGTAAAGTAAATGGAAATGCTCTGGTTAGATTAGCAGAAATATTAGAAACCACAGTTGATTACCTAACTGGTAATACTGACGAAGAAACTACAATGGATATAAATGAACTTAAAAATATTCTTAATTCCAGTACACTAACATATGATGGCAAACCAATTACTGAAGAACAAGCAGATAATTTAAAAAAAGTTATTTCAGCACTTTTAAACAAATAAATAAAAAAAGAACATACCTCCCTATGGAAAATGTTCTTTTTTTTATTTATATGAGGTCTTTTAAAGTCTCTTCTGATGCTATTCCATTATCAACTAAAGATGTTATTATCTCATTAACATCTATAGCTCCTTGATTTATGTATGCTGTTGGATTAATTTTGTTTTGTTTACAAAGTTCAACTAATAAATCTGGTAATGTATGCATTATTGAATCCCCTCATTCGTTTAGTGTTTTTTCATTTTCTTAAAATGACTAAACTTCTCTTTAAATTAACAAAGACACCATACCAAATGTATGATGTCTTTCAACATATTAAGATATATTTGTTTTATTAAGTTCTTCCGCCACCAGGATCTGCTGTTTTATCAAAGCTTTCATGATAATCAGCTGAAGCTGTTTGTTGTTTTTCTTGTACCGATGATACGAAAGAACCTGTGATTAACGTTGCAGCTAACAATGTACCGATAATGACTTTTTTAATTTTGTTTTTCAGGAAAAGCACCTCACTAACTTTATTACTATTCGCGCGTATTTTCATTATATCACAAGTGATTTTAACGCGGATAGCAATAAAGTCAAAAAATTTGTATTTTTTCTAACATTTGTTAAAGATGATTCTTTTTTCCTATTAAATGGTTTTTGGGTAAATTAGAATAAAAAATGTCGCCTGCTTTTTCGAAAGTTAATAATGATTCTTCCATAAGAGTTAAATCATTTTGGCTAAGTGCGTAGTAATATTCTTGTTGAGGGGAAAGTTTTCCGTTTTTACTTTTCATTTGTTCCAATAATGATATACCCTTTTTAAGGTCTTCTGGATTTCCGTTAGATACTAAATAGTAAGCTTTTTCTGCTGGATCTGTCAGAAATAAATCCTCATAATCTTCATGGAATATTTTTATAAAATCATGAGTGGATTCTAATAAATCTTTAAATCTTAAATTGGTTCCTGAACCTAACTTATTGTATAAATCCAGCGCTTTCTTATTATAATTAATACTTTTTTCATAAGAACTAAAAACATGTATTTCACTCAATAAGTTCAACATATATATTTTTTCCAAAGGATAGTTCTCACTTCGTTTTATAACATCATTACAAATATCAATAGCAATTTCCAATTCAGATTGTTTTTGGTGAGCCCTTGCAACAGTATCTAGTATCTTTAATTCAAGGGATTCCTTGATATACTGGTTTGGAATTGATTTTATCAATTCCAAAAGATCTTCTGCCAAAATATGCACCATGCCAACAGCTTGTAAATTAATGCAACATGATAAAGATTTGACGTTAATTAAAAGATTGGTTTCATTATTTTCTTCAGGAGTTATTGATTTCAGTTTTTCTAATTCCCAGTACACTTGTTTTTCGCTTAAAATACCCTCGTTACGTTCCGCTATAACCTTATATACTTTCAGATATGGTTCATCAGCATACTTCTTTATTATTTGTTTAATTAGGTCCTCTCTGCCATGACTATCTAGAAATTCTGTAGCAGCTCTTACATCGCCCAAATCATCAATATTTAATGCATACTCTGCTATGTAATTAGAAATAACATTTGTGTCATCATATATTAATTTTAATAGCTCAACAAATTTATCAAATGATATATGGTTTTTAAGACTGAAATAGTGGGATATTTGTCCTTTGCTAACTCCTAAATACTTGCCAAGTTTCTCATATGTAAAACCAAATTTTTTGGCATCGTTTTTTAGCTTGTCCAAATAATTACTTCCCACTAAAATCCCTCCCTAACCATATTTTTGTAATTAAAAGTTTAACCCCTAAAGGCAAACTTTGCAACTTATATTTTATAACATTGTTGATAGTTATATAATTTATTAGTTAAATATGGTATATTGTTATAAAAATTATGTATTAGTCAAATTATGTCACATTATGGGGATTATGATGAAAAAAATCGAATTTACATTAAATCAGGTATTGAAAAAACTTAATGTTACACCTAATAAGGTTGCTACATTGGCGCGAGTTGCTCCCAAGACTGTATATGCACTTAAAAATAATAATGTAGATCGTGTTCATATTGATACTTTAGAAAATATTTTGCATGTTTTAAATGAGGTTGCTGCAGAAAAAGGAGAAGAACCAATTGAGTTGTGGGATTTAATGAAGTATAAATAATAAATCCTTCTTTAATTTTTTCTTGCAAAATGCGCGAAAAATACATATACTAATACATAAGACAAGTAATTCAAAATACATAAAAAAACCTGTCTCAATGGACAGGAATTATAAAGTAAAAGAAGCTCGATGCGGCAAACATCAGAGCTTCCAAGGAATTTCGCCACTCACCTACCAAAGTAAGGGGAAATGATTTAACTTAATTTAGTTAAGTTAATTATACCCATATTTTATTTTAGTGTCTAGAGTTTTTATTAAAACTTGGCGAATTTCCTTCACAAAAATTAGTGGAGGTTTTTTTTATGGCAAATATAGATTCTAAAATGTTAGCAATAAATTGGATGTCAGCTTCAGCTTTTGTTCCAGTAAATAAATTGATTGCTCGTAAATTTGGTATTGACTTCGCTGTTTTACTCGCTGAAACAATCAACCAATATAAAAGATGGTTTGAACAAAATAAGCTGCAAGATGATATGTTTTATTGGACAGAAGAAGACTGTGAAATGGAGACTACTTTGAAAAAGGGTAAGCAAGCTAAGATATTCAAAGAAATGGAAGATCATAGTTTGCTAAAAAGGCATACGAAAAGATTAGTAACTGGAAAGACAACTAGATATATACATATTTTTTGGGATGCTGTTGCTGAACTGATGATAAACGATGATGAACAAATGAAGCAAAAAATTAAAAATCGCATTGAAGAACGTAAACAGAAACAAAAAATCCATAAGATGAACTTTGTCTTAAAAAGTGAAAAGACAAGCATCAAAACTGAAAGTTCTTCGGAAGTTTCAAATACGAACTTCCCGGAAGTTCCAGAATCAAACTTCGGGAAGTTCCAAAATGGAACACAAGTAATAAGTAATATAAATAAAAACATAAATAATAATAATAATATAAATAATCTTAACCATAATCATAGTGTAGTAGATAAATATAATATTTTATGGAATTCAAAGATACCTCAAGATTTAAAGAACAAGATTAAGGTTATGATGGTGGATAATATTATTAATTTATCAGCTGTTCAAATTCAATTAATTGAAGATGCTTACTTTTACCAAGTTAACAAAGGTTATATTGAACCAAAATGTTCTAATGATGATACCTCTGCAATTAATGACTATGAGTTTTCTTTAGCTATTTCTAAAATGCTTAAAACCGTTAAAAATATTGATAACATGAATGGTCTTATTCAAAAATGGGTTAGTAATGCCTTTGATTATAAAATTAGAACGCTGGACAAGCCTGAGGAAGGAAACGTATTTGACCAATTTAGAATGATGTTTAGTTAACTTATAAGTCTATTAATTCTACGCGTTCAGTTGGCAAGAGACATTTGTATTAACGTACTTCTATAGGGCTTTTGCCATCTTAATGAATGTATTATAATTTTCTATATATCTTTGAACGCGTAAAATTATTTAGTTAAAAAAAAGAAACGGCTTTGCTGCCATTTCTTCATCGATTCTATTTGAACAACTTACCTAGTAATTTGCTAGTGGCTTTTCCTGTAGTTTTTCTGGCTACACGTTTACCTATTGTGCCTTTTTGGACGGCATTAACATCACGAAGAAGGCTTGCTGCTTTATACAGGAATGAACTTACTTTATTAAGACTCATTTAGAATGGCTCCTATTCATCATCGTCGTCAAATTCAATAAGCTTATTAACTTTTTCTAATTCTGACCAGTCTATGCTTTCTTTATTTGGTTCTGATGGTTCTTTTTCTTTGGTGCTGCCACCATTCATCACAAGGAATAAAGATTTCAAATGGTCCTGAATGATGTTACGCTGTTCTGGTGAAACAGAAAAAGGCAAAGTAAGGGAAATGGTATTCCCCTTATCTGCCATTTCCTCTTGGATCTTTGAAAAAAGTAAATTTGATAAGTATTTGTTTCTGTTTATATTTCTAGGCTGATTAATGAATTCTAGGATTTCTTCTGAAGTATTTACTGGTATTCTTATTGAAACATTAGATCCAGGCTTTAATTCCTTGAGTTCTTTCATTATCATCATCCTATAACTAATAATTGTTCTTCTGTATAACCAGCG
>Ga0058696_1000796_pt1 | contig 13172 bp, 14 predicted proteins | sample AgamicMgSfrz_FD_55077 | JGI IMG/M metagenome (GOLD analysis project Ga0058696, IMG submission 55077) | Agave microbial communities from Guanajuato, Mexico - Mg.Sf.rz | ecosystem: Host-associated > Plants > Phyllosphere > Phylloplane/Leaf | place: Guanajuato, Mexico | collected 2012-05-30 | reverse complement strand
AATATTGATATTGGGGAGAATGCGGATATCAAGCCAGGCATGGCCGTCACTTCCCAAGAAGGTCTGGTTGGGGTGATCAGTCACGTCAGCGCGTATACATCAACAGTGAATCTGCTGACCTCGATGGATGCGAATGATCCCAATTCCAATGCCATCGCAGCAACAGCGGTGGGCAAGGAAGATACTGTTTTCGGTATGATNGAGAGCTTTGATCCGAAGACAGGCATGTTTAAGATGACTAAGATCTCGGAAGAGTCTGATATCAAAAAAGGTGACGAAATTATCTCATCAGGCATTATCAATAATTTTCCGAAGTATATGCGAATCGGGGAAGTCAAGAAAATTGAAGTTGGCGAATACGGGCTGACACGTACAGCAACGATTGAACCCTATGCAAGCTTCTTGGATTGGAAAGAGCTGATGGTGGTTATTCCTCCCGAGGTGAAGGAGTAATGGTGACACGCAAGCAAGTCTTGTTCCTGTTGCTGTTCGTTTTGTTCATCGCGGAAGGAACGATTTTGCCGCTGCTTATTCCTTCCGGATGGCAATTGCGCATTTCGGCCAATCTGGTCTATGTCGTCATTCTGTTTATCGCTGTATATCATCATCGCCACACGGCTCTGGTGCTAGGCATATTTTTTGGACTGCTCCATGACGTTGTATTCTATGGAGAGATGATCGGACCTTATGGATTCGCAATGGGGTTATCTGCGTATATGATGGGGCTTATATTCCAGGCACCGCGTGCACCGCTACCAGTTATGGTTACGGTCGTCATTTTGGGGAGTCTGCTTAATGACACCATGTTGTTCTTTTTATATAAGCTCTTCCGCCTTAATCACGTGACCTTTGACTGGGCATTGCTTGAATACATGATTCCCAATCTGTTCATCCATTTTGTGTTTGCCCTGATCATTTATACTCCGCTGCGGAAGCAGCTGGAGCGTATCGGCAAGAGAAAGAGCAAGGTGCAGGAGGCATCCTGATACATTTGTTGGAGCGGAAAGCAGGAACTTCGAGGCCCGGGCACGAAATGTAATGAGATGGGAGGGACAGGCTTATGACGGTAAAATCGAATCACGTAACGATTAAAGGCATCCGAGACGGCTTGGTTTTCCTGTTGGACGATCAATGTGAATTCGAGGAATTGCTCTATGAGCTCCGCTATAAGCTGGAACACAGCCATCAAAATATTTTGACCGGACCGATTGTTCATGTGGATATCAAGCTGGGCAGCCGCGAAGTGACAGAGGACCAAAAAGATGCGATATTGGACATTCTGAAGCAAAAAGGAAATCTGCTCATTCGCTCCATCGATTCACCAGCCCTTAAACCGGAGGTTAAAGGGCCACCGCCGATTGTTACGATGTGTGGCATGGTGCGTTCAGGTCAAGTGCTTCATCACGAAGGTAATCTCCTGTTTCTTGGGGATATCAATCCGGGGGGCACGGTGACGTGTACCGGAGATATATATGTTTTGGGTTCACTCAGAGGCATGGCTCACGCTGGAATCGGCGGGGACGATGAGTCAATCATTGCAGCATCGGTATTTGCACCGACGCAGCTTCGAATCGCTGATATCATCAGCCGTCCCCCTGACGAATGGGAGAGCCGGGATACCGGGATGGAATTTGCTTATTTACAGGACAATCAGATGCAGATCGACAAGATGAGCAATATCGTTCGGTTGCGCCGAGATTTTAATGTGTTTAAAGGAGTGTAGCTCATGGGAGAAGCGATCGTGATCACTTCGGGTAAGGGCGGCGTTGGTAAAACAACGACCTCAGCAAACATCGGAACAGCGCTGGCGCTGCTCGGAAAAAAAGTTTGTCTGGTAGATACCGATATCGGCCTTCGCAATCTGGATGTTGTGATGGGACTCGAGAACCGGATTATTTACGATCTGTGTGACGTGGCAGACGGGCGCTGCCGTCTGAATCAGGCGTTGGTGAAAGACAAACGCTTCGAAGAACTGTATATGCTGCCTGCAGCACAAACAAGAGACAAAAACTCTGTGTCACCGGAACAGGTCAAGGACATTATTCTTGAATTGAAAAAAGATTTTGAATATGTCATTATCGATTGCCCTGCCGGGATTGAACAGGGATTCAAAAATGCGGTCGCTGGAGCAGATCAGGCCATCGTGGTGACTACACCTGAGAATGCCGCTGTACGTGATGCGGATCGGGTCATCGGTCTACTCGAAAGCTCGCATATCCAATCACCGAAGCTGGTTGTAAACCGTATTCGGAACAACATGGTCAAATCGGGCGACATGCTTGATATTGATGGGATTTTACAAGTCCTCAACATTGATCTGATTGGCATTGTGCCAGATGATGAACTTGTCATCAAAGCGGCTAACTCTGGAGAGCCTACGGTTATGAATCCGGATTCTCTTGCAGCGATTGCATATCGGAACATTGCCCGTCGCATTCTGGGAGATACGGTTCCGCTAATGCAATTAGAGCAGAAAAAGGGCGCGTTCTCTCGCTTTAAAAAGTTTTTTGGTATGGGTTAAACGTTTGTCCTCATAGATTAATACTTACAGCCGTGGCCTTTGCAGCCCGGCTTTTTTAATGCCTCAGCACACAGAAATCCGCTATCGATTTTCTCTATATTGAACTCCACTTTTGCAGGTTAATTTCACTGGGTGGAGTTATTTTGCTTCGACCCGGAAGCTTGTTCATATTATGAAAGAGCTCTTCATAGGATGTATTAAACAAGCCTCGGCGGGAGGATATTCCATGAATACGAAACTTCGAATCAAGCAGAGAAGAGAAGAACGCATTCGGCGGTTGCTGGATGGTGCTGCGATGGAGCTTATGCAGGAAGCGAACTCTGGGTCAGGCAAGAAGGTTTCCGAAAGCCCAAGACCTACTACTTCTTTTGATATACAGGGTCAGACAAGACATGTTGGATCACTCATGTCAGATCAGGAAAGGGATCCCGAATGGCTTTGGAAAAAAGAGAACGGACATTACGGTCCAGGTGGTCATGCACGTTTTAACTTGATGAAATCGCTGGTGCGAAGAACAGTAGTTAGTGCATTGGTTTTTGGTGCGGTGTGGGGACTGTTTCAACTCAATGCGTCATGGACATCTTCCCCCAAAACAGTAATTGCAGATGCGCTGCACCGGGATATGGACTTTGCCTCGGCAGCTCTCTGGTATGAACGGCACTTTGGCGGAACGCCGTCTTTCCTTCCGGTGTTGGGCCACACGACAGATGTTGTTAATGGCTCCGGAGTTAGATCATTGCTGGGCAAACCCCTATCGGGGACAATTGTTCAACCGTTTGCGCTGAGTATGAAGGGCATAGAGATCGTCCCGGATGCAGAGGGGACTGGATTGGTACAGGTAGTCAGTTCGGATGCAGGGCGAGTCCTGCAAGTTCTTGGTGATCCAGAGAATGGGATAACCGTAGTCATCCAGCATACCGGCAACTTGACTGCGATATACGGCCGGCTGAACGAGAGCGAAGTCGAAGCGAATGATTGGGTGGAGGCCGGAAATGTCGTTGGAACCCTTAAGTCCACAGGCGGAGAACAACCCGCCACGCTATATTTCGCTGTAAAAGAGGGCGAAGAGTATGTAGATCCTGCGGAAGTGGTTGCCCTTGATTAGGTTATGGGGTGTACGCATATCGCTGCATCCGTTTTTTGTCATCGTTATGCTGGCTTCCTTGGCCACTGGACATTTTATCGAACTGATCACGCTGTTTGCGATCGTATTTATTCATGAATGTGGACATGCTGCGGCGGCAGCCCTACTGGGCTGCCGTGTCCTTTCAATTCAGATGCTTCCTTTTGGCGGCGTGGCCGTTATTGAAGACGGGGGGAGGCTTACGGCTGGCCGGGAAATCGTAATTGCGCTGGCGGGNCCCCTGCAAAATATATTGATGGTCGGTATCACTTTGCTGCTGCAATACGCCAACCTGGGAGANCCGGTNTTCTTGGCGTATATTATCCAAGGGAATCTGCTGATCGCCCTGTTTAACCTGCTGCCCGTGCTTCCACTGGATGGGGGAAAGATCGTGCAGGCGCTGGTTAGTCTCGTTGCTCCCTACTATACGACACTAATGTGGACCTATCGGATTAGCATCCTGTGCAGTACAGGTGTTATTTTGTTTGCCATCAGCAAATGGATCACTGGAGACTACGGTCTGCCTCTGAATATATTGCTAATTGGTCTTTTTCTGTTCTATTCCAACATTACTGATTATCGAAACGTGCCCTACCGCTTTATCCGTTTTTTGATGAATCGGGAAGGTGCATTTGCCCATCATGCCGCTACAGGCAGTTTGGCGCAGCCGATAATCTCATTTCCGGCGAAACCTTTGGATACTATTCTGCGTCTATTAAAGAGAGAGAAATATCATATGGTATATGTGATGAACAGACAGGGACGAATTATGGCCGTTTTGCCTGAACAGCGTATTATCGGTTCTTATTTCAAGCAAAACACAGACAAACTGTAATACGGTTGGTGAACTCGTCCCAAATTGGGGTAATACATATACATTGAGAATTGTAATGACACAGAATGGATGTGGATGAATTGAATTGTCTTCTAGAGGTCAAGCCATGAAACAAATGATCGTACATAATGAACACAACCTCATGCAAATGGCGCTTCTGGAAGAAGGCAAAGCTGTGGAATTTACGGCAGAACGTACACGCGAACGTGGGCTGCTTGGTTCGTTTTTCAAAGGACGGGTCGTCAACGTATTACCGGGTATGCAGGCTGCTTTTGTGGATATAGGTCAGAAAAAAAATGCCTTTCTATATGTGGATGATGTCCTGCACCCTCATTTGGAGAAACAACCCAAGGTGAAGCCTTCCATCTCCGAATTGCTTCGTCCAGGTCAGGATGTCATCGTTCAGGTTCTGAAAGAGCCGGTAGGAGGCAAAGGAGCCCGGGTGACGACACACTACTCACTGCCGGGCCGATGGCTTGTCTACATGCCGATAGCGGACTACATAGCCGTTTCCAAGAAGATTGCCCGTGAAGGGGATCGCTCCCGTCTCAAAGCCTTGGGTGATCAGCTCAGANGGGGANANGANGGGCTTATCATTCGAACCGTATCCGCAGAGGAGCAGCGTGAAGCCATTGAGGCTGACTTGGAAACGTTGCGTGAGCAGTGGCGTTTGATATGCGAGAAAGCTGACAGTTTGCCTTCACCGAGCCTATTGCATCGGGATCACAGTATGGTACAGCGAATTATCCGGGATGTGTATACACCAGGCAGCGATGAGGTAATTACAGATAGTGAAGGACAAGCCCGTGAAGTGAAGGCTTTGCTAGAGGAGATCTGTCCAGGCCATCAGCCGAAGGTACAGGTTTACCGGGGCGAGGAGTCGATCTTTGCTGCGTATGGTGTCCAGGAGCAGCTTAACAAGGATTTTGCGCGGAAAGTATGGCTACCCGGTGGTGGTTATATCGTCATAGATCATACGGAGGCTCTTACTGTGGTGGATGTTAATACAGGCAAATTCACCGGAGGCGGCGGGGATAGCTTGGAAGAAACCGTAACGGAAACCAACATGCAGGCAGCCGTTGAGATTGCACGTTTGATGCGTTTACGGGACATTGGCGGCATGATTATTGTGGACTTTATTGATATGGAGGAAGCGACCAATCGGCAGGAAGTGGCTGCAGCGCTGGAAGCCGAACTCAAAAAAGACCGAACCAAGGCATTTGTCATGGGCTGGACCAAGCTGGGTCTGCTTGAACTTACGCGTAAAAAAGTCCGGGAAGAAAGTACACTTCCATATGTGGAGCCTTGTTCCTCATGTCATGGGACAGGTAAAAGATATATTTCGCCATTGCATTGATTTTTATTAGAGATAGTGATATAATCATCGGGTATGTGTTTAGCCAATTGGTCTTGCACATGCTGTAACCGCACTGGCCGGGTACAAGAACAGCTCCGCAAGGAGGCTGTCACCTGAGACCGGGCGAGTCTGAGACATGAGGAGGTGCAAGGCAAATGTACGCAATTATTGAAACAGGCGGCAAACAGTACAAAGTCCAAGAGGGCGATGTTCTGTTCATCGAGAAATTGACTGCGAACGATGGCGAAAGCGTAACGTTCGACCGTGTCCTGGCTGTATCTAACGATCAAGGTTTGACAGCAGGTACACCATTGGTTTCCGGAGCTACTGTAACGGCTAAAGTGGAGAAACATGGCAAAGGTCAAAAGGTTGTTGTATACAAATACAAACCGAAAAAGAACTACCATGTGAAGCAAGGTCACCGTCAACCGTACACTAAAGTAACTATCGAGAAAATCCAAGCGTAAGAGGGTGCGATAAGTGATTATCGTTCAAATCTTTCGTAACGATGACGAGAGCATCGATCGCTTTTCCATCAAAGGGCATGCCAATTATGCCAAGCGGGGAGAAGATATCGTATGTGCCGGGGTATCCGCTGTTACAGTGGGTACGGTGAATTCGATCGAAGCACTGACGGGTGTCGAAATGGATGCCAAAATGAAGAATGGCTTTTTAAGCGCTTCTTTGCCAGTGTTGGAGAGAGACGGAACTTGGTCCCAGGTGCAATTGCTGCTCGAATCTATGGTTCTTATGCTCACTGATATTGCAGAGTCATACGGGAAGTATATTAAGATAGAGCAACTCAAATAAGTAAAGAAGGAGGACAACCAATCATGTTGAAATTAAATCTTCAGTTATTCGCATCGAAAAAAGGTGTAGGTTCCACGAAGAACGGTCGTGACAGTAGAGCGCAACGCCTTGGCGTTAAGCGTGCTGACGGTCAAACAGTAACTGGTGGTAGCATTCTTGTTCGCCAACGNGGAACAAAAATTCACCCAGGTACGAACGTGGGTATCGGTAAAGATGACACTTTGTTTGCGAAAGTGGACGGCGTTGTGAAATTCGAACGTTGGGGACGCGATCGCAAAAAAGTAAGCATTTACCCTGTGGACGTTGCTCCAGTAGCAGCAGCAGTAAAAGCATAATATCGGCATTCCGCCTAAGGAGCCTTCGGCAATTTTGCCGGAGGCTCTTTGTATTTAGGGGTGGTATACATGTTTTCGATAATGAACTGGTAGAAAAGACATGTTATACTTGGTTACGGTGGGGTTTAAAACCAACCGAGTTTTGTAGAACGGGGAGAAGCCATGAAATCTTGGAAAAGAGTGCCGTGGATTGCGGCATGTTCACTTCTGATTCCTTTGGTTTTCGTTATGCTGTATCCGGCAGCCATTTCGAGTGCTGTATGCGCATTGTGGTCCGTGGCCGTAATCTTTGTTTCAATGAATGTGATGAAGAGACAGGCGGAAGCGGAACGCAGAACCATCATACAATCTATGGAAAAGACAGCAATTGCATCACTAAATCATCATCGGCATGATTGGATGAACGATCTTCAGGTGTTATATGGATATCTTCGGCTGGGCAAACTTGATAAATCCGTGCAATGTGTGGAAAGAATAAAAGAACGGGTAACCGAGGAAAGTCGGATTTCCAAATTAGGCATTCCCTCACTCGTTTTTTATCTCCAGTCTTTTCGTGCCAGTGGCGCCGCTCTGGAATTGCATGTGGAAGTCGAGGAAGAGTTGCAGCTTAGTGCTCTGATCTCTCCCGAGGATGGCGAGTCGCTTACGGGCGCAATTGCAGATGCAATCAGAGCCTATCAATACGGTGGCGGCCGGTCGTCTTGGGGAGAGGTTCGCAAACTGACCTTGAACTTCGGACAAGACCATGGGGATGTGGTTGTTCGGCTGGACGGGGATCAAACACCCGATCCAGAAACATTGCGGCAGCTTAATGCCGTACTCAAAGGAAAAAAAGTCAGAACGGAGCAGCTTCCGTCTGAAGACACGTTTATACAATTTAGAATGCCGTGTGGAATATAGGAAGAAGGGGTAGCCATGTTTGTAGATAAAGCGAAGATTTATGTAAAAGCAGGAGACGGAGGAGACGGAATTATTTCGTTCCGTCGTGAGAAGTATGTACCAAACGGCGGACCTGCCGGGGGTGATGGAGGCAGAGGAGCTGACATCATTTTCCGCGTGGATGAAGGTTTGCGTACGTTGATGGATTTTCGTTACCAACGTCACTTCAAGGCCCCGCGTGGTGAGAAGGGACGTAATAAAAGTCAGCATGGTGCGAACGCTGAGAACATGATTGTGCGTATTCCACCTGGGACTGTGATTTTGGATGAAGACAGTGGAGAAGTATTGGCAGATCTGACGCGTCATGGCCAACAGGTTGTCGTTGCTCGTGGTGGCCGAGGCGGCCGGGGGAATATCCGGTTTGCAACACCGAACAATCCAGCTCCTGAACTTGCCGAAAATGGTGAAGAGGGCGAAGAACGCTATATTGTGCTTGAGCTTAAAGTTATGGCGGATGTGGGTTTGGTTGGTTTCCCGAGTGTCGGGAAATCTACACTGTTGTCGGTTGTATCAGCGGCGAAGCCGAAGATCGGAGCCTATCACTTTACGACCATTACGCCTAACCTGGGTGTAGTGGGTGTAGGTGAAGGACGCAGCTTCGTTATGGCTGACTTGCCAGGATTGATTGAAGGGGCTCATGAAGGCATCGGACTTGGACATGAGTTTTTGCGCCATGTCGAACGTACCCGCATCATTATTCACGTTGTGGATATGTCTGGTTCGGAAGGACGCGATCCGTTTGAGGACTGGGTCAAAATCAACGACGAGCTGAAGCTGTACAATCCGGTACTCGCGGAGAGACCTCAGATTGTGGCAGCCAACAAAATGGATATGCCGGAATCGGAAGAGAATCTGGAGCAATTTATGCAAAAGGTTCGTGAAGTTCAACCGGATATCGAAATCATGCCGATCTCGTCTCTCACTCGTCAAGGAATTCAAGAACTCCTGTATCGTGCGGCCGATCTGCTTGATCAGATTCCGGACGAAGTCGTGGTGGAAGAAGTAGCGGACATATCTGAACGCAAAGTGTACAGTCTGGATAAGAAAGAAGACGAAGGCTTCCGGATTGTGCGGGAGAATGAAATCTTTGTTGTGGAGAGTGCCAAGATTGATCGCATGATGAAACGGATGCAGCTGAACTCGCATGAGGCCATCCTTAAACTGGCGCGTACACTGCGTCATATGGGTGTGGATGAAGAGCTCCGTAAACGTGGGGCTGAAGAAGGCACGATTGTGCGTATTGGCGATTTCGAATTTGAATTCGTAGAAGGCAGCAGCTACTATTAAGTTTGGGATGTAAAATTTAATGTATGGCTGTGCACATATAAACGAACATGTAGACGCAGAGAAGTGGGAAATGACCCGCGGCTCTGCGTTTTTTGTTTTTCCTAACATGAGGCAGGGAGAAACTTGTATACTTTGAGAAACGGTTTTGAAAAAAATAGACATGTAACGTATTGCCCTTTTAGTATAGATCCGATATAATGTCCACTATATGAAAACATGAGTCTTTGAGGAGAGGACGTTCTGTGAATGAACGCTATTACTTAGTACGGGAAGACATTTTGCCAGAAGCCGTGGTGAAGACGATGCAGGTGAAAGAGCTGCTTGCTTCGGGGGATGTCAAAACAGTGCATGAAGCGGTAGAGCAGGTCGGATTAAGCCGAAGTGCTTTCTATAAGTATAAGGATGGAATTCACCTCATCAACCAATTAGAACGGGAAAGAATCGTCACCATTTCGATTGATCTGGAGCATCAATCTGGTATATTGTCACGTGTATTAGGACATGTGGCTGGATATGGAGCCAACGTACTCACGATTAATCAGAGTATCCCGCTTCAAGGAAGAGCCAATGTCGTTATCTCGGTAGAGACGTCACATCTTCACGGAGAAATCGGTGAAATGTTGGATCGGATGCAGGATATGCCAGGGGTTAGGCGCACACGGATTGTAGGTCAGGGCTAACTGGATTTTATCTCATAACGTCCGGATATATGCAAAAAAACTGCTTCACTGTACATAGAGAGCGTACAGAGTTGGCAGACATAAAAGACATTAGGGGGTAGATCGTTAGTGAAACCGGTAAAAGTGGGATTGTTGGGACTCGGAACGGTAGGAACGGGAGTCGTTCGCATCGTGGAAGGGAATCAGGAGGATCTAAGCAGTCAGGTCGGCTCACCGATTGTTATCGAGAAGATTTCCGTGAAAAATACGGTTAAGGATCGCGTCATTGCTGTGGATCGTGCCAAACTGACAGAAGATCCGTGGGAAGTTATTCGCCACCCGGACATTGATGTGATCGTTGAGGTTATGGGTGGTATTGAGCAGACTAAAGAGTACATTCTTGAAGCGCTGGAGCGTGGGAAACATATCGTAACGGCTAACAAGGATCTGATGGCTCTCCATGGCTCCGAGATTTTGGCGAAGGCACAGGAGAAGAAATGTGATGTCTTCTATGAAGCCAGTGTGGCCGGTGGGATTCCCATTATCCGCACCCTGATTGAAGGTTTCTCCTCTGACCGGATTACTCGCATTATGGGGATTGTGAACGGAACAACGAACTTTATTTTGACCAAAATGAGCCAGGAAGGCGCTTCTTATGAAGAGGTTCTTGCAGAGGCACAGGCTCTGGGTTATGCGGAAGCAGATCCAACTTCGGATGTGGAGGGACTTGATGCCGCTCGTAAAATGGCAATACTGGGAACGCTGGGCTTCCGCACCAATGTGGAACTGCAAGATGTAGCCGTTAGTGGTATTTCTTCGGTAACCCGTGAGGACATTACGTATGCCAGAAGACTCGGTTATGAGATGAAACTGCTTGGAATTGCGGATTGCCGTGATGATGAGATCAATATCAGTGTTCAGCCTACCATGGTTAGACAGAGCCACCCGATTGCCTCCGTTAATGGCGTGTTCAATGCGGTGTATGTACATGGGGAAGCAGTAGGCGAAACGATGTTCTATGGTGCGGGTGCGGGTGAACTTCCAACGGCCACTTCCGTAGTTGCAGATCTGGTAGCTGTGATCAAAAACCTGAAGCTTGGCGTAAACGGACTTAAAGCCATCGTTCCTTACAAACAGAAGCGTCTGCAAAGCGATGAACAGATTATGTCGAAAAACTTCATTTTGCTGCACGTGGACGACAAAGCAGGTGTTTTGGCACAAATCACGCAAATTTTTGCCGAGTATGAAGTCAGCCTGGCTTCGGTAGTTCAACAGCCGAATGAGCATAACCCGGATGCTGAGATCATCATCGTTACTCATAATGCAAGCAAGGCGAGCATGGATAAAGTGTTGAAACATTTTGAATCTCTTAGCGTTATTCGCCGCATCAAGAGTGTATATCGGGTTGAAGGTTAATTTCTTAATCGTACCGTTGAATTACTGGATTGGATTGAATGCAAAATTTTATATAAATACAGGTCCTCATCTTCGCATTATTTAATCATAAAGGAGCTTACTACAATGAGATATCAAGGATTGCTGCAAACGTACAAAGAGTACCTTCCGGTTAATGAAAATACACCTATGCTTACGCTTCAGGAAGGGAATACCCCACTGATCCATGCCGAAAATCTGTCCAAGGAACTTGGACTGAATCTATATTTCAAATACGAAGGCTTGAACCCAAGTGGTTCTTTTAAAGACCGGGGAATGGTAATGGCTGTAGCGAAAGCGATGGAAGAGGGTAGCCGTACCATCATGTGTGCCTCTACAGGTAATACTTCAGCTGCTGCAGCTGCATATGCGGCACGCGGTGGTCTGAACTGTATCGTCTTGATCCCTAACAATAATATCGCACTGGGCAAACTGGCTCAGGCCATGATCTACGGGGCCAAAGTGATTGCGATTAATGGTAACTTTGACCGTGCACTTGAAATTGTACGTGAGATTACAGCGAAGCACCCAATTACACTGGTGAACTCTGTGAACCCTTACCGTATTGAAGGTCAAAAAACCGCTGCTTTTGAAGTGGTCGATCAATTGGGCCAAGCACCTGACGTACTCGCAATCCCAGTCGGTAATGCGGGGAACATCTCTGCTTACTGGAAAGGCTTCAAAGAATATAAAGAGGCGGGGAAATCGGATTCCTTGCCACGCATGGTTGGTTTTGAAGCAGAAGGCGCGATGGCCATCGTTAAGGGAGAGCCGATTCTTGAGCCAGAGACTGTGGCTACAGCAATCCGTATCGGTAATCCGGCTAGCTGGAAGACCGCTGTAACCGCGGCTGAAGAGTCCGGCGGACAGATCAATTATGTAACGGACGAGGAAATTCTGACAGCATACCGTACGATTGCGGCACGAGAAGGCATCTTCGCTGAACCGGCATCGGCTGCTTCGGTTGCAGGAGTATATAAATTGAAGCAGGAAGGATACTTTAAAGGCGGAGAGACGGTTGTATGTGTCTTGACGGGTCATGGTTTGAAAGATCCGAACATCGCGATCAAAACGGTAGCAACAGAGCCGCTTGTTGTAGATGACTCGGAAGAAGCGGTAATGGCAGCCATTGCACAGCTGGAGCAGCAATCCGTATGAGTTTGCAGCAAAGAGTTACAGTAAAAGTACCTGCAAGTACAGCCAATCTGGGTCCAGGGTTCGACACCCTGGGCATGGCATTGTCTTTGTATGCCTGGATTGAGATGAAGCCGTCCGACCAGACGGTGTTTCATCTGTATGGAGATCATCTGAATGGTTTGCCGACGGATAAATCCAATCTAATCTACGAAGTCGCACAAATGGTATTCAATGAAGCAGGTGTGTCTGTGCCTGAGTTAGAGATTTCCATGGTTTCGGATATTCCTCTTACCCGTGGACTGGGAAGCAGCGCATCTGCCATTGTCGGAGCGCTGGCTGCCGCGAATGCATTAATTGGTTCTCCGTTATCGGACGATAAGTTAATGGATATGGCTACTTCGCTCGAAAAGCACCCGGATAATGTGGGGGCTTCTCTATATGGGGGTATTATCGCTGCAGCGTGGGATGGCAGTCATGTAGATCACATCCGTATTGAGCCGCATCAGGATTTACAGACTCTAGTCATCGTGCCAGACTTCGAGCTTTCGACTTCAAAAGCAAGAAATGTCATCCCGCAGCAATTTGACAAGTCGGATGTCGTGCATAATATCAGCAGGTCTTCCCTGCTGGTTGCAGCGCTGGCAAGCGGGCGGTTGGATATGATACAAAGGGCGATGCTGGATCGAATCCACCAACCATACCGGGCATCCTTGGTACCGGGCATGACTGAAATTT
>Ga0058696_1000795_pt1 | contig 13189 bp, 17 predicted proteins | sample AgamicMgSfrz_FD_55077 | JGI IMG/M metagenome (GOLD analysis project Ga0058696, IMG submission 55077) | Agave microbial communities from Guanajuato, Mexico - Mg.Sf.rz | ecosystem: Host-associated > Plants > Phyllosphere > Phylloplane/Leaf | place: Guanajuato, Mexico | collected 2012-05-30 | reverse complement strand
CCTATCCCGCATAGGATGAAATGAAAATGAATGAGGAGGTTTCGCTCGAAAATGGGAGAATATAGAGAGATTATTACAAAGGCAGTCGTTGCGAAAGGACGTAAATTTACAAAATCCAACCATACGATCTGCCCAGACAACAGCCCTTCCAGCATTTTAGGGTGCTGGATCATCAACCATACGTACGAAGCGGAAAAGATTGGAAAGACAGTAGAGATTTGCGGCTACTACGATATCAACGTTTGGTATTCCTATAACGACAACACACAAACAGAAGTCGTGACAGAACGAGTTGAATATACAGATACCGTGAAATTGAAATACCGTGATCCAGATTGCCTTGATGATCACGATGTAATTGCACGTGTTCTTCAACAGCCAAACTGCATTGAAGCAGTCATTTCACCAAATGGCAACAAAATTATCGTCCATGTCGAAAGAGAATTCCTAGTGGAAGTAATCGGGGAAACAAAGATAGTTGTAGAAGTATTCCCTGAACACAAAGAACATGATGGCGATGATGTATGGGGCTTGGATGTTGAGGATGAAGAGTTTGAAGATTTGAATCCTGATTTCCTTGTAGGATCTGAAGAAGAATAGAACTAGGAGTGACTTCCTAGTTCTTATTTTTTCACACATATGAGATGGTTTGCAGATGCCTGCAAACCATTTTTTTCTGGCAGAAGGAACCACCTGAAACATGCTGGTCGATTATGCTATAATGGTAGAATAATAAATTGAAATATGAGTTATGCTTTTGGAGGATTTTATGACGACGTATACGCCCATGATACAACAATACTTACAAGTAAAGGCAGATTATCAGGATGCCTTTTTATTTTTTCGTTTAGGCGATTTTTACGAAATGTTTTTTGATGATGCAATTAAAGCATCACAAGAATTAGAAATTACGCTAACGAGCAGAGAAGGCGGGGGAAGTGAACGAATTCCGATGTGCGGCGTTCCCCACCATTCGGCGAAAAACTATATTGAACAGCTAGTTGAGCGCGGCTACAAGGTGGCAATCTGTGAGCAGACAGAGGACCCGAAGCAAGCAAAGGGAGTTGTCCGCAGAGAAGTCGTTCAGTTGATTACCCCTGGAACGATGATGGAGGGAAGAAACCTTTCCGATAAGGAAAATAATTATATCGCTACAATCACCGTATTAGGTAACAATTCCTATGGATTTGCCTATAGTGATCTGTCTACAGGAGAATGCAAAGCAACAAAAACGATCGGATTTGAAGCAACTTTGAATGAACTGTCTTTATCAGGAGCTAAGGAGCTTATTATTAGCCCCGATTTCCCAGAAGAGAGCAAAAAGCGCCTGCAGGAGCGGACAACATTGACTGTTTCCTATGAAGTGGAGGCAGAGGGGCTGGAGCAATATGAAGCCTTGTTAGCTGATGTGCTCGATGAAGAGCTGCGTCTTGCTGTGGGACGATTGTTTGCTTACCTTTACAGAACGCAAAAAAGAAATCTCGATCATTTGCAGCCTGTTGCTGTTTATGTGATTGATGATTTCATGAAAATCGATTACTTCTCGAAACGAAATTTAGAGCTGACAGAAACGATTCGCTCAAAAGGAAAAAAAGGTTCTTTACTGTGGCTGTTAGATGAAACAAAGACAGCGATGGGAGGCAGGCTTTTAAAGCAATGGATCGACCGTCCCCTTTTAAATAAGGAGAAAATCGCTGAAAGGCAAAATTTGGTTGAGACGATGATAAGCCATTATTTTGAAAGAATGGATCTTCGTGAAAAGCTGAAGGAAGTGTACGATCTCGAAAGACTTGCAGGTCGGGTTGCATTCGGTAACGTCAATGCCCGTGATCTTGTGCAATTGAAAAAATCACTGCAGCAAATTCCGGCAATCCAAGAGNTGGTAGCACAGCTTGGAACAGATGCAGCAAGCAGACTAGCACTTGAATTGGATCCTTGTGAAGAGGTGACAGACTTACTAGAAACAGCAATTGTTGAAAATCCTCCTCTGTCTGTAAAGGAAGGCAATATCATTTTAGACGGCTATAATGAAGAGCTGGACAGGTATCGTGATGCGAGCCGTAACGGGAAAACATGGATTGCCCAGCTTGAGAGACAAGAACGGGAAAAAACAGGCATAAAATCGCTGAAAATCGGCTATAACCGTGTCTTTGGCTACTATATTGAAGTGACAAGAGCAAATGTTCATTTGCTTGAGGAAGGCCAGTATGAACGGAAGCAAACATTAGCAAATGCCGAACGCTATATTACGCCTGAATTGAAGGAAAAGGAAAGCCTTATTCTACAGGCAGAAGAAAAAATCGTAGAGCTGGAATATGATATTTTCACGATTATTCGCGAAACGGTTAAAGACTATATTCCAAGACTGCAGATGCTTGCAAAAACAGTCAGTGCCCTCGATGTGCTCCAGTGCTTTGCAACGGTAAGTGAGGAGCGCCGTTATGTGAAACCAGCCTTTTCATCTGAAAGAGTACTTTCCATTCAAAATGGACGCCATCCTGTCGTGGAAAAGGTCATGAATTCACAGAGCTATGTTGCCAATGGCTGTTTGATGGACAGTGATAGAGAGCTGCTGCTTATTACTGGTCCAAATATGTCCGGTAAAAGTACGTATATGAGACAGATTGCTTTAACTAGCGTCCTTGCCCAAATCGGCTGCTTTGTTCCGGCAGAGGAGGCGACATTGCCAATCTTCGACCAAGTATTCACAAGAATCGGTGCAGCAGATGATTTGATTTCTGGACAAAGCACCTTTATGGTAGAGATGCTGGAGGCGCGAAATGCTCTTCTTCATGCAACAAAGGACAGTCTAATATTGTTTGATGAAATCGGAAGAGGGACAAGCACATATGATGGAATGGCTCTTGCTCAGGCAATCATCGAGCATATCCATGACATTGTTGGCGCGAAAACATTATTCTCCACCCATTATCACGAGCTGACTGTTTTAGATGAGGAGCTTGGCCGTCTCAAAAACGTCCATGTCAGTGCAATGGAGCAAAACGGCAAGGTTGTTTTCCTTCATAAAATCAAAGAAGGAGCGGCAGACAAAAGCTATGGAATTCATGTTGCTCAATTGGCAGAGCTTCCGAAAGAGCTGATTGAAAGAGCACAAGAGCTGCTTACATCCCTTGAGCAAAAAGAGGAACACAAGCAAGTGGACAAGCCGCAAACAATAGTGAAGGAGCAATCACCGGTTGTTGAGGTGGAGTCAGATGCTCAGCTGTCGTTTTTTGATGAAGGTAAAGCACCAGCGGCTAAGCCATTGGCAGGTAAGGAAAAACAAATTCTGCAAAAGATTAAATCATTAGACATTTTAGATATGACACCAATGCAAGCATTAAATACGCTTTATGAACTGCATAAAAAAATAAAAAATGACTAAGTGCAAATAAAAGAAGAGGTGAGGAAAATGGCAAAGATATTTCAACTGGATGACGCACTTTCCAATAAAATTGCTGCAGGAGAAGTAGTTGAAAGGCCAGCCTCTGTTGTTAAAGAATTAGTAGAAAACAGCATTGATGCGCAAAGCACAAACATCGAAATTTTTATTGAGGAAGCAGGACTGCAAAGCATTCGAATTCTCGATAACGGTGCCGGAATTGACGAGGAGGATGTACTCACAGCCTTTTCCCGCCATGCGACAAGCAAGATCAAGGACGAAAATGATCTGTTTCGAATACGTACACTAGGCTTCAGAGGAGAGGCGCTGCCGAGTATCGCCTCTGTCTCCCATGTGCTTTTAACTACATCAACTGGGGAAAAGGGAACAAGTGTAGAGCTTGAAGGCGGACACCTAAAGAAGCACGAGAGCGCGCCCAGCCGAAAAGGAACAGAAATAACGGTTTCCAATTTGTTCTTTAACACCCCTGCCAGGCTTAAGTATATGAAATCCATTCATACAGAGCTCGGCAATATAACGGATATTGTCAACAGGCTTGCATTATCACATCCTGAGATTAGCTTCCGGCTCATCCATAATGACAGAAAGCTCCTTCATACGAACGGGAATGGCGATGTGAGGCAGGTTTTANCTAGTATTTATGGCTTAAATATCGCCAAGAAGATGATTCCAATCACAGGGAAATCATTGGATTTTACTTTATCAGGATTCATGGCATTGCCTGAAATCACAAGAGCATCGCGCAATTATATCTCAACAATGATTAATGGCAGGTTCATTAAGAATTACTCGCTTGTTCGCAGTATTCAGGAGGGCTACCACACATTGCTGCCAATCGGCAGGTTCCCGATTGTGCTCTTAAATGTGGAAATGGACCCGATGCTTGTCGATGTCAATGTGCATCCCTCTAAAATGGAGGTTCGCTTCAGCAAGGAGCAGGAGTTAAATGAATTGGTGAGTGCAAGCATAAAGGCAGCATTCAAGAAAAAGGAATTGATTCCGGCTGGCTTCATCCGTGAAAAAGCAAAAGCGACCAAGGATGAACAAACGTTTCTTTCCTTTGATCAAGTGAAAGAAGCTCGACCAGAAGTACCACAACCGGCACAGTCCTTTGCCTTCCCGGCATTTACAAACGAACCGCCGATTTTTGATGACATAGCTGTGCCTGCAGTGACAGAGGAGCAAGATGTGTTTGTCCGAAATGAGCCGTTTATTCCAGCGTTTAATAGTACGGATAATTACGCGCAAAAGCCAGAGCCAGAAGCAGAACATAATGAGGAGACATGGGAAGAGGAAGTGCTTGAGGATGTAGCCTCAGAAAACCGCGTCCCGCCATTATATCCAATCGGACAAATGCATGGCACGTATATTTTCGCCCAAAACGAAAGAGGCCTGTATATTATCGACCAGCATGCCGCCCAGGAACGAATTAAATATGAGTTCTATCGAGATAAGGTCGGCGAGGTTCATAACGAGCTTCAGGAGCTGTTGATTCCACTAACATTAGAATATTCATTAGACGAATGGATGAAAATTGAAGAGAATAAAGCAGAGCTCGAAAAGGTCGGCGTCTTCCTTGAACCATTCGGTCAGCAAAGCTATCTCGTCCGCTCCCATCCTCAATGGTTCCCAAAGGACGAAGAAACAGAAACAATCGAAGAAATGATCGAACAAGTCCTTTCCATGAAAAAAGTCGACATCAAGCTGCTGCGCGAAGAAGCAGCCATCATGATGAGCTGTAAAGGGTCCATAAAGGCAAACCGCCATTTACGCAATGACGAGATTGAAAGCTTGCTTGAAGAGCTGCGCCACATCAGATCCGTTTACATGCCCTCATGGCCGGCCGATTATTGTGCATTATTCTTCTTATGAGATGGAGAAGATGTTTAAGCGCGTGATGTAGCAGGGTTTTATGGGGGTGAATTTTAATTTGCCCCCAATTTGCCCCCATATTTTTAATCTTTTAGGTAAGATTCAAGTCGTAAGATACTTTCTTTTTCATGCTTTTTAGTAATATGTAGATAGACATCTGTTGTAATATTTAATGATGAGTGGCCCAGGCGGTCACTCACGATTTTTATATCGTTTCCACTCTCTAACATCATAATAGCATGGGTATGGCGCAATCCATGTGGGCTGATTTTTGGTAAATTTGCTTTATCTACAATTGTACTAATAACTTTGTTGACCCCAAAGGTTCCCATTGGTTTACCGTTCCAGGTTGTAATGACATAATTTGAATTAAAATAATTGTCTCCATATTTATGTTTATTTATATCTTGCCAAGCCTTATATTCTTTTATTTCTTCCACAAGGGTATTATCTATCGAAATAGTTCTATAGCTTGAGGAAGTTTTAGGCTCCTTTATTCCATAGTTACTCCTAGATTTTGTAATGCTAATTGTTTTTTCTTTCAAATCAATATCTCCCCATACCAATCCTAATAATTCACCTTTCCTTATACCCGTTCTTAAAAGAAGGGAGGCAATCAAATAATGATGCTTTGGACAATTATGTGCTGTTTCTAGGAATATACTCACTTCGTCTCTAGTTAAGTAGTTTCTTTTTTCTTTTACATGATCTTTTTGAATCTGTATATTTTGATATTTATTAAACTGGATGTATTCTAACTCAACGGCTTTATTAATGGCAGTACAAAAAATTGAATGTATAGTTTGTACTGTTCTTTTTGCATATTTTTCACTTAATTGATTTATGAATTTCTGATATTCTACTCTTTTTAATTGGTTGAGCTGATAAAATCCTAACTTAGGGATAATTGCTTTATTGATATAGTTTTTCCTAGAAATAAGTGTGCTTTCATGGCACATTCCTCCATAGATACTTATCCATTCTTCAAGCCAATCTTTCACACTAATTTCCTTTTTTTTTAGTATAGGGTTATTACCTAAATAAATGTCTTGCTCTATTTGAGCAGCAACAACCTGGGCCTCCTTTTTTGTTTTGAAACCAGATTTTACTTTTTCTTTTCTTTTTCCTGTTTGTGAATCTGTGAACCTAATTCGGTATTCCCATGTAGATCCGCGTTTTCTGAAACTAGCCAATTTTTCACCACCTGGTTATTATTTAATAAAATGCTATAGACTTTTATGGAACAAATAAATAGAAAAGAAGGTACATAATCATTATAAGAACATACGTTCTAATTGTAAATCAAATGATAAAATTTAATAAAATATAGAGAAGTGGAATGAATTTGTTATAATGTTTTATATAAAATTGATAGAGGAGATAAGTAGTGGATAATTTTATTTCGACAATTGTATTTGTTTTACCAGGCTTACTTTGTTATTACTGGTTGCAATGGCTAGGTTTTGTGCCTTCACAAAAACATAATGTATTTGAAATGGCCGGTATAAGTGCATTATTATGGATACCTGTTTCTGCTTTAAGCTTAGTTACATATAATTTATTGGTTTTCTTTATCAATGATGATATTAAAAATAATCATATAAGTCCTGTATTTGAGATATATTACATTTCAAATCTTATAGAATTAAAAGCTTCTTTAGGCAGTTTATGGTTTATTCTCTTTTTCGCTATAGCTAGCATTATATATAGCTATGTTTTTGCTAGGTTATGGACAGTTTACTTGTTTCATTGGTTCTTAAAACATGTAAACCACATTAGAAAAAATAAATTATATATAGGAGAATTATCTAAAAAAACCACTGTTTGGGAAGAAATTTTTATGGAGGCTGGTCCAAAAGTTATCAAAGTTATTAAATTAGATAAACCTGAAGAATATATAATAGGATCAATAAGAAAAACGTCCAGACCTTTGGAGCCTGAACGTCATATTGCATTAGATGAAATTGATTATTTTACTAAATTGATAAAAAAGTATAGTCCATTAATAAAAAATGTTTTTATAGATACAAAGGCAGGCATAGCTGTATATATCTATCATCCAGAATCCATAATAGAAATTCAAAAAAGAGATCAAGAATCAAAAGAACCTATTATTTCTCCTTGGGTTTCTGATTAGAATTATTAGATGTGTTTTTTTGATCAACTAGTCTAATTCTAGCTGTTGGTGTACAGTTAGAGTTAACTACATTTAACTCACCAGATCCATTTTTAATTGATATTTTATCATCAAGTTTATTACTCATATCTATTACACCTACTTTTAAATTGTATTTAATTTGCTTCAAATACAAATAGCTAGCCCAGTATTTTTATTTTTTTTTACTTTCTGTAGCTGGTTTTAATCGAGCGGTATTCGTATCAACTGAACTTTGAGTACTTCTTGCAGTCTCTGCATTACCGCTTGGTTTATTAGACATATAAATCACCTCCCTTATTGGTATATTTAATTTTCTTGATTTTCGTTGTGTTTTATTATTTTTATCTTATTTAGACTTTTGGTTGAATTAGGTGAAGTTACATAAAATTCAATGTATAGAACATGAGACTTAGGGATTACAATCTGATGGTAAGGATTCTCAGCCTTTTTTACGTTACTAAGTAGAATTTTTTTACCTAAGGTTTGATGTAAAAGGTAGACATTTTTAATTACATCACCGTTAATTAATGTAACATCAACTTTAATTTCTGATTTTAGATATCGACGGCCAATTGCAAAGAGAGGCACTAGAAGTAGGAAATATAAAATTGTGAAAATGATATAAGTAATATATTCCATTTTTGAAATGTATATAGATAAAATAAAATAACCATAAGTTAAAAATAAATGTGAAATATATATAACTGATAAAATGTAATAAATTACAAATTCAAACTTCTCGAACCTGCCAGGCTCGTCATTTCCTTTTACAATTTTTTTAAGTCTAAAGTAAATAAAAATAATAGCAAAAAAACTACAAACAATTACCGCTAAATTGATTAAAAAGTAATTATTAATATAATGATAAATTAAATCTTTTACATTAAAAGAATAATAAGCACATGATATTGGAAAAATAATAAAAACAAGACTGAAAGTCATTATGTAAAAAAGAAAACGCAATTCTTTACTATAAAGGGTTCTTTCAACGCGGGTTGAAGAAAGCAACGTTGCAATTCCGGGAGCAACTAAAACAACAATTACTCCTATAAGGGTTTGTAAATTATTAGATATTTCTGCGATTTGGTTTAACATATACTATTTTTCTCCTAGATGTTATAAGATTTCTAAACTCCACAATCTTTCCCTGATTTGGACAAACCCATCTACTTTATACTTATAAATTAATTCCAGCCGATAATGTGCAAACTCCTCTGTAACAAGAAAGTGATCGGCAATATCACTTATTAATATAGGCTCGTTAAGTGCAGCTGAATAAATATCTTTTAAAAAGCGGTGTGGCATAAGAAGGTATGCTGCCATTCGCCGTGCTTGACTTTCTTGTTTGTCCAAAGAAAGCTTATCAGTTAATAGCTGGGAAGAATAGTGGGAATAGATATGGCTAAATTCTTCTGCTAATAGTATTCGTTTTTCAATTGGATCTAGGTTAGGGACAATATAGATTGTACCACGGCGACCGTTTTTCTTTGGAATGGAGTATGATTTTAAATGTTTTATTGCTGTATACTCTTCATTTTCTGCAAAATATTTATGGTCAAGCGGTTTGATAATAATTCCATATCTCCAGCAGATGTCATAAATATCAATTTCATCTGCATATTGGTAATTAAAATTTAAAAGAACTTTATTTGCCCGTTCTTCCCATGTATCTATTCTGTTTTCTAAAAGGTGCATCTGTTTTACTCCAAACGTAAAAAATTGTTATTTCGTTATAAAGAACTTAATAGTTCGTATGAAAGAACAAGATAGGTTGTTGAATATATTCTATTTAATTTAACTTATAAACTAAAAGTAACACGATTATAATAATCGCGTTACTTTATGAGTGATAAATTAATCTTCTTCATTTTCGTCGTTATCAATGTCATACTTCGATAAGACAACCTTGACTGGGTCTAATATATTAATTGTTAATTCTTTATCCTCGTATCCACCAGTTATTTGTTCTGTATTTACTAATAGAGGCTTAGTTTCAACTGTATTAGCAATTGATTGAGACAATGCAGCTAAAGTCTTGCCAAATGATTGAGCAGTTGATGAAAGTTTGGTTATATTTTCACTACTTTTACAAAGGGACATATTGTCATATACATTAATAACTTTAATTTTAGCCTTTTTTATATCCAATGTACCAAGAAATTCACGGTTTTTTGGATGATAAATCTCCTCTCCAATTTGGAATATTTCTAATTCATCTCCTATCTTAGCGTTATTTTTAATACCATAATCAACAACAACTAAATATTCATTAACAATTTTTATAACATTGTAATTCATCTTAATCACTTTCCTTTATGGTTTTACTAACTGAGTCTTCTAACATTTTAAGCATATTTTTAGTTTCGTTATTTTTAGGAGAAGAGGAATCTATTAGTACTTGTACTACGTGAGTAACACGTTTATGTAGCTCTAATTCCTTTATGTTTTTTTCATATTGCTTGGATTGTTTTCTAAAGTCACGGTCTTTGTCTTTAAATTGCTGATCCAGGGTTTCATAATCAGCATTAAGAGTAACAAGTGAAGCTTGAGAATTTTTTAAATCATGAAATAATTTATATAAAGATATTAAAAGAACAACTATGATAATAGGTAATGAGAATGTTACTGTTTTATAGATACTGTGAGTAGTAATATAGGTAACAATACCAGTAATTATTGTAATAATAGTTGATACTACATTTAATTTTTTACCAAGGAAATTAATAAATGTTTCATTTGTCATATAATACACCTTTTTATCAAACTGTTTGTTTACTAACCATATACATATACAACTTGCTTTTCATCCTATACTTGAATTTAAGACTAACCCGTTTATTTATAATCGTGTCAGTCTTCTAGTTCCCCGAAACCATTTTTAAGATTATCTTCATCATCATCATCATCGTCTAAGAAAAAACTTTTAGCTTTTTGTAGTTTGATAAGTTCCTTTATTTTCTTCTCAGGATCTTTTGCTAAATCGTGAAACAGGATAGGGTGTTTTTTGAGTTCTTTGAATATTTCATATTCTTCTGACGTTAAAGCAAAATCTGTGCCAGCGACAGTAACATCAGAATTTTTGATTACTGTTCTACCTAATAAGTAATCAACAGAAACATTAAAATAATCGGCGAATTTTTGTAACATTTCATTATCAGGTTCTACTCTATCGTTTTCGTAATGAGAGTATCTTGCCCTTGATATCCCAATAGCTTGAGATACTTCTTCTTGAGTTTTCTTTCCTCTAAGTAGTTTTAAACGCGTTCCTAGAGAAATTATTTCTTTTTTCATTGGAATTTACACCCCATTTCCTCTCAATTATAGACAATAAGTGATAAAAATTGTATCTATGATAAAAAATTTTTCGTTTTGTTATTGACGATAAAAAAGTTATCAGTTATGCTGTTGTTAATGATAAAAAACTTATCAAACGAGGTGATAGAATGGAACGAGAATATTTAAGATATTTAAGAGAAAATCGAAATATTACACAAAAGGAACTTGCAGAAAAGATTGGTATATCAGCGATATATGTTAGGAAGTTAGAAAAAGGTACAGCTAATCCAGGAAGAGAGACAATGATAAAATACGAAAAATTTTTTATCGTTAGTATGAAGGAGCTATTTCCTGATCTTTTTTTTGATATTAATGATAAAAAACTTATCAGTAAATATTTATGAAATAATTTTAACTAATTACTAGGCACAAATCTATCCTTTAGATGTGACTTGTGATAAGAATGGCAGGCACTAAAGAAGTCCAATTTCAGATGTTTATTTAGATATAGTACAAAATTAGGATTAAAAAGAAATATTGAATATTGATATAACACAAATAAAAAAGGGGGGGGAATGGAATGGCCATTGGCGACTTATTATCAAAGGCAAGGAAACGCCAGGGCATGACGCAGGAAGATTTAGCAGCAGAAGTAAATTACAGCCGTGAAGCGATTGCCAAATATGAAACAGGTGCAAGGAAATTGCCGAAGGAACTTTATCAAGAAGTAACACTTTCGGTAGACGATCCACAATTTTATTTTGAAACATGGGAAGCAGCAAGTGGAGTAGTTAGTATTCCATACTTTGACGGTGATTACATAGATCGGCATCCTGCTAGTATGCATTACTTAGTTAGAAAAGAAACTACTGAAGCTTTAGAACAATTAAACAGTGTATGTTGGGTAAAACCAGCTCATGTCCGAACTGAAGATGAAAGAGAAGAAATGAAAAAAGTTCTAATGGAAGTATTAGATTCTGCAGCAAGCATGATTAATTTAGTAGCTTGTGTTTGTAAAGAGTATCGTTTTTCAATGAAAGATATTTTTCGTGCTTGGAATGTAACAATGAAGATTAGAAAATTTAATAAGTAGTGGGAGAGAAAATATGCTAAGTATTCAAATTGATCATGAAGAAGTTAAACAAATGTATATGGAGAAATTAAAGGAAAAAATATCTGAAGTTGATGCTGAACTAGTTTATTGGGATGCCAATGAACTAAAAAGAAGAACTTGCATGTGTTGGAATACCATTCAAAAAGAATTTTTCTTTGATCCAAGATTCCCTAAATATAAAGTCGGAAACAAGTGGTATTTTCCTGCAGATAAAGCAAAGCAGTTTCTATTGCAATGGATTACAGAACGTTAATAGGAGGCTATTATGAAACAGTCAATTTTTCTATTAGAAGAACAAAAAGACATGGTAATCATAGCTATGAATTATAATCGTTTGACTTTACAAGGCATGAATAAGAAGTTATTTGAAATTGCTTTTAATAAAGTTAATCAAAATCATAATCCAGTGGAATTAGACGGGATGGAAATGATCCTAGTTTCGCAATCACTACATAAATATGGGAAGTTTTTGAGTGATTCTAAGCAGATAAAAGAATCCAAGCAATATCGAATTTATGGAGATATTTTTGAAGAAATACGTAAAAATTTTCAAAAGCTGAATGGCCCTAAATATAAAAAATCAAAAACAGCATGAACAAACATTCATTTTAAAAGCACTCCATCTTATAAATATATCAGTTTGACAAGTACTTATCGGGCTTGTCGTAATGGCTAGAAGGATATCTATTAAAGTTCTTTCTAACTATTACGGTGCGCACCGATTTTACATAAAGGGGAGGGAATTATGCTTTATCAGGTGGATTTTGTAATAAGAATAAAAGAAACGTTCCAAGAAATATATCAAGCTATGATTTTCGGTCTAAGTATAAGTGAAGTAAAAGACCAAGCCAACGATTTGAAAAGAGAAATACCAGGTCAGGTAGATCCTCAACAAATCCAAATTTATATTTGCGAGTTTTAATAGATAAATTGGCTAATTCTGGAGTGTAGGAGGGGAGCAAATAAAGTGGCTAGCAAAACAAAAAAGGTAGTTATAAAGGAAGAACTAGTCGAGCTAACAGGGGATTTTAAGCTTGCTATTGTTCTAAATCAAATGATTTATTGGTCTGAACGAAAAGAAGATTCTGAGGTATTTATAAAAGAAGAAATGGCCAGATTACAAAAGTATTCTGATGAAGTTAAGGATTCAGAAGAATTAGCAGTAAATTTATTAGAAAGTTCTGGTTGGATCTATAAGAAAGCAGAAGATTTGTCTGTTGAGACGATGATAAATGTTAAGCCAAAAGCCATGCGAGAATATTTAAAAGAACTTGTTGCTAATGGCTGGCTAGATGAAAGACGAAATCCAAAATTAAAAATGGATCGTACACTACAATACCGTGTTAATATCCTTAAAATACAATTG
>Ga0058696_1000794_pt1 | contig 13198 bp, 9 predicted proteins | sample AgamicMgSfrz_FD_55077 | JGI IMG/M metagenome (GOLD analysis project Ga0058696, IMG submission 55077) | Agave microbial communities from Guanajuato, Mexico - Mg.Sf.rz | ecosystem: Host-associated > Plants > Phyllosphere > Phylloplane/Leaf | place: Guanajuato, Mexico | collected 2012-05-30 | reverse complement strand
CCGTCGAACAGCGGCAGCGTCAGCGCGGTGCCGGCGAACGGCCCGAGCAGGAACGTGCGGCTCGACCACAGGAACAGGTTGCCGAGCGTCGACGCTTCATAGCCGAACGACCCGGTGATATCGAGCTTCGGGAAGTACGCCGACTTCGCGAGCCCGATCCGCGCGTTCGCGGCGGCCATCGCGCGCTCGGCCGCCGACACGTCCGGGCGGCGTTCGAGCAGCGCGGACGGCAGGCCCGGCGGAATCTTCACCGCGACCGGCACGATCGGCGTTTCCTTGAACGCGAAATCCGCGGGCGCCTTGCCGAGCAGGATGGCCAGCGCATGCTCGGACGCCGCGCGCCGGCGCGCGACGCCGACCGCATCCGCCTGCGCGCTCGCCAGTTCGTTCTTCGCGCGCGACACGTCGAGCTCGCTGATGTCGCCTTCATTGAAGCGGCGCTGCACGAGCTTCAGCGCCTGCTCGCGCAACTCCACCGTGCGGCGGTACAGGTCCTGATCCGAATCGAGCTGACGCAGTTCGAAGTAGTTCTGCGCGACGTCGGCCTGCAACGCGAGCTGCACCGAGCGGAACAGCGCTTCGCTCTGCGCCTGGTCGGCGCGCGACGCCTCGACGTTGCGGCCGACGCGGCCGAACAGGTCGGCTTCGTACGACACCGTGCCCTGCGCACGCCACAGCGTCGCGTTGGTCGGGCCGGTGCCCTGCGGCTGGAACTGCGACGCCGACGACAGCCCCTCGCGCGTCGGCCCGAAACCGGCGCCGACCTGCGGGAACCATTGCGAGCGCGCCGAACGCGTCGCCGCACGCGCTTCCTCGACCCGCGCGGCCGCGGCCTTCAGGTTCTGGTTCGCGGCGAGCGCCTGCGTCTCGAGCGAATCGAGCACCGGGTCGCCGAACACCTTCCACCATTCGCCGCGATGTTCGCCGTCCGCCGGCTCGGCCGTCTTCCACGTGCCGGCCTGCTCGCCGGCGGCGAGAGTCGGCGCTTCCTTGAACGCGGCGGGCGCCGCCGCGTCCGGACGCTTGTAGTCGGGGCCGACCGCGCACGCGGCGAGCAGCGTCGCGAGCAGGGTGCTCGCGGCCGCCACCTTCGCGAAGCGCATCAGGCCGTTCGTGTTGTGCAAGTTATTCATTTTCTGGTCCTCAAGCATCGGGCGCCGGCACGCCGTACCCCGTCGAATCCTTGCCGGCGACGTGGATCTTGCCGCCCGCGAGCGTACGCAGCACGACGTAGAACACCGGCGTCAGCATCAGCCCGAACAGCGTCACGCCAAGCATCCCGAAGAACACCGCGACCCCCATCGCATGGCGCATTTCCGAACCGGCGCCGGTCGACGTGACGAGCGGCACCACGCCCATGATGAAGGCGATCGACGTCATCAGGATCGGGCGCAGCCGCAGCCGGCTCGCCTCGATCGCGGCCTCGAGCGGCGTCCTGCCGTCGTGTTCGAGCTCGCGCGCGAATTCGACGATCAGGATCGCGTTCTTCGCGGACAGCCCCACCAGCACCATCAGGCCGATCTGCGTGAAGATGTTGTTGTCGCCCTGCGTGAGCCACACGCCCGTCAGCGCCGACAGAATGCTCATCGGCACGATCAGGATCACCGCGAGCGGCAGCGTCAGGCTTTCATACAGCGCGGCGAGCACGAGGAACACGAGCAGCACGCTGATCGGGAACACGTACATCGCCGAATCGCCCGCGAGGATCTGCTGGTACGTGAGGTCGGTCCATTCGAAGCGCACGCCGCGCGGCAGCGTCTCGTGCGCGATGCGCTCGACCGCGGCCTGCGCCTGCCCCGACGAGAAGCCGGGCGCCGGGCCGCCGTTGATGTCGGCCGCCGTGTAGCCGTTGTAGCGCACGACCATTTCCGGGCCGAACGTCGGCGTCACCGTCACCAGCGACGACAGCGGCACCATCTCGCCCTTGTCGTTGCGGGTCTTCAACTGCAGGATGTCGTCGGCGCGCTGACGGAACGGCGCATCGGCCTGCACGCGCACCTGGTACACGCGCCCGAAGCGGTTGAAGTCGTTCACGTACAGCGAACCGAGATACACCTGCATCGTGTTGAACACGTCGGTCACCGGCACGCCGAGCTGCTTCGCCTTCACGCGGTCGAGATCGACGTTGAGCTGCGGCACGTTGATCTGGTAGCTCGTGAACAGCGGGCCGAGTTCAGGCGCCTGCTGCGCGCGCTTGATGAAGTCGTTGGTCGCATCCGACAGCTTCGCGTAGCCGACCGCGCCGCGATCCTCGATCTGCATCTTGAACCCGCCGAGCGTCCCGAGGCCGAGCACCGGCGGCGGCGGGAACACCGCGACGAACGAATCCTTCATCGCGCTGTACTTCTGGTTCAGCGCACCCGCGATCGCGCCGGCCGACAGCGCCTTGCCGTGCCGTTCCGAGAACGGCTTGAGCGTGACGAACACGATGCCCGCGCTCGAGCTGTTGGTGAAGCCGTTCACCGACAGCCCCGGGAACGCGACCGCGCTCTCGACGCCCGGCTGCTTCAGCGCGATCGAGCCCATGTCGCGGATCACCTTCTCGGTGCGGTCGAGCGAGGCGCCGTTCGGCAGTTGCGCGAACGCGATCAGGTATTCCTTGTCCTGCGCGGGCACGAAGCCGCCCGGCACGACCTTCGACACGAGCACGGTCGCGCCCACCAGCACGAGGTACACGCCGAGCATCAGCGTCTTGCGCGACAGCACGCCGCGCACACCGCGGCCGTAGTTCTCCGCGCCGCGATGGAACACCTTGTTGAAGCCGCGGAAGAAGCCGCCGAGCACGCGGTTCATCACGCGCGTGAGCCAGTCTTCCTTGTCGCCGTGACCCTTCAGCAGGATCGCGGACAGCGCCGGCGACAGCGTCAGCGAGTTGAACGCCGAGATCACCGTCGAGATCGCGATGGTCATCGCGAACTGCTTGTAGAACTGGCCGGTCAGGCCCGACATGAACGCGAGCGGCACGAACACGGCGACGAGCGTCAGCGCGATCGCGATGATCGGCCCGCTCACTTCCTGCATCGCCTTGTAGGTCGCCTGCCGCGCGTTCATCCCGCCCTCGATGTTGCGCTCGACGTTCTCGACGACGACGATCGCATCGTCGACCACGATCCCGATCGCGAGCACCATCCCGAACAGCGACAACGCGTTGATCGAATACCCGAACGCCAGCAGCAGCGAGAACGTGCCGATGATCGACACCGGCACCGCGATCAGCGGAATCAGCGACGCGCGCCAGGTCTGCAGGAACACGATCACGACGATCACGACCAGCGCGATCGCTTCGAGCAGCGTGTGCACGACGGCCTTGATCGACGAGCGCACGAACTGCGTCGGGTCATAGACGATCTTGTAGTCGACGCCCGCCGGCATGTCCTGCTTCAGCTCGGCCATCGTCTTGCGCACTTCGTCCGAGATCTGCAGCGAGTTCGCGCCGGGCGACTGGTTGATCGCCATCGCGACGGCCGGCTTGTTGTCGAGCAGCGAGCGCAGGCCATATTCGGATGCGTCGAGCTCGATTCGCGCGATGTCGCGCAGGTGCGTGACGCCGCCGTCCGGCGTCGTCTTCACGACGATGTCGCCGAATTCGTCTTCCGTCTGCAGGCGGCCGCGCGCGTTCACCGACAGCTGCAGCGGCGTGCCGGGCAGCGACGGCGATGCGCCGATCACGCCGGCCGCGACCTGCACGTTCTGCTCGCGGATCGACTGCACGACGTCCTCGGCCGACAGCCCGCGCTGCGCGACCTTCTGCGGATCGAGCCACACGCGCATCGCGTAGTCGCCCGAACCCCACAGCTGCACCTGACCGACGCCCTGGATTCGCGACAGGCGATCCTTCACGTTGATCAGCGCGTAGTTGCGCAGGTATGTCATGTCGTAGCGGTTGTCCGGCGAGATCAGGTGGACCACCATCGTCAGCGTCGGCGAGCTCTTCACCGTGGTGATGCCGAGCCGCTGCACGTCTTCCGGCAAGCGCGGCAGCGCCTGGTTCACGCGGTTCTGCACGAGCTGCGTGGCCTTGTCCGGATCGGTGCCGAGCTTGAACGTGACGGTGATCGTCATGTTGCCGTCGCTGTTCGCCTGCGACTGCATGTAGAGCATGTCCTCGACGCCGTTGATCTGCTCTTCAAGTGGCGACGCGACCGTCTCGGCGATCACTTTCGGGTTCGCGCCCGGGTACTGCGCCTTCACGATCACGGAAGGCGGCACGACTTCCGGATATTCCGAAATCGGCAGCAGGAACATCGCGATCACCCCGCCGAGCAGGATGATCACCGATAGGACTCCTGCAAAGATCGGCCGGTCGATAAAGAATTTGGAAATGTTCATGTGTGGCTCTGTCTGGTTGAACGCGGATGCGAAGCGGCGCGCCGCTTACGAATCCGCCTTCGCCGGTGCGGCCGGCTTCGCGGTGCTCGCGAGCGGCGCGGACGGCTCGTCGCCGCCCGTCATCGGGACCATGTGCGGCTTCACCTGCGCGCCGGGACGCACGCGCTGCGTGCCGTTCACGACCACGCGGTCGCCGGCGGCCAAGCCGCTCACGATCACGCGCCGGTTGCCGTGCTGCATCCCCGGCTGCACTTCGCGATACGACACGCGGCCCTGCTGGTCGACGACGAACACGAACTTCTTGTCCTGGTCGGTGTTGATCGCCGCGTCGTCGACGAGCAGCGCCTCGTGCGGCGCGCTGCCGCCCACCTTCACCCGTGCGTACAGGCCCGGGACGAGCGTGCCGTCCGCGTTGTCGAAGCGTGCGCGCACGCGGATCGTGCCGGACGACGTGTCGAGCCGGTTGTCGACCGAATCGATCTCGCCGCTGCGCGAGTAGCCGGTTTCGTTCGCGAGGCCGAGCTCGACCGGCACCTTGCGGCCGCTGCGCGCGCCGTTGATGTATTGCAGGTAGGTCTGCTCGTCCGCGTCGAACGACGCGTAGATCGGCGACACCGACACCAGCGTCGTCAGCGGCGCGGCCGATGCGCCGGCCGACACGACGTTGCCGAGCGTGATTTCCGCGCGCGACACGCGGCCCGATACCGGCGCGGTGATGCGCGTATAGCCGAGGTTGATGCGCGCCGTTTCCAGCGCGGCTTCGGCGGCCTTCAGGTTCGCGTTCGCTTCGCGCGCCGCGTTCTGCTTCTCGTCGTAGTCGCGCTTCGCGATCGCGTTGTCGCCGATCAGCCGCTGCGCGCGCTGCCAGTCGGTCTGCGCATAGCCGTTGCGCGCCTGCGCGGCCGCGAGCTGCGCGGCCGCGCGGTCGACTTCCGCCTGGTACGGGCGCGGGTCGATCACGAACAGCACGTCGCCCTTCTTCACGAGCGCGCCGTCCTTGAAATTCACCGCGACGATCGTGCCCGACACCTGCGGGCGCACGTCGACTTTCTCGACCGCCTCGAGGCGGCCCGAATAACTTTGCCAGTCGGTCACGGTCTGCGGCACGACGGTCGCGACGTCGACTTCGGGCAGCGGCGCCGCCGCTTTCTCGGGGGCGTTCGCGTTGACGCGCATCGCGCCGAACGTGCCGAGGCCGACGACGGCGAGCGTGACGATCGCCGCGGTCGCGATTCGTGAACGGGAGGTGCGTAGGATGGCCATGTGGATCTCCAGGAAACGTGGATTGGTCTGGTTATGGGTTATTCGGGACGGTTCGGCTGACGCGCCTGGAAGCGGCACTGGAAGAAGCGCACGGCTTCCTCGAACGCGGCTTCGTGCGTGGCGAGCGCGGCGTGCGTGATGTCCGGATAGCGGATCACCTGCGTGAGCACGCCGGACGAGATCAGGCAGCCCGCATATTTCTCCGCTTCGACGTGCAGCACGTCGTTCTGCGCGGTGACGACGAGCGTCGGCGGCAGCCCCGCGAGGCGCACCGATTCGATCGGCGCCGCGTACGGGTGCATGCGCTGCGCCGCCTGCGGCAGATACGCGCGATAGCAGGCCGCGCATTCGCGCGCGGTGATGTCGGACGCGAGGCGCTCGGCGTCGCCGATGCGCGTCATGCTCGGGTCGAGCATCGGCCCGAACAGCGCCTGCGCGGCGATCGACACTTCGCCGCGGTCGCGGGCGATGAAGGCCAGGCAGTTCGCGAGCTGGCCGCCCGCGTCGTGCCCGGCGACCCCGATCTTCTTCGGGTTGCCGCCGAACGCGCGGGCACGCGTCGCCGCCCACACGGCGGCGCGATACGCATCCTCCGGCGCGGCGGGAAAAGGAAAGGCCGGCGCGAGCGAATAATCGACCGACACTACGAGCGCTGGTAAGCGTTCTGCTAAAAAACGCGCGGCGAAATCGGCGTCCTCGAGCGAACCGCGGACGAAGCCGCCGCCGTGGAAATAAAGCACTACTGGCAGCCCGGTCTTGTCCGGGCGGCGGTAGAGGCGCAGCACGATGTCCTGTGCGTAGCCGGGAATTTCCACTTCGGCAACCGTCAGCGCCGCGCCCGCCAAGGCTTGGGCGGGCAGCGCGGCTTTCAGGAATTTGCTGAATTCAGAGGCGTCCATGACGATGCAGCATCCATTTCGAGATGGAACGAATTCTGGGTCCGGCAGACATTGGGATAAATGCCTATAATCCGGCAACACAATTCAACGCCCCCGAACAATCCGAGGCTGCGTTTACCCACGAGGTAGCGCAGCCTTNTTGTTCCGGCGGCAAATTAAATTGCGGAGGTTGTGATGGACCGGCTTCAGGCCATGCAGGTATTTACTCGCGTCGTCGATACAAGCAGCTTCACCAAGGCAGCTGAAACGCTCGGCTTGCCGCGCGCGTCCGTCACGACGATCATCCAGAATCTCGAAGCCTTCCTCGGCGTGCGGCTGATGCACCGGACCACGCGCCGGCTGTCGCTCACGCCCGACGGCGCCGCGTACTACGAACGGTGCGTGCGAATCCTCGCGGACGTCGAGGAAACCGANGCGAGCTTCCAGGCCAACAACCGGAAGCCGCACGGAAAGTTGCGTATCGACATGCCGGGCTCGATCGGGCGGCTGCTCGTGATTCCGTCGCTGTGCGAATTCCANACGCGCTATCCGGACATCGACCTGCAGCTCGGCCTGTCCGACCGGCCCGTCGACCTGCTGCAGGAAGGNGTCGACTGCGTGATCCGCGTCGGTGCGCTGCAGGANTCGTCGCTCGTCGCCCGCCGCGTCGGCCTGTTCGAATGCGTGACGGTCGCGTCGCCCGACTATCTCGAGCGCCACGGCGAGCCGCAGACGATCGACGANCTCGGCCAGCACAAGGCCGTCAACTACTTCTCCAGCCGCACGGGCCGCACGATCGACTGGACCTTCCTGATCGACGGCAAGGAAGTCGAGATGAAGATGGAGGGCATCGTGTCGGTGAACGACGCGGATGCGTACGTGACGTGCGGGGTCGAGGGCTTCGGCCTGATCCAGCCGCCGCTGTTCATGGTGCTGCCGCACCTGCGCGAAGGCCGGCTCAAGGAAGTGCTGCCCGGGGTCAAGCCGCTGCCGATGCCGATCTCGGTCGTGTATCCGCATAGCCGCCATCTGTCGCCGAAGGTGCGCGTGTTCGTCGACTGGATCGCCGAAGTGTTCGACCGCTGCCCGCTGCTGAGCGGCAAGGGCAGCCTCGACGCGACGTGCAGCAAGCGCACGTTCGAGGAAGCCGAGCGCGCGCCGGTGCTCGATACGCCGGTCATCAACGAGTGGGTCGCCTGAGCGGGGCGCGACCCGCCCCCATCACTTCGGCCGCCGCCCGCGAATGAACTCGCCGCCCGGGTCGCGCTGCACGGCGCGGCCGGGCTGTCCCTCGCGCGCCAGGATTCGCGCAAACTCGTCGCGCTGCAGATTCACGTGCCGCGCGCAATGGCGATCGACCACCTCGATCTGATGCTTCAGGAACGCGATCGTGCGCTCGATGCCGTTGCGTACGCTCGCGTGGCACCACGTCAGCAGTTGATATTCCGCGATCTGCATGTGCGCCAGCTGGCGGCGGCGNTGCACCAGCGCCTGCACATGCCGGAGTTGCNNATCGGGCAGCGGCTCGACCAGCCGCCCGCTACACGGATGCCGATCCAGCGCCCCGGCCAGCGCTGCCAGCAGGCGCGCCCGCGCGCCCTTCCCTTCGAGCGGGCCGCCGGCGTGGCCAGGAATCCAGTCCCGGGCCTGATGCGGCTTGGCGATCGCCAGCGGCAACCGCAGCGCCTGCAGCACGCACGCCACCTCGCATTCGGGCCCGCCGGCCGATTCCACCACGACGAGCGCCGGCGCCCATTCGGCGATCGCATCCGCCAGCGATTCGATGCCGAACGTCTCGTTGCGATAGCCGAGAATCACGCTCAGCGAGGAAATGCACACCTCGAGCGTCTCGCGCGTCACGCCGATACCGACGTAGACCGGCTCGAACGCCGCGTCGCCATCGTCTCGAGCAGCCGTTCCGTCGTTCATGCAGCCTTCCCCCTCGGCGTCGGCCTCGTTGCCCGCCTCGCGGCAGCCGCCGCCGGCAGTTACCAGAACTGTCACAATGCAGATGTAATATGAACGTATTGGAACCGGTTCTGCTTGCGATGGCGCTCCACCCACGGCCATCGCACCGCCAGCCGTCCGATCGAAGCACCGCGCGGCAGACGGTCGGCCCTGCAGGCAGGATGCGCGGCGCAAGGTGGCGCCCCCGCGACTCGAACCCACCCGCACTCCCGCGACAATTCGATGCCGTTTCTTAATCAGGAATCCTCTGATTTATCCGAGTCGACGGGCGCTGCATCGAGGACGAACCGGCTTCGGTCCTGACCCCGCATCCATGCAGGCTCACGGCCGACGCCGGACCACGTCTGGCCGGTCTGAGGATTGAAGTACTTCGCACGGCGCTTTCTCGGGGACATGCCGTCCTCGGCGGGAAAGACCTCACGCGACGTGAAGCCGAACTCTTCGACGCAGCGCCGCACTTCGATCAATACCGTTGCCGCGATGGCAAGGCGCTCCCGTTCAAGCTGTGCCTCGAGCAACGCCTTTTTTTCGACAAACGACCTGTAAATCAACATGACCTGCTCCCCGAACCGCTCATTCATGTCGTTGCGCCGACCGGCCGACACCATGACCCAAGCGTAATCGCGCCACTCGCGCACATTGACAACTTTTGTCAACAAAAACGCCGATTAAATTCGCTGTCCACGCTTAAAAATTGATTAACACCTCTAATTNNACGAATAGCTTGCGTTCAAAATCGTTGACAATTTTTGCNTCGCATCGATGCGAACATCGCAACACATTGCGTGACGCCGATCGCCGCGTGCCTGCGTCGACGTGCCCGTTCCTGGCTGGACGCTCGATATGTCCTGATCGTCACGATCAATATCGAAGGAGTACGTAACATGAACGTTCTCTATCTCGAGGATGATCCCGCCTATGTCGAACTGGTCACCTCGATACTGGAAACGTCCGGCTATCGCGTGCATGCGGTCAGCAATGGAAACCAGGCGATTCGTCATCTGGAAAGCGCGGTCGTCGATCTGCTGATCCTCGACTGGCTGGTGCCCGGCCTGTCCGGATTCGAAGTACTCCAATGGACCCGCGAACGGATCGGGAACCATCTGCCAATCCTGTTCCTGACCCAACGCGCGCGCGACGACGCCGTCTTCTCCGCGATCAACGCGGGCGCGGACGACTACATGGTCAAGCCGATCAATCAGTTCGAGTTGCTGGCGCGTGCCAACGCGCTGCTCAGGCGGGCGTATCGCAGCGGTAGCGGCGGGCACGACGCGTTCAGGCTCGGCGGCTACCAGATCGACACGCGAACGCGAACCGTGCTGCTGCATGACGCGCCGGTCAAGCTGACGCCCCGGGAATTCGATCTCGCGGTGCTGCTGTTCCGCAATCCCGGCCGCATCATGCCGCGCGACGCGCTGATTCGCTCGCTGTGGGGCCGCGATATGGCCGGCGTGTCGCGCAGCCTCGACACGCATATCTACAGGTTGCGCATGAAGCTCGTGCTGCAGCCGTCGAACGGCGTGCGGCTCAGCGCGGTGTACACGCTGGGCTACCGACTCGAAGCGATCTGACGCGCCGCCGGCCGTCATGCCGCGCAGCGGATTGCCGTCGGCGCGACGCGCGAAGAACGGCACGCGACGCCCGCCGCATCGTGTCGCCGTATGCAAAGGACTATTGCGCCACACGCGCCGATCGCCGCGACGCGCCCCCTGGCCGATGCGCTGATTCCGCTGTCGGCGCCGCCCGGCAAGGCCGTGCGCATGCCCTCACTGCGCGTGCGGATTCCGATTGTTCCTGTATGACGACAATTCAATTCGCGTCTGCGCCATTTATCGCGACGGAACGGATACCTAGAGTAAACCCTGTCGCGCACCTCGTTGCGCATCGAACAGATCCCGCCTGGCGGGACCGGGGTCAGCGCCCAGGCGCCAGCTCCGACATCTCTAGGAGTGACACCATGAACCGCCGCCATCTTCTCTCGGCCCTTGCTCTCACCCTCGCCGTGTCCGCACCGGCCTTCGCCGATTCGGGTACGCCGCACGCCGGCGACTACGCCAACACATCGTGGTACTCGCAGCACAACGGCCCGCGCACGCGCGCCGAAGTGCGTGCGGAAGTCGAGCAGGCACGCAAGGACGGCACGCTCGCGTACCTGCGCAAGGCAACTTCGTATCCGCAGGGGCTCGAGCTGGCCCAGGGCCCGTATCGTCCGCTGCCGGAAGGCAACCAGCTTGCCGGCGGGGGCCGGTAAACGCGCAACGCCGCGCAGCGGGGTTGCCCGCTGCGCGGCGTCTCGAACTACCTCGTCGACGACTCGCTGAGTCAATTAGTTGCAGGAGAACATGATGAACGACCAACTTCCTTCGCCGCTCGATCACTGGGACGACACCACGCCGGTATGGACGCCGTTCCGTTCGACCCAGCAATCGCATTGACCGCATTCACTGCATTGACCGCCGACTGAGTCGCTGTCCGGCCTTCAACGCCGCGGCACCCCATCGCGCCATTCGCCCCAGTGCGTGACGATGTCCTGCACCAGCGGATTGCCCGCGCGGTACAGGTTTTCGGTCGCCGGGGCGAAGCCGCCTTGATCCGCGTAGTTCAGCAGGTTGTCGGCGCTCGTCTGCCCCGCGTACGGCCGATCGAAATCGGACCCGGTGCGCAGCACGGCCACACGCGACAGGTCGACCCGCTTCACGCTCGCCGCGCGCTTGAGCGCTTCATACGTCGCGTTGTCCTCCTGGGCGGTCATGCAGTAGGTGCCCTTGCCGTCCGTCAGGATCTTGGTCCACTGGCGCGCGCGCTCGCCGATCAGCGTGCCCGAGAACCACGTGTTGCCCGATGACGTATCGCACTGGATCACCGTCGGCGGCCGGTTCGCCGGCGCGTACGTGAACTTCGCGCGCGCGGCCTGCGCCTGTGCGCTGTCGGCCAGTACAACGTTGCGCGACAGCGCGTAGGCGGCGTCGGTCAACTGCGGGTTGAGCTGGAACACTTCGGTGCGATAGTCGAGCGGCGGCTTGTCGTTCGGGCTCTTCGTGTTGATGCCGAGATAGCCGGTGTTCCAGCCGGCCGGGATCTCGCGCGCATCGAGCTCCCACTGCAGGCTGAAATCGACGAGGTATTTCGACCACGCGGCCGATCCGACCGTGCCCTGTGCGGGGTCGACGCCCGCGATACCCGAGACCAGGAAATATGTGCGGCGCAGATCGAAGCGTTGCGAGAACGTGAGCGCCATGATCGTCGCCGACGCGTTCGCATAGCCCATGCCGGTCGTGACCACGCACACGTCCTGCTTGTTGCAGTGGACCGCCGGATAGTCGGGCGACAGGCCGGGCACGGTGNTGTCGCGCCACGGGCCGAGCCGGTCGAGCCANGCCTGGCCTTCCGGCCCGAACATCGTGATGATCATGACCTTGACCGGGCGGCCATGCGAGCCGGTCTCGGCGAATGCTGCGTTGCCGGCATCGTTGCCCTGGTTGTCCTGCGCGATCGACGGCGCGGTCGCACAGGCGGCAAGCGAGAATGCAGCGGCGGAAAGGATGGAGCGAGTCAGCATCGGCGTTCCTTGTTTCGGTGATTGGATGAGAACGGCTGTCGGAGACTGCGCGACGAGTATAGAACGGGCGTGCGCGATGTGGAACCCGACTACGAAACGGCCGGCGGTGTTGCGTGCGAACGGCTGCGTGTTGCGTGACGGAAAGGCGCGTATTCGTCGCGGCCTTGCAAACATCAGGAATGCTATCGGGTTCGTCGCCGCGCGCGACGTCGGCCGCTTCGCGCCGCGCTACACGCGCATCAGCCCCGCGACGCCGTAACCGAGCACGACGAGTGCGGCGACCACATGGCTCGCCGCGAGCCACCCCGGCGATTTCACGAAGCGCCCGATTGCGCCGCCGCCGAACGCGAACACGAGTTGCCCGATGAGGCTGCCGACAAACACGCATGCGGCACCAGCAACCAGTGCCGATGCGCACCGGCGGCAGCCGTCGCATAGCCGTAGAACAGCAGGATGGTCAGCGGATTCGCGAGCGTGACGAAGAACATCGCCATGCACGGGCGATTACCCCGCGGCGGCGCTACGTCGCCATCGAGCGTGCGGCGCCGGTCGCGCAGCGCCTGCCACAGCATCCGCGCGCCCATCGCGAGCAGCACGAGCGCACCGACCCTGCGGAACAGCGACAGATGCGACGCCAACGTGCCCGCGAGCGTCGCGCCGATCGTGAACGCGACGACCGCATGACAGCCGTCGGCCGCGGCCACCCCGATCGCCGCGCGCACGCCGGTCGCCGTGCCGGCGCGCATGCCGTAGTTCGCGATCATCAGCGCGACGGGCCCGACCGACACGATCATCAGCCCGAACGGAAGTCGTTCATCGGTCGGCGGCGCCTTCAGCGGAAGGCCTCGATTCTATCGACCGACGGCGCGCCAGCGTGAGAGAAAACGCGTCAGGCGACGTCGACGCGTGCGGGCCCGTCCACCATCTCGCCGATCACGGCCGCGCGATCGAAACCGTCGGCGCGGAAGCAGGCGAGCACGTCGTCGACGGCCTCGGGCGCACACGCGACCAGCAGCCCGCCCGACGTCTGCGGATCGGTCAGCAGCGCCTGCGCGACGGGCGGCAGCCCGGCCGCGAGCCGCACGTCGGCGCCGTACGCGGCCCAGTTGCGGCCCGACGCACCGGTGAACACGCCGTCGGCCACGAACGTCTCGACGCCCGCCAGCCACGGCAGCGACGCATAGTGCAAGCGCGCGGTAAG
>Ga0058696_1000792_pt1 | contig 13219 bp, 13 predicted proteins | sample AgamicMgSfrz_FD_55077 | JGI IMG/M metagenome (GOLD analysis project Ga0058696, IMG submission 55077) | Agave microbial communities from Guanajuato, Mexico - Mg.Sf.rz | ecosystem: Host-associated > Plants > Phyllosphere > Phylloplane/Leaf | place: Guanajuato, Mexico | collected 2012-05-30 | reverse complement strand
TCGTCTGATCAAGCCGAGCAGTTCGTCGATGATCATTTCGTCCTCCAAAATGCCGAAAAATTGCGTTGCACCGGCGAGCACGCGTCAGCCCGCGCTCGAAAAGAACCCCTGTTTGCCGCGATTGTCGTCGATGATGTTCTCGGCATAGCGCACTGACGCACGACGGGCGTCACCGGCGTTGTCGAACGGGGCGGTGTCGCGCAACCGGAAAGTCTGGCTCTGCGTCAGCGTATCGGTGGTGCCGCGCAGGCAAATCTTGACCGCCGCGTCGAACCCGGCGTCGTAGTTGTGCGGGCAGCCCTGCGGCGCAGCCACGTGAGGGTAGATCAATGGATAAATCTCGAATCCACGATAGACGTGCATGCTCATGACGAACTCCTGGCGTTCGGCCACGACGAGTCGCATGGGCGAACACATCCGGCCAGTATTCCCGTCGAGGGGCGGGCCGATGGGTGAAGGGGACAACGTTGCAGCGCGAGGGAGGGGCGATGCAGCAAGCGGGCGGGTGGAGGGGCGAACGCTCAAAGAACGGCTGATCGCTCGAATGAACCCATCATACGCGCATCGTTTGCCGAGCGGTCGATTTATTCCGGGTTGGCGCAAGCACGCATCCGGCACACGGNACACGATGCGATGGACGAGTGGTCAGATCGCAGGCGCGGNGCGGGCGGCGACGTCAGAGGGTCGTCAGCAATTGCAACTGACGTTCAGTCTCGTTCCCNGCGACCAGCGAGAAGAACCCGGTTTCGCGACGCTCGACTACCGTGAGCCCTTCGCTGTCGGAGAAGCCGTTCCACGCGCTGTCGTCGACATGTGCGATCGCTCCGCGCGTGCGCGCGAACGCCAGCAAGAGCGGGCTCGCCTGACGGCGGAGCACCTGACGATCCGAATTCAGCACGTAGGGCGGCCAGCCCGCACGAAGAACCAGATAGTAAGGAATGGAACCGGGATCGATTGTCATTGGAGCGGTTTCGTGGGCGGGCCTGCGTTTGCCGTCCAGTTGCATTCGGAACGGTGTCGGAGAAAGCGTGCGACGGATCGACGGGAGTTCGTCGTCGCGTGCTTTCAGTGTATGCGTTGAACCGCTCGATTCGCAGAATATCGTAACCATCTGCTGCGGCGTCGGTCACGCGCTCGATGACGGCACAATGCGCGGGCTCCGATGTCGTCGCGCGCGACTTGGGCGCTCACGTGATACCGGACGTTCTGACCATTTCCCCGATATATCGGTCCGGATGGCGCTGGAGTTTTGACTGTCGTCATGGCTGTGTTCCTGCTCCACGCATCGAGCGGAGCCGTCTACCGCCAAAAAGTTGTAGCGATCTCTACTGAATTGCAGTGTTCGTGACGACCCACTATGCTGCCGTCATGAATCCCGTCCCGACTTCCTGGCTGCTGTTGATCGTGAGTCTGCCGACCTCCGGTGCGACTGCCCGCATGCGCATCTGGCGTACCGTCAAGGCGCTGGGCTGTGGTGCGCTGCGGGACGGTGCCTACCTGTTGCCGGCGCATGCCGAGCAGGCGGCGCAGTTGCGTGAGCTCGCCGACGAGGCCCGTAACGGCGACGGGCAGGCGTGGTTGCTGGATGTCCGTGCGGACGATCCTGCCGACGAAGACGCGTACAAACGGCTGTTCGATCGCGCGGGCGACTACGCAGCGTGGCTTGCCGAGCTTTCGGAGGCCCGCCAGACGCTGCCGGATCTGGCGGCAGCCGATCTCAATCGCCTGCAACGCCGCCACGCTCGCACGTACGAGGCCATCCGAAGCATCGATTTCTTTCCCGGCGAAACCTCGCTGCGCGCGCAGGCGCAATGGCGGGATTTCACCGCCGCGATCGAAGCGTTGCGCTCTCCCGGCGAGCCGCATGCCGCTCAACGCGGCATCCCGCGTCGCGACCCTGCGCAATATCAGGGCAGGCTGTGGGCGACGCGCCGTCACCTGTGGGTGGATCGCGTCGCCAGCGCGTGGCTGATTCGGCGTTTCATCGATCCGCATGCGCGCTTCGTGTGGCTGGACAACCTCGCCGATTGTCCGGCTGACGCGCTGGGCTTCGATTTCGACGGCGCCCCGTTCACGCATGTGGGCGATCGCGTGTCGTTCGAGGTCCTGATCGCGAGCTTTGGACTCGACGACAACGCGGGCCTCGTCCGGTTGGGCGCCATGGTGCATGCGCTGGACGTGGGCGGCGCCACCGTGCCGGAAGCCGGCGGATTCGAGGCCATTCTCGCGGGCGCCCGCAAGCGTCTTGCCGACGACGATGCGCTCTTGGTGGAGATCGGCGCCGTACTCGATTCGTTGTACGTGCATTTCCGTGGCAATCGAAACCCCTGACCTTGCTGCCCGCCTCGACATGAATACACATCGCGACCGCCCGGCCTATACGCTGTGGCAACTGACCCGGTACTTCGCATGGCTCGGCGCGACCGGTTTCGGCGGGCCGGTCGCGCTCGCCGGCTACATGCATCGGGATCTCGTGGACACGCGCGGATGGATCGCGGACGCGGACTACAAGGAAGGCCTGGCGCTCGCGCAGCTCGCCCCGGGCCCGCTTGCCGCGCAACTGGCGATCTATCTCGGCTACGTGCATTACCGCATCGTCGGCGCCACGCTGGTCGGGATCGCGTTCGTGCTGCCGTCGTTTCTGATGGTGGTGCTGCTCGGCTATGCATACACGCGATTCGGCGGCCTGACGTGGATGCAGTCGGTGTTCTACGGCGTCGGCGCGGCGGTGATCGGCATCATCGCGATCAGCGCGCGCAAGCTGACCGCGAAAAGCATCGGTCACGACAAGCTGCTGTGGGCGATCTATCTCGCGCTGGTTGCGGTGACGGTGATCACCGAATCGGAAGTGGCGTGGCTGTTTCTCGCGGCGGGCCTGGTCGTCTGGTTCACGCGCGCGCCGCCCGGGTGGTTACGCCAGCGGCGCGTCGATGCGGCCGTGGCGTTGCCCGTCTCCGCGACCGGGGCATGGCTCGGTATCGTCGACTGGCCGCAGCTCGCGCAACTCGCCGCGTTCTTTGCGAAGGCCGGCGCCTTCGTATTCGGTTCGGGGCTCGCGATCGTGCCGTTCCTCTATGGTGGCGTGGTCACCGAGCACCATTGGCTCAACGAGAAGCAGTTCGTCGATGCCGTGGCCGTCGCGATGATCACGCCGGGCCCGGTCGTCATCACGGTGGGCTTCATCGGCTATCTGGTGGCGGGGCTGCCGGGCGCATGCGTGGCGGCGGCCGGCACGTTCCTGCCGTGCTACCTGTTCACCGTGTTGCCGGCCCCGTACTTCAAGAAGTACGGCAGGCTGCCGGCGATCCTGGCATTCGTCGACGGCGTGACGGCCGCGGCCGTCGGCGCGATCACGGGGTCGGTGATCGTGCTGGCCCGACGTTCGATCGTCGATGTGCCCACCGCCTTGATGGCGCTCGCGGCGATCGTGCTGCTGGTCAGGTTCAAGAAGCTGTCGGAGCCGGTGGTCGTGGGCGGGGCCGCCGTGATCGGCCTGATCNTGTACCCGCTGCTGCATCACTGANCGTGGAGGCCGCCATGCAATGGATTACGCGACAACGCCCNAAAATCGACCGGGTTGCCTGCCCCTGGCTCATTGCCCGTTTTATCGACGAGNCGCCCGAATTTCTGTACGTCCCGCCGGGCGACGTGCTGCGGATCGCCAACGAGACCGGTGCGATTCCGTACGACATTCCGGGCGTGGAATTGACGCATGTCGGCGAGCAATGCAGTTTCGATGCGTTTCTCGACAAGTATGGTCTGGCCGACGATCGGGCGCTGCAGCACATGGCCCGTATCATTCGCGGCGCGGATACGTCGCGGCTCGATCTGACGCCGCAATCCAGCGGGCTTTATGCGATTTCGCTCGGGCTGTCGGACATGTTTNCCGACGATCACGACATGCTCGAGCATGGTCTNGTNATGTACGACGCGCTGTATGCGTGGTGCCGGCATTGCCAGGCCGAAGGCCATGCGTGGCCGCCGAAGATGGCGGAGTGACGACGCGGAGAACGGGGCATTCATCGCACCGTCCGGCGCCCTCGACGGATGAAAAAATGCCCGCGAGGCGCGGGCATTTCGTCAGCAGTTGCCTTTCTTGGCCTGTCCCGGCGGACAGAATCCATTCCCCGGCCCGCCTTGCGGCGCGACCACGACCGGCGGGCCCGGAACGTAGGCGACGCACCCGCTGAGCGCACCCACCATGCTCGCCGCTGCGAGCAATGCGATAACCCCTTTTTTCACTTCGTTCTCCCGTTGANAGGAAAGGGCCGTTCGGCCCTTTCGATGNTGCCGTCGGCGCGTCAGAAACCGAAGTTGACGTTGGACTGACTGGTCGTTGCGTTGACGTTTGCCGATTGGGTCGCGCCCGATGCCGCGTCGGCCTCGATCGTATATTGACCGGCGGCGGCCGGCGCCGCGGCCAGTGCGACCGGCAGCGAACCCGAGTAAGTGCCGACGATCGGCGCCGCCGCGGGCACCGACAGCGAATAGGCGCCGGTGTCCATGTTCGCGTTGATCGACGTGATCTCGTANGCGTTCGCATCGACCGTCTGCAGCGCCCGCACGAATGCGTTCGCGCTGGCCGTCNCCGTACCGCTGACGGTGCTCATCGTCGACGCAGGCAGCGTGATCGGTGCGGTCGAGGCCGACACCGCCGTGGTCGTGTTCACGACCACGGGCACCGAGCGGACGATGCCCGACGCGAAGTTGTTCTGCACGATCACGACATCGTAGTTGCCCTGCGTCGAGCTCTGGATCAGCGGCGACAGCACGAACTTCCCGGAACTGTCGGCCACCGTGCCGCGGACGACCTTGCCGCCTTGTTCGGCATAAACGGTCGCGCCGGCTTCGGCCGAGGCGACGTAGCCGGAGATCGCGCCGCTCACGACGGTCGGGATCGCGGTGACGACGGGTTTCAGCGCATACGAGCCGTTGCCGCGCTGCACGATCGACTTGCACGCGTTGAAGTCGAGCACGAGATCGACGAGCGTGTTGGGCTGGACCGTGAACGGCTGGATGATCTTGTAGCCGCTTTGCGTCGCACTCGGGGTGGCGAGCGCCTGTTCCACGCCGCCGGTCGGGACGACCGAGTTTGCGAGGTTGTTACCTTGATTCTGCGCGAGGACCAGCCGAACTTGCTGATACTGGCCGGCAGGCAGCGCGGTCTGGCCGAGATCGGCGAGCACACCGTTGGTCAGCGACAGCAGGTCGATCTTCTGCGGCGTCGCGAGGGAAACGGTCGACCAGCCGGCGTCGTTGTCGGCGGCGTTCGCGTTGGCGTTGACGCGGACTTGCGAGACGGTGACGTACACATGGTCGAAACCGCACGATGGCGCATCGGTCATCGCGACGTGCAGCGTACCGGTTTGCGTGCCGCCACCGTCGTCGCCGCCGCCGCAACCAGCGAGGACGAATGGTACGAAGGCGGCGCACAGGGCGCTCTTGATGATGTTGTTCATATGTCACCCCCCATTGGGATCGTTATTGTGGGTGACGGAAGAATAGCGGGGCTGCAGCCTACTATTTGAACATCTTTGAAACGGGCCGTAACAATTTGTTCGATTGGTAAATCTTTACCGGATTCGGGGTGCTTTGGAGCGCGCCGCGGGTGGTGAGGGGGATTGCTTCGTACCGAGCGGGAGGAAGCTCTTTTGTCATACGTTAGCGTCGCTTTCGACACGGGGCGCTCACGTGAAGGCAAGAAATTGCTTTGGCGGCGCGAGTTCGCCTGCGGCTCGAATGGACGAGTATGAAGTTGACGGTGAGGGCAGGAGGCTTGCCGGCTGTAACACTGAGTTGTCGGTAAAGCAGGGCCGCGGGTGGCGGCAATCTGGCAAGATGCGTCGACTAACTGGAGACAGGGTGCCCCATGCACATCGCGATCGTAACCTTCCAGGGCTTCAACGAGCTCGACTCCCTCATTGCGCTCGGTGTGCTCAATCGAATCAGGAAGCCCGGCTGGCGCGTCACCCTTGCTTGCCCGGAGCCTTCCGTCACGTCGATGAACGGGGTAACCGTACACGCGCAATCGACGTTGGCGGACGCNTGCACGGCCGATGCCGTCATCATCGGCAGCGGTATTCAAACNCGGGACGTCGTCAACGANGNGGCACTGATGGCGCAGCTCAGGTTCGACCCTGCCCGGCAGCTGATCGGCGCGCAATGTTCGGGCACGTTGATTCTGGCGAAGCTCGGGTTGCTCGGCACGATCCCGGCCTGCACCGATCTCACGACCAAACCCTGGGTGATCGAGGCTGGNGTCGAGGTCCTGAATCAACCCTTCTTCGCNCGAGGTAACGTCGCCACGGCGGGCGGCTGCCTTGCTTCGCCGTATCTGGCCGCGTGGCTCATCGCGCGTCTCGAAGGGGAGGACGCCGCGCGCGGCGCGCTGCACTATGTCGCGCCGGTCGGGGAGAAGGACGAGTATGTTTCCCGCGCGCTGACGAACATCAAGCCCTACTTGCGGTAGCTCGACAGGACACGGTGAGCCGCCAGGCCGCCATGGCGTCTCTCATCCGGTCCGTCTCCCGCGCGGATTCACGCTGGTCGGACTGAATAGAGCATGCCTCGCTATTAGCCCGGCCCGTCGCTCGCTGCCGCGAGCAGCGGCACGACCAGATCGCTGATCGGCGTCGGAATGCCGTGCGTTCGTCCGTATCGCTGCACGACGCCATTCCGGCAGTCCCATTCGAGCGGATGGTTGCCCTGCCGGTCGGCAAGAATCGACGTACCCAAATCCGGCGGAAAGCCGTGGAATCCGTCGACGATCTCCTGCGGCACTTCATCGCCGAGCTTCGCGCCTTCCGCACGCGCGACCTCGAGACATTCCTTCAGGTAGGCGAGCGACAGTTCGGTGATGTCGCTTCGCGAGAACATGCCGGCGCGGCGACCGGTCAGCACCATGAGCCCGGCCACGGCGTTCTGCAACAGCTTGCGCCACGCGAGCGAGATGAAATCCTCCGCCACCTCGGGTGCGCAGCGCGTGCCGCGCAAGGCCGACACCACCACGTTGCTCGCCGGCGTATCGGGCAGGGTGAGGCGAGGCTTGGCCCGCAGCCACACCGACGCGCCCGATTCGCGTTGCGCCGGAAACCAGACGACCGACGGCACGATCGCGGCGCCGGCCGCATACGGTGCGAAAGCGGCTTTTTGCTCGACGCCGTTTTGCAGCACGCAGATGACGGTATTCGCACCGCATAGCGCGGCGACCCACGGTGCCGCGCTCGCCGTCTGCGTCGACTTGACCGCAACGAACACGAGATCGACCTTTTCCTTGACCGCTTGCGGGTCGGTCAGGACCGGCCCGGGCACGACGATCTCGCCGCCATCGAAGCGCAATTTCAATGCCGCGTGCGCGGAGCGGCCGCAGATCACCGGCGTGCGGCCGGCTTCGTGAAGGGCCGCGGCGACGGTCGTGCCGATTGCGCCCGGACCGACGAGCGCGACGGACGGGTAGCCGGATTTCGTCATGGTGTTCCTCCTGTCGGGTCATCCGTCAGATGCGGGCGCAGTGCGAGGGCGAGCGGAAAAATCGCGAGGGCGGTCAACGCGGTCGCATAGGTGGCGCCGTGCACACCGATCCTGTCGCCCAGGAAACCGTAGAGAACGGGCGATAGCGCGCCCGATGCGATCGTCCCCGTATAGAAAATCGCGAATGCGCGCTCGGTGCGCTCGGGCGCGGACAGCTCGGGGACGGTTCCGTACAGCACCGACGAAGTGCCGTTGAGCATCATACCCAGAATCGGCAGCAGCACCATGCTCGGCGCCAACGGGAGATACATCACCGCGATGATGCACGCCGCCGTCCCGCCCTCCGTGAGCAGCACTGTCCTCACCATACCCAGGCGCGCGCCGAGCCAGCCGCACATGAATTTGCCGGCCGCACCGCCAATGAAAACGAGTGCGAGGGCCGTTCCCAGCAGTTGAGGCGAGACGCCCTTTGCCTTCAGCAGGAAAGGCAGAAAGGTAAGCAGTCCCATGCGTACGGCCGTATCGAGCACGCCGATGGAGAACAGCGCGGAGAATCCGCTTTTTCCCGTGCCGCCGCGTTGAGCGGACGCATGCTCTTTCGCCGTCGTGTTCGCGCCGCCGCGCGGCACGGCGGGAAACCAGAGCGCGATGACGGCGGCCACGACGCAGCCCAGTCCGGCGACGATCCATAGCGCATGACGCCACGGCATCAGGGTCACGAGCAGCGAAATGGCGGCCGGCAGTGCCGATTTCCCGAGATCGCCGGAAAAGTTGTAGATGCTCAGTGGGCCTCTCGCGTCGCGCCCATAGAAGCGGGAGACGGCGCCCGATGCGATCGGATGTTGCGTGCTGGAGCCGCCGCCCGAGATTGCCAGCGCGACGCCCAGCCCGAGCAGGCCACCCGACATGCCCGCGAGCGCATAGCCGAGCGCGGCGAGCAGCGTACCGAGTGCGAGCGTCGCGCGGCTGCCCAGGCGTTGCGCGAGACGCCCGGCGGACAACTGCAGCGTCGCCATCGTGCCGGCATAGACGCCGCGCAGGATGGCCAGGGCCGCAAAGTCGAGCCCGAATTCCGACTGCCACACGGGCAGCAACGCGTAGATCATGTCCGTATAACCATCGTGCATGGCGTGTGCAACGCACGATAGCCACAGCGCGCGCCGTCGGGGTGGCGCGGTTTCCCGCAGGACGGGAGGGGAAAAAACCGGCAGGCGCATCGTTATTCGCTCCGAGCGAGCGGTGAATGGAAGGCGCTCGTGGTATCGCTTTCAGCCTCGATGTATCGATTTTAGGGCTGAGGGGACCGCCATTTCAATTGAGCTAAAATCGCGTCAATGGAGAGAAAAAGTCACGTCATGAGCGAAAGCCGGGATGTTGCGAAGCACCGGGGCGAGTTGCCCCCGCTCAATGCGCTGCGCGCGTTCGATGCGGTCGCGCGGCACGGCAGCTTCGCGGGTGCCGCGGCCGAGCTGCATGTGACCCACTGGGCCGTCGGAAAGCAGATCAGGTTGCTGGAGGACTGGTTCGGCCTGCCGTTGTTCGACCGTCGTCCACGCGGTGTCGCGTTGACCGACGAAGGGGCGGCGTTGCTGAATGACGTCAGCCACGCGTTCGAGCGCCTCGGTACCGCGGTGGTGCGGCTGCGCCACAACACGTTCACGCACCGGATCTCAGGCGTCGTGCGGGTGAACGTGCCGATGAGCTTTGCGTTTTGCTGGCTGCTGCCGCGGCTCGCCGATTTCCATGCGCGGTACCCCGACATCGACGTCAGGGTGTCGACGACATCGCGCAAGCTGCGCTATGTCGCCGACGCTTTCGATATCGGTGTCCGCTCCGGTCCCGAGCAAGGCGCGGGCGTCGTCTCGCGCCCGTTGATGCCCGACCTGCGGGTGCCGGCCTGCAATCCCGCGTTGCTGCGCCAGCATCCGATACAGAGCGTGGCCGACTTGCGCCATCACACGCTGCTGCATTCGGCCACGACGCGCTCCGCCTGGTCGCACTGGTTGAAGGAGGCGGGCGCGTCCGATCTGCGGGTCGCGCGCCATGTCGAATTCGATCACGTGAATCTTCAGCTTGGCGCGGCCATCGAGGGGCTCGGCGTCGCGCTGGCGTCGCTGCCGCTGATCGGGCGCGATCTCGCCGAGGGGCGCCTCGTGTGTCCCATCGCATCGCCCGTATGGCGCGCTGACGACTACATGCTGGTGACGAACGCCGATCGCGCCGACGATGCCGCGGTGTCCGCGTTCGAGGAATGGATGGAAGGCATGGCGAGTCGGGAGAGCGGCGCGACGCCGGAGTAGTGCGGCCACTACCCCGGCTGCGAGTCGACGATCAGAAGCCGTGGAACATGCCGATGTTGACCTGAACCTGGTTGCCGCCCGATGAGGTGTTGCCGAAGTCGGCCGCCGAAGCCTGCGCGCCCTTGGCATGAACGTAGGCACCCATCGCGTACAGCGCGGTACTCTTCGACAGCGAGTACGTCGCACCCAGCGACACCTGGTTGATCGAGGCCATCGTGCGTCCTTCGGCTGCTTGCGTGGGCGTGGCCGCGGAGCCGTAGACGTACGTGTAACCCGTCGCCAGCGACAGCGCCGGCGTGACCCGGTACTGCAGCAGCGCACCCAGCACGTTGAAGTGGATCGACGGCTGGCCGTCGTTACCCTTGTACTGGGCGTTCGAGTAGCGCAGGCCGGCCGTGTACGGCCCCACCTCGTATTGCGCGGCGACTTGCGCGATGCCCGCGCTCTTGAACGCATTGCCGCCGTTGTAGCCCGAACTCGGATAGCCCAGTGCGCCGCCGAAGCTCGGTTGTGCCGTTGCGTTCGTCCATCCGTTCTCGCCCTGGTTGGCCGCACGGAAGTAGCCGCCGGCGACCGTCAGGCCGCCTTGAGCGTAGGTCGCGGCCGCCGACCACGATTGACCCGACCCCGTTGAACCGGCCACGCCGCCGAACGAGTACGCGGCTTCAGCCTGGAAGCCGTGGATGATCGGCGAGATGTACTTCACGGCGTTGTTCTGGTTCGTCGTGTTGTCGTTGTTGTCGACGTCGCCTGGCGTCGAGAAGGTCGACGCGGAAATGGCGTCGCCCGTCAGGACCTGAACCATTTCCGTCACGGCGTCGAGCTGGCGCCCCATGCGCAACGCGCCGTACTGACTGGATGCGAGGCCCACGTAGGCCTGACGGTTGAACAGCGAACGCGTGGTACCGATCGGCCCTTGGCCGCCGATGCCGCCTGTCGCGATGTTGAAACCATTCTCGATCTTGAATACCGCCTGGAGGCCGCCACCGAGGTCCTCTTGCCCTCGAAGGCCCCACTTGTTCGAGCCCGCAGCGCCGCCATCGAGGCCGAACCGGCTGTGGCCATTGATGTTCGACGTATAGCCGATGCCCGCATCGAGCATGCCATACAGGGTGACCGACGACTGCGCCATTGCTGCCGAGGATGCTGCGAAGGCGGCAACAGCGATAACGCTGATGTTGATCTTCTTGTTTTTCATCTGCATTTCACTGTCAGGAGTGGTTTCGGGATGGGTTGAAACGGCTTGTGTCGTATTCGAATGCAGGTGACGGCGCGCGGCCTGCGCATCGTCACGGTCGCAGCGGCCGGCGTCATATTTGCCACATCGGCATGCCGGCTTCGCTCATTTCGTGATCCTTACAATTTTGTATGGGGAACGTCGTACTGCTCGTACTGCTCGATGTGTCCTGCACCCCCTGCGTGGCCGCACTTTGCAGGTGCAAAAACCATATCAGGAACATAAATTCCCGTCAAAATTTGTTTGGTATAAGTTAATCTCGTTTGATAGTCGCGCGCATTACAGGGTTTTCCCTATAAGAACCCGCACGTAGGCGATGTGTTATCGAAGTTCGCGTCATTACGCTGATGCGCCCGACGTCGGCAAGCGAATTCAGGTGGTGTGGGGACGATAATCGACTGCAAGGAACAGCCATCGCGAGCAACAATCCGGCAGTACCGGTGGTTACCGTTTCATTTTGCTTCCGGATTGAGATAATCGAAATGAAGGGGCGCGATTGTTGAATGCGTGTCCGTATAAGCCGTAAGCGCTTTCCGCATGTGATACAGCGGCGGATAGCTTCGGGTGATTCTTCTGTGGGGAAAAGGCGCCGCAAGCGATCTCGATCTTCGCGCGGCCGAACCGGCTCAGGCGGGCGCCGGTTGAACGGGGTTTTCGGGCCGGTAGCCAACTGCGTGACATCGGCCCCCGAATTGCGTTCGAACGAACGTCAGTCGTGGACGAAACTCAGCATTCGATCGGGCGCTGCATTAGATAGAATTTCATGTCGTCGCGGCCATGCAGCGAAATCGGAATCGGATCGCGATTAAAGCCGAGCATTTCATAGAACTGGTAGGCCGACTCGCGTGCCGTGCACCAGAGCAGCGTGCCGCGCTGTTCGCGCACGTGGCGAATGGACAGATTGACCAGCAGACGGCCGAACCCCAGACCGCGGACCGACGGATGGACGGCCATGCCGCGCAGGCGCCAGGCTTCCGCGTTCGGCACGCCGGATTGTCCTTCTTTACACACGGATGCCACGGCAACAATAGTGTTGTTGTCACGAACGGCAAAATGCAGGGTGGTTGGCGCGTGATCTCCGTGTAAAGCGCTTCCCTCTTCATCTCCCGCCATCAGGATCGCGGCCCTGAGGGGATAGGTTTCTTCCGCACGGACGGCACAGATGGTAAAGCGCACATCTTGTGAAGTCATATAATTATCGGCTCTCTTCGTGACGCAGATTTTCTTCCAGTTTTCTTTCGGTATACCCACTCGCAAAATTAGCAGTTGCCGTGCGTTACCAGTAAGGGTAATTTCCTATCCGTCACCTCTTTTACAATCATACGCTAACTGCGATCACAGATGACGTCGAAAGTCTCGACAGATGCAGAGCTTGCCTACGAGGAGATCCGAGCGAGGATCTTTGACGGCCGCTTTGCGCCCGGGCAGAAAGTATCCCACCGGGGCCTGTCCGACGAACTCGGCTTCGGCCAAATGCCCGTGCGCAGCGCATTGCATTTGCTCGAATCCGAAGGGTTGGTCGTCGTCATCGAAAAGAGTGGCACCTATGTTGCGTCGCCGACTACCAGCGATCTCCGCGAAATTTTCGAAATGCGGCTGGCCCTGGAGAGTACCGCGGCGTTTCTGGCTGCGAGGTCGGGCGTGACGGCAGGCCTTCGCGAGGCGGCAGCAAAAATGCAGGAACTGCTTGACCGGGACGTCGCGGACATCATGCTCGAGCAACGTATCGGTTGGGTATTTCATCAGGAGTTGTTCGCCGCCGCACGGAACGTGCGTATCTCATCGGCGTATGGTCTATTGCGAGCCCAGACCCTGGCCCTGAACGAACTTCCGCGTGGCGACGCCGAAACCGTTCGGCGCGGCACGATAGAGCACCTGCACATCTTTCACGCAATCGAAGCGAACGACGGCGAGCTGGCGCGTCAGCATATGTGGAATCACATCGTTGACGGTACGCCGGCACGGATCAAACTGCTAAAGGCACGGCATGAACACGAAAAATAAAGGGCTTTCCCTCCCGATGCAAATGCTTGGCGGGCTCGTCCTGGGCGCCGCTTGCGGCGTATTTGCTCCAGGCTTTGCCGCGAAGCTGGGCTTTCTGAGCGCGATGTTCGGCCACGCGATCAAGATGGTCGTCATGCCGCTGATTTTCCTGTCGGTCACGGTCGGGGTCTTTCGTGCGGGCCGGCTTCGCGAGCGGCTCGGCAAGGTC
>Ga0058696_1000791_pt1 | contig 13243 bp, 13 predicted proteins | sample AgamicMgSfrz_FD_55077 | JGI IMG/M metagenome (GOLD analysis project Ga0058696, IMG submission 55077) | Agave microbial communities from Guanajuato, Mexico - Mg.Sf.rz | ecosystem: Host-associated > Plants > Phyllosphere > Phylloplane/Leaf | place: Guanajuato, Mexico | collected 2012-05-30 | reverse complement strand
TTACTGGATTGGCAAGGTAATGGAGCATCAAGGATTACATGGTGCCGCCACCCTGTCGGATGGAAGGAGGGATTTTCTCTGGTCCCTGGTTAATATACCGGTTAATAAATGTACCGACTTTGGCATCGTCGAAGGTGTCCAGCTTCATCGTTTTCGTCCAGGCAGTCACGACGACTTCACTGCCCTCTGGAATATCCTTGTTGGGTACAGCAAGAATGCCGGACCCAGCCTCACGGAACTTAGTTAGATATTTCAGGTGTTCCTTCAACTCGTCACTGGCATTCTCACGATAATAGATAATGATATCGCCATGCTCCAGATTGTGAACCAGATAAGGATACCCCGGGAAATCGGTGTAAAAGCCAAACTTGATATCATGTGGATTATGGGGACCTGAAGTGGGAATGGTCATGTCGTAATCGATAGGCTCTTCCGTATGCTCTGCACCATAATAAGGATCATCCGTGACTTCAATGTTGGCGTTAGCGTTAAGATCAGCCACGTCATATTTGTCGAATGCGCCTTGTGTGAAGAAAAGAATAAGGATTATGACGGAGACACCGAGTAATGCGTGTGCAGCCAGCCGGATGGATCGGCTTTTCTTCTTGATGGTGGCTCGTTCCTCTTTCTTCATATGACTTAGTACCTTGCCTTGTGTACGTGAAGCAAGGATATAAGCCGCGATGGATAGCAGCAGCAGGACTGCCCCTACAATGAGCCACAGATAGGATGTTCCTGCCTCGTGGTTCATTTGCATGTGATTCATATCGTGGTTCATCGGTTGACCCTCTTCTTTCTTTTCTAAAATGGAAATAGCATCAATTGCACTACAATGCGTAGTGTTAAGCTGCGCCAAGAACCCTTCATCAGGAAGATAGTGAAGTGCATCGGTACGTAAATACAAACATAAGGTTTGCACTACACATTATAGTGTATCGAAGATGCCAGTGCAATCCTGGATCGGGAAACGAAAAAAGACTCTTCTGAACGATGCAGAGGAGTCTTTCCGAAATGTCAATTCACTATAAAGTGCTGCTTACAGACGACCAAAAGGCGAAAGCATCATACCCAGAATTCCAAGGATGGAGCCTGCGAGCAAACGGTACAAAATATAGAGCAAAACAACGTTGGCAATAAGTACTGTATACATGCTGTCGAGGGCTGACTTGGTACGATTAAGCGGATATTGGAACAGCACTGCATTCAAGCCTGCAAAAACAATGACATAAGAAACAACCAGAAGGAAGATCGCGATCGGATATGAAATAAAGATAAACAGGTTCGCGAGTACGAGGGCTGCAACGGCCGGAACGAGTAGGGTACCATACTGCGCCACAAGCGTTTTCGGACGGAACGTGACTTTCTCTATTTTCAATACAGCGTAGATCAGTACGACGGCTACAATCAGGATTATGACGGTAAACAGCAGCGGGCGAATAAATCCGGCTACGAATAAACCTCCCATATCCAACCGGCTAAAGGTAAGCAAAAAGTATGTAGAGGACAGGATTGCGATGAGAGCCATCGTAATCAATCCGTTCAGCGCATGTTGTTCGCCAACGGTTTTCATGGCCTGATAAGGACGGGCTAGGATGCTAAGAAAATAGGATAAGTACTGTTTACTGACTTCTTTGGCTTGCTGAACTTTCTCATTTTGCATGACATTATTCCACTGGTTCGTGTTACTGTCCCCAGCAGACGAATGGTTATTCGGGCGTGAAGTGTCATATCCCTGTTCAGTAGGTGTTGGAGCCGATGGAGTATGGGATGAGACGGATGGAGAAGATGATGCTTGGGTACTGGACCAACGTGTATATTCCGATTCGGCAGCAGCTGCTGATTCGTGGTCACGGGGAGCTGTCGAGGAAGATGAGGACTGAGTCAGATCTGTACCACACCTCTCGCAGTAATGTGCACTTCCATTTTCATGATTACATACTGGGCATTTCATGGGATGAGCCTCCAATTTCATATATTAAGTAACACAGACATTTTGTCTCATTTTAACGGCTGGTGCCGAACTTTGTCTATGTTTACAGCCAAATTAATAACCGTAATTTCCCAAATGGATCGACCTGTGTATCAAAAATGAGTTATTAAGCAACAATATTATAGGAAGTCATGAGGTAGAGAGTTTTCGTATACAGCAGAATTGGCATATGAATTTCAGTGTTTTTTTGGTCATCGTTCGCTTTTATGTGTTATTTGCATGTTAAGTATATCTTTTGGGTTGCCTCTTACCTCATATTTATGTATAATCAAACGTGTTAACACGTCGAATGTACGGTAGTAAATGATGAAGGTGAATTCATGGAACTGCTGGACAGTAATGAAAGCAAGAAAAAGATGTGCCAGTATTACAACGAAATTTCGAAGGAACTATTCGGCTTCGGTACCACTCTCCTGAGAGTGACCGTGGATCAGAATATTGTGACCTTCTTTGCCAAGCACCGACGTTCGCCACGCTCTGACGCCCTGGAAGGGGAGGCCCCCGGCTTAAAGCTGGAAGTGGACTTCCGCATGTCTGTCTTATATAAGAAGAAATTCCGGGAGAAGCTCGAGCAGCACATGGGTTTGCCAATTGAAGCTGTACTAAGGGATTACGATGCGTCCACGCAGTGGGCCATTACGAATATCATTCTGGAACAGGCATAACGTGGATCGACTGGTTCGATTCGGGTCATGCGAAGGTTTCGTTTATATCGTCCCTGACAATTTCATATGATGGCGTCTAGTCTTCGGATTGATTCTGAAGCAGAAACCAATGATGTACCGGCAGCGGGTGTCGCTTTCCTTTGTTTACGAAGAAAAGTGTTCTTGTTCTTACAAGAATGCTTTTCTTTTTGTTTTTTTTTAGTACACATCACACATTTCAGGAGGAATTCAGGATCATGATGAAAAAGTGGATTNGCGGTTTGGCAGCAGTGGCAATGACATCGGTATTACTTGCGGGTTGCGGCAGCAGNACGGATGATGCGACNGGCGNATCANNCAGCGGGGGAACAGCAGCGAACAAATTGGTGATCTCGACTTGGGGNTTCTCCGAAGATTTCTTCAATGAAGAAGTATTTGGTCCATTCGAAAAAGAACATAATGTGGATATCGTGCTTGAAGTCGGCAACAACGCTGAGCGTCTGAACAAAATCCGTCAAGGTACTTCGAATGTGGATGTCATCTACTTGTCCGACTACTATGCACAACAAGGCATTGATGAAGGTTTGTTTGAGAAAATTGACCGTTCCAAAATTCCGAATATTAATGATATTTACGATATTGCCAAAGCACCGCTTGGCGAAGATTATGGCCCGGCTTACACGATTGGACAGCTCGGTATTGCCTACAATCCGGACCTCGTTTCCAAAGAAGTGACTTCATGGAGTGATCTGTGGGACCCGGCATTCGAGAATAACCTGACGATCCCGAATATTACGGCAACAGCAGGCCCAATGGTCGTGGATGCAGCTTCCCGGGTAGCCGGAAACGATACATTTAACGAAGATGCAGCATTTACAAAATTGAAAGAATTGAGCGGCAATGTCGTGAAATTCTACAGCCAAACGTCCGAATTCGTGAACATGTTCTCGCAAGAAGAGATTGCAGGCGGACCGATCATGGAAATGTATTTCAAAGATCTGAAAGCAGCCGTGCCAAATGCGAAGTTTGTTGCACCTAGCGAAGGCGCATATGCTGTCATGAATACAATCAACGTGGTTAAAGACAGCAAAAACAAAGAGCTCGCCGAAGAGTTCATCAACTGGCAGCTGAGCCAGGATGTACAAGCGAAGTCTGCCAAAGCCAAAGTCGATTCCCCGGTAAACACCAAGGTTGAACTGACTGCTGAAGAAGCGGAAGGCGTAACGTACGGTGCTGACGTGGTTGAGAAGCTGAACAAGCTGGATATGGAATTTGTGAATCAACAAGCGAAAGCATGGACGGATCGTTGGAACCGTGAGATTGCACAATAAGAAATAATGGGATAGAGCTTGATCAGAACGACAGCCCAAACGACTTATCGGGAAACAACATTTGCAGCAAGCACGATAAAGGGTAGGGGAGTGGAGAACGTATGAGTAAGGCGTTACAACGCATCATCCTGGATGTTGACACAGGTATTGATGATGCGCTGGCCATTTTGCTGGCCGTCAAGAGCCGGAAGCTGGACATTCTCGGCATTACCACGGTCTGCGGGAACGTATCGCTCCAGCAGGCAACGGATAATACATGCAAGATTCTGGAACTGGCAGATGCGCCTGAAATTCCGGTGATTGCCGGAGCAGCTGGTCCGCTCACCCGCAAATCACATTATGAACATCGGGTACATGGACAGGATGGATTAGGCGGTGCGCTGCCTGATCCGGCAGTGTCCAAGCAAGCGGATGAGGGTTTTGCGCCGGACTTTATTGTGGAGCAAGCCAAGCTGTATCCGGGTGAACTTACGCTGATTATGACTGCACCATTAACAAACCTGGCACTTGCTTTGCTGAAGTGTCCAGAACTGCCCTCTTTATTGAAGGAAGTCATCTTCATGGGTGGGGTTGTACGTGGACATGGCAATATCACACCGACGGCAGAGTACAATACGTACGCTGACCCCGAGGCGGCACGCATCGTAATGCATGCCGGCATTGAGAAGCTTACGCAGGTTGGTCTGGATGTCACGCGTCAGACGCTGCTTAATGAAGAAGCGATCAGCCGATTGACCGATCCCGTATTGCGTGCTTATGTAGCTCAGAGCACAGAGATTTATATCAAGCGTTATGAGGAAATGAACGGCATCCGGGCTTGCGCCTTACATGATCCGCTGGCAGTAGGCGTTGTCCTTGCACCGGAACTGGTAGGACGCAAATCGTATTACGTGGATGTCGAAACGGCCAGCCGCCTGTGCGATGGCCAGATGGTATGCGACTTTCAAAACCGTTTGGGCCAGCAGCCCAACACGCTTGTCTGTGAAACGGTGGACGCGGAAGCGTTCCTTGAACTGTTTATAGGCGCGTTAAATGCGTAGCTATGATCTTTACGGAATTTGGGTTCAGTCTAAAAATCAGTCCTTACGTATTTCGCTGCTAGTGGAGGGGACGAAATCGATTCTGTAGAAGCGAAGCGTTCGCCTAAAAGCTTTCTGAAAGAAAGCTGCTTCGGAAGCATAAGCTATCCTTGGATTTTTCCTTCTATAAAAAGGAGATCAAGAAAATCCAAGGATAACAGCGATCGAAAGAACGATTCGTAACCGGAACGGTTGGTGCGATTAACGTAAAGTACTATATTTTTGAAATGTGACTAAATGGAACGTAGGAATACAACCACTTTATAAGTCAGGAGTACCGCGATGAAGAAATCAGTAATCTACTGGCTATTGCTGCCAGGGTTCGTGTTTTTGGCGGCATTTATGATCATTCCGATTGTCCTGACGATCGGATCAACGTTTTTCCAGGAAAACTCCTTCACGTTTGAAGGATACATGCATTTTTTCAGAGACCCTTACTTTTTGAAAATATTGCTTACGACGCTGCAGGTCAGCGTGGTCACCACCCTTGTCTGTGTGGTGCTCGGATTCCCGACAGCTTATTATATTTCGCAGAAAGCGCCGCGCCGCAAAGGTATCCTGCTGGCACTGGCCATTTTCCCATTGCTGACAAGCCCGGTTGTGCGCTCGTTTAGCTGGATGATCATTCTTGGACGCAAAGGTCTGATCAATAATGCACTGGTTGGCCTGGGGATCGTGGACAAGCCGCTGGATATCCTGTACACACCGGCAGCCATGATGATCGGTCTGACTCACCTGTTCCTGCCACTCATGATCATTTCCCTGGTCGGTGTGCTTGAGAACATCGATAATGATCTGCTCAAAGCGGCACAAAGTCTGGGAGCTTCCCGTATTACGGCATTCCGCCGGGTCGTATTCCCACTGGCTGTGCCAGGGCTTGTCATCGGAGCCGTGCTTGTATTTGTCGGAAGCCTTACGGCGTATACGACACCTGCGCTTCTTGGAGGCAAGCAGCGCGTTATCGCCACGTTCCTGTATCAAAACGCCATGACCCTCAACGACTGGTATCTGGCCTCGGTCGTTGCCGCGATTATGATTGTCATTACGTTTGTCGTGGTCGGTGTCATGAACAAAATGGCCAAAACTTTAAATCCGAAGGGGTAGACACATATGCGGGAGAAACATATCGGGCTGGGCCTGTTCAGTCTGCTGGTCTTTATCTTTCTGCTGGGCCCGCTTCTGATCATATCGGTCACTTCGTTTGAACCGGGAACGGTACTCAAATTTCCACCGGAGGGCTTCTCCTTCCGCTGGTACGAAAATATATTTAACACAGGCGGTTTCCTCCGCACGTTCCAGACGTCCATCATCATTTCCCTGCTGGGNAACTTGCTGGCGCTGCTTCTCGGAGTTCCGGCTGCGTATGCACTTAGTCGTTACGATTTCAAAGGCAAATCCGTGCTGAATGCACTGTTCCTGTCTCCGGTGCTCATTCCGGGAATCGTGCTTGGTTTTACATTGATGAAATACCTGATCGTCATCTACCACCTGCCGATGTATCTGGGTCTGTTGATCGGTCATACGATTATCATGCTTCCATTTATCATTCGCGTCATTGCATCCAGTCTGTCGAGCTTTGACTTTGCGGTGGAAGAAGCTGCACTGAGTCTCGGCGCAGGACGGGTAAGAACGTTCTTCCAGATCGTACTGCCCAACATTCGGTCGGGGATTCTTGCGGCCGTGCTGATTGCCTTTTTGGAGTCGTTCAACAACGTGGATATCTCCGTGTTCATGACCGGACCAGGGGTAAGTACACTGCCGATTCAGATGCTGACGTACGTTGAGAACTATTTTGACCCGACAATTGCAGCCATTTCCGTGCTGCTGATGGTACTGACCGGACTTTTAATGTTCGTGATCGAACGGATCATGGGCGGATTTTCATACTTTACTAAACGTTAATTGGAGGCGCAGAACGCTATGGCATTGCTGACATTGGATCGCGTATCGGTGGCTTACGATAACCAGACGATCCTGAAGGATTTTCAATTGGAGCTGGAAAAAGGTAAGCTGCTCTCCCTGCTCGGACCGAGCGGTTGCGGCAAAACAACTACGCTGCGCCTCATCGCCGGATTCCTGGAAGCAACACAGGGCAAGTTTATGTTCGGCGGCAAGGACTATACGAAGGTTCCGGTAAACAAGCGGAACTTCGGATTTGTATTTCAGAGTTATGCGCTATTCCCGCATCTGTCTGTCTATGACAACGTGGCCTTCGGCCTGCGGATGCGCAAGGTAAAAGACAAGGATATCTCTGCACGCGTTATGCGTATTCTGGAAGTGGTGAACCTGAACGGATTTGAGAAACGTTTCCCGCAGGAACTGTCCGGTGGACAGCGTCAGCGTGTGGCGATAGCCCGCGCACTCGTAATTGAACCGGATCTGCTGCTGTTTGACGAACCGCTCAGCAACCTGGATGCCAACCTGCGACTTAACATGCGGGTGGAGATTCGCCGGATTCAACAGGAGCTGGGTATTACGACGCTGTATGTTTCCCATGACCAGGAAGAGTGCTTCTCCATCTCGGATCAGGTGGCTATCATGAACAAAGGCGTGGTCGAGCAGCTCGACCGACCGGAAACCATTTTCAAATATCCGGCAACGGAATTTGTAGCCCAATTTATTGGATTCCATAACTTTATTGAGTTTGCTGAACGGAGCGATGCAGGAGACCGGATCTCGCTGAAAGCGGGAGGCCGTTTGTTTACGGCGACAGCTCATCCCGGAACGGCACGTCCCGGGGCTCGCAAAGGTGCGATCCGCCCGGATGATCTGATCGTTAGCGGGGATACGTCAGCTGATCTGGCCAATGCGTTGCCAGGCATCGTGAAGGTAAGCACGTATTTGGGACGCAGCTATCAGTATGTGATCGAGACAGAGCTGGGTGATTTTACGGCAAACCAGGAGATGGAGACACCGTACCTCAGCGGGCAGCGTGTCAGCCTGATTTTCCCGCAGGACAAGCTTGTCCTCGTTGAATAGCAGTAATGTAGTGAATAGCAGCAGGAAGCAGCAACAGAGGCATTTTGCATCGTTCATTTGATGCAAAATGCTCATGGAGAAGGAGATTATGCTCATGCGCGCAGATCAACTGATTGTGAATGTAAATGTGTATAACAGTTATTATAAACGGTTTGAATTAAACAACGTCGCTGTACTTGACGGCAGATTCATGTATGTCGGACCAGGTGGACCTGAGCTGATCCAGGCAGAGGAAGTGATCGATGCCCGGGGAAGATACATGATTCCTGGCCTGATCGATATTCACCTGCACATTGAGAGTACAATGGTAACACCGGCGACTTTTTCCCATGGCCTGATTCGCTGCGGAGTAACGTCCATTGTAGCGGAACCGCATGAGATGGCGAATGTGTTTGGGCTGGAAGGTGTGCAGGAGATGATGGCTGCGAGTCGTGAGACTACGGTCAACATGTTCTATGCCATCCCAAGCTCCGTTCCGGCAACGCCGATGGAAACAACGGGCGGGTCCATTGAGATCGAAGATATGGATGTGCTTCTGGCAACCGGAGAGATCATCTGTCTGGGTGAAATCATGAACTACGTAGATGTCATCCGTGACCCGGAATGCAAGACCAACCAGATTCTCCAGCATATTCGCCAAAATTATCCGGATCTCGTGATCGAAGGTCATACACCGAAGCTGCTAGGGCTGGATCTGCACCGACTGATCTATGCGGGTGTGGACTCGGATCATACCCATCAGAGTATTGAAGGACTTCAGGCGCGAATTGCAGCGGGCATGTTCATTGAGATCCAGGAGAAATCGATGACCCCTGAGGTTATGGATTACCTGATTCGGCATGATGTGGCTCAGCATTTCTGCTTCGTGACGGATGACGTTATGCCGGACTCCCTCGTGGAACGAGGTCATCTGGATCATATTGTGCGTAAGGCCATTCACATGGGCATGCGCCCGGAAGATGCCATTTACGCAGCAACGTCTACGCCTGCATCGCGAATGAAAATGACAGATCGGGGCAGCATCGCCCCAGGTAAAGTGGCCGATTATGTTCTGGTATCCAATCTGGAGACATTGGCGATTGATCAAGTGTACAAAAATGGCCGAAAAGCTTATGACGACTACGAACCGTATAAGCAGGAACGGATGACTGGGCAGTTTCCGTCCCATTTTTATAAAAGTGTACAATTGGATAAGCTGACAGCCGAGGACTTCACGATTTCCTTGAGCGATCCCAAGGTTATGGGTACCGCTGCTCATGCGGATAAAGGTTCATTTAACTGTCGCGTGATGATGGTGAAGGACGGATCGACCTTTGTGGAAGAGCATATCGCAGAGGTTCAGGCAGCGAGTGGCGAACTTCAGTGGGAAGATAGTGGATATGGACAGATTGCTACCTTTGAACGGTATGGTGTGAACGGCAATCGGGCACATGGTTTGATCGGTGGAGATACGATTAAACGGGGAGCCATCGCCACGACATATTCCCATGATAACCACAACCTTCTGGTCGTTGGCCGCAACCGTGAAGATATGATTCTGGCGGCTAACACGGTTATTTCGAGCCAGGGCGGATTCTGTGTGGTAGAGGATGGCAAAGTGCTGTCTCACCTAGAACTCCCTGTGGGAGGTATTCTGACGGAAGAGCCGCTCGCGGTTGTGTCTCATCAAGTGAAGGAACTGCGTGCAGCCATGCTGTCTCTTGGCTATGTGCACTACAATCCAATCATGTCGATCAGCACCCACTCCCTTGCAGTGAGCCCTGCGCTGAAAATTACGGATCACGGTTTGATTGATGTCAATGCAGGCAAGGTTGTACCGTTGGTTGNAGAGTGAACGGATAGTTCATTCAATTGAAGAACATGAATAGGTAGGTATACTGTAGAAAGAGTGCAGTATATCTACCTTTTTTGCNGTTGGTTTAAAGGCGAGATNAACATAGATCTTTCTTTTCCACGTTCAATGTTCATTTTTACTGCTTCTTCATTTTTATGAGCATTACTGCGTGGTACACTGACCTTATTGCACACCCCGTCATCGGGATTACGATTAACAGATAGCTGGAAGAGGGTTTGGCATCGTAAGTATAATAGGCGTAAACTAGTACAAATGCAGCAACCACGAAAAGAATGAGATTTAGGACTAAGCTATAGATATTTTGTTGTTTCTTTTCTATCGGGTATGTGGAGAATGTCATGCAGTTTGGCTGCCTCCTTGCAAATTCGTTAAAAAGTTATTGTATCATTTATTAAAGTTTATTCCCATAATATTCAAATCGCTTATTAATTTTATAAGTGAAATATAACTCACTTAATTGAAGATAGAGAAGGAGGTCCAATATGTTATCCAAAGACCAAACTCATAAAGCCATATTTTTTGATGTGGATGATACATTGTATGACCACTTGCAGCCCCTTAGAGGAGCATTGCAGGAGGTTCTTGGTCTAGCCAATGATGTTCCTTATGCCGAGGTTTATCACCGATTCCGCTACTACAGCGACTGGTTGTCCGATCAGGAGGGGCTCTCTGCCGTTCCTGAGGCAGAAGCCGTGGAACGGATGCGCAGACGCAGATTTGAGCTGACGATGAAAGAGTTCGGCGTACCTTTAATAGAGGGGCAGGCTGAAGCACTGCAAGCGCAGTATCTGAGCAGACAGTTTCAGATTCAGCCATTTGTAGGTGCATATGATCTGATAAGGAGTCTCATGGCAGACGGACACGTTGTAGGACTCATCACGAATGGGGAGGGAAGACATCAGAGGCGCAAGCTCGAAGCACTGAATGTGTTTGACCTCGTTCCCGAGGAGAGAATCTTCATCTCAGGAACCATCGGGTATGCCAAGCCCGACCGGCAATTGTTCGAGCATGTGAGCAAACAGACAGGCACGGATGCTCGCTCCAGTTACTATATCGGGGACTCATGGCGTAATGATGTGGTAGGTGCGGTAAACGCCGGATGGAATGTCATCTGGTTCAACCATCGGGATGCTCTGCCGGAATCGAACCATCAGCCCCATCATGTGGCGCGAGATTATAATGAAATAACTCGCATTCTTACATCCGAGTTTGTTCTACAATAAAGAGTGATATGTGTGTTGATGAAGCCCTGTTACCTTGTAACAGGGCTTTTTGGGTTGTGAAAAATGTGAGGATGATCGCTGCACATCGAGTGAATTCGAGGTATAAATGCTGTGTGTATTCTGGTAAGAGGCAAGATCTCACTTCTATCGGAAGATGAAGTGGAACTTCATGGAATCTTCATCTGGAAGAGTAGGCTAAAGCCTTCACAAAGTAGAAGGGTGGTGTTATAATTAAAACAAGATTTAGATTAAGTCTAAATTAAAGGAAAAGAAATTGAATCAGAATTACATGACCTTAAATCAAAATATATTGGTATACGAGAGGGGAACATATCCATGAGCACAATTCAAACCACAACGAACACTTTTGCAAACCACGCCTCAGCATTGCAAGACGTCCTGAACCGCCAGATTGCAGGCTGGTCCGTATTGTATACGAAGCTGCACCATTTCCACTGGTATGTTCAAGGACCACATTTCTTTACACTGCACGCCAAATTCGAAGAACTGTATAACCTGGCTACTGCGAACATGGATGAAGTCGCAGAACGCTTGCTTGCTATTGGTGGACTTCCGGTAGCTACGATGTCCGAACAGCTTCGTTTATCTCCAATTGATGAGGCACAGGGACAGCTGTCTGCTGAACGAATGGTAGAGTCGGTGGTTGCCGATCTGCGCACCATGGTGGAAGTGATTGAGCAAGGCATCCATGCAGCAGGAGAAGCAGAGGATAACGCTACTGAGGATATGCTGATTGGGTTCACAGCGGCATTGGATAAAGAAATCTGGATGTTAAACGCATTTCTGGGCAAATAAGCTAAGATAACCCGCATCCTGACAACGATATGTAGAGTCCGTGAACAAAGTCCCCGTTCGCTTACAAATCCGGTGTGCTTGCCGTATAATAATGGCATTCGAGATGTACAGATTGGTGGAATGAACGATGCGGACAGACCTGGATCAACTGCAGGGAGAAGCTGAACGGTTTATATATACATGTTATGAAGAGCTGGGCCATTCGCGAGAAGACGCGGAGGCCCGGCTTATTGCTGTTCATCAGGAGATTGAAGATACGGGCACTTATGTGCATACAACCGAAGAACTGGAGCAGGGCTGCAAAATGGCATGGCGGAACAGCAACCGCTGTATCGGACGATTGTTCTGGGACAAGCTGCGGATTGTGGATGCGCGTCACGCAGACACAGCCGGAACAGCTGCAGAGGCCGTGTTGAATCACATCCGCGTGGCTTCCAATGGCGGCAAGATTATCCCCATGATTACAATTCTTCCGCCGAGTGGGCCAAGCGGAGCTCCTGTACGGATCTGGAATCACCAGCTCATCCGTTATGCCGGATATGAGACGGACCAAGGTACCATTGGAGATCCTGCATCCGTGGAATTGACGAAGGCGGCCATGTCACTTGGCTGGCAAGGGGCAGGGGGAGATCACGATGTATTGCCGCTCATGATTCAGGCACAAGGTCAAGCTCCCGAATGGTATGCTGTACCTCATGAGGACATTGTGGAAGTGGAAATTGAACACCCCGAACGATCCGAAATTGCCGAACTCGGCATGCGTTGGTACGGTGTACCGATGATTGCGGACATGCGGCTTGAGATCGGTGGCATCTCTTATCCGGCTGCGCCGTTTAACGGCTGGTATATGGAGACCGAAATTGGTGCACGTAATCTGGCGGACACATTCCGGTACAATAAACTACCTGCAGTGGCAGCAGCACTTGGACTGAATACATCAAGCGAAACGACGCTATGGAAGGACCGCGCACTCGTTGAATTGAATGTAGCCGTACTGCATTCCTTCAAGAAAGCAGGCGTCAGCATTGTGGATCACCATACAGCGGCAGCGCAATTTGCTTTGTTTGAGCAGAGGGAGGAAATGGCGGGACGCGAGCTAACTGGGGATTGGGTCTGGCTGATTCCACCCGTTTCTCCGGCAACGACCCCTATTTTCCACAGCTCCTATCGCAATGAAATCGTGAGACCGAACTTTTTCCGTCAGGATTCAGCGTATACACTGGATGGAGAGTCATCTGGAGCTGAACACTATAATGTTGAAAAACAGAATACGGATGTAAATCATCATCAGCCACAGGCCGGAGATTCATCCTTGAGATGCCCGTT
>Ga0058696_1000790_pt1 | contig 13246 bp, 10 predicted proteins | sample AgamicMgSfrz_FD_55077 | JGI IMG/M metagenome (GOLD analysis project Ga0058696, IMG submission 55077) | Agave microbial communities from Guanajuato, Mexico - Mg.Sf.rz | ecosystem: Host-associated > Plants > Phyllosphere > Phylloplane/Leaf | place: Guanajuato, Mexico | collected 2012-05-30 | reverse complement strand
TGAGTATATAATAATAAGATTATTTATTCAAGTAATTTTTTGATAAATAGTGTATAATACATACAAAAGGGTTGTTGCATGGATTTTTGTCCACCCCTTTATGAATGAATGTTTCCTTTTTTTTCGTCACAGTGGCGGTAAGCCAGACACTTTTTTATATACAACACAGTTACACCATTCCAACAATTGTTATGTGAATCGAGGTGAATACGTTGAAGCTGAGAAAAGCAAAATCACCAAGTCCCTGTTTGATCACACAGGCCATGGACATCATCGGTAAGAAGTGGGTTCTGCTGATCATGTATCAGCTGCTCTCCGGACCCAAGCGCTTCACAGAACTGGAAGCGGAAATGGCCATTAGCGGCCGTCTGTTATCCGAGCGTTTGAAGGAAATGGAGATGGAAGGCATCGTAACCCGTCATATGTATCCTGAAATCCCGCCACGGGTTGAATACGAGCTGACTCCCAAAGGCAAGGCTATTGAGCCGGTCATCAATCAGATTTATGGCTGGTCCTCCGACTGGCTGAAACGATAGCATGGCCGATCGCTTCTAATCTAAGAACACCAAAAGCCTGAATAGGTGCTGATCTTCTCCGGATCAGCTTCCCCATTCAGGCTTTTTTTCTTGAATTTCCATTGGATTATTTAATGAATTAATGAGAGAGATTCTTGACTGGCTTCAGCTGCACCGGCAGACCGGAATCGGCAGATGCCAGCGCTGCTGTTGTAATCTCCTGTGTACGGCAGGCATCCCCATAATCAGACAGAATCCGCGTACGATCACCCGTACGAAGAGCATGAATGAATGCTTCGTTCTCCCGTTCATACGGGTTATGTCCCGCTGGAATCTCCTGACCTGCCATCGCGTGGGCAGCAGCATTCGGCAGCAGCAGACGGTCCGGTGTCCAATCCCATACTCCCGCTTCGGTGTAGAACTGAAGTCCGGCACCGCCTTCTCCATCCGGCAGCAGGCATGTATTGGCAATGCTCGCGATGGCACCACTCTCCAGCTTAAGCGTCACATTCGCCACATCTGCTACCGTAACATGGTCGTGTTTTTCATGCATCACACGCTGGGCTGCTACAGCATATACCTCAGTAACTTCTCCTGCACAGTATCGAAGCAGATCTACAATATGTGTGGTCTGTTCAACAAACTGTCCTCCAGATCCATCCTGTCGGCGCCACCAGGCAACTCCTGGCATACCACCCATCCAGCGTCCAAGTGCCATGCCGATCGTCTGATCCTTCATGGCTCCACGCAGNACCTGCGCNGCTTCCTGATANCGGAAATGATAACCTACGGAAGTAAGCAAACCTGTATCTTTCACCTGATCTAAAATTTTGCGCGGGATATCCATCCCTGTACTCAGTGGTTTCTCCACGAGGAAAGGGATGCCGCGGCGAATCAGTTCCGATTCAATCGAACCATGAGACATCGGCGGAACGCAGATGTATACTGCATCCAGCTTCTCCCCATCCAACATATGTTCAAGCTCGCTGTAGCCAGCTGCATCATACACGGAAGCCATGGCCTCAGCCTTCTCCAAAGTAGTCCCGAGCACACTTGCGACACGTACGCCTTCCATTCGGGCCAAAATGTCTGCATGTACTTTGCTGAACCAGCCTGTTCCGATGATGCCGATCTGTAACGTCATGGATGTAATCCCCTCTCTTTGTTACGCGCTTACATGTTCCATTCGACCCCCGAATACGAAATCCTGCATTATAATTTGCCAGATGCCCCCAATATCAAACGGTCCAGCTCTTGTTCATACCCTGTTCTCTGCTCATCCGTCCAGCATAGCCGGTCATGCATGTACTGAATAACTGCGGACTTGTACAGTCGTACCTCATGGATACGGAAAAATAAATCCCCTGTCCGTCGCACCAGGAAGTCTGTCGGGGTTACCGCCATCTCTTCCTCAATCGCATAATTCAGCATGAGCAGCAGTTCCTGTGGCATGCCATGCAGCTCGGCCTTGGCCCGTGGATCAGGCAACCGGTCATAGAGGGCATCCACATTGGAACCATACTTACGAGCCAGCCGCTCTGCGGCAGGCCGACCCAGTCCGAGAGCTACCCCATCCTTGATTTTGCGCTCTACATAGACCGAATACCCTGCCGAGCCACCAACGTTCCCCCCGGAAATTGGCATCTTCTTCGTCATGCACGGACCAATGGATTGACCCGTCTCCTGCTGCAGCTGACGTGCAGCCAGATCAACGACCATTTCAGCCATTTTACGATACCCGGTCAGTTTGCCTCCCGCAATCGTGATCAGCCCGGAAGGGGAGACCCATACTTCATCCTTGCGTGATATTTCTGAGGGATTCTTGCCTTCCTCATGGATTAACGGACGTACACCCGCCCATCCCGACTCCACATCCTCGGCACGGATTCGGACATCCGGAAACATGCCGTTTACCGCATCAATCACATAATCCCGATCTGATTCAGAGATGAGAGGATGTGCCGGGTCATCTCGGAAGACCGTATCGGTGGTACCCACATATGTTTTGCCATCACGCGGAACCGCGAAGACCATCCGTCCATCAGGGGTATCAAAATAAACAGCCTGCCGAAGGGGAAACCTCGATCCGTCGAACACCAGATGAATGCCTTTGGTCATTTGCAGCGTCTTGCCCTGCCGTGAACCGTCTATCTCGCGAAGCTCATCCACCCATGGGCCCGAAGCATTGATAACCTTGTTTGCCCTCAATTGAACAGATTGACCCGTGATCTGGTCTGTGGCCTGGATGCCGATGACCCTGCCGTTTTCCTTCACGAATCCGTCTGCTTTTACATAATTCACAGCTTGAGCCCCGCGCTTAACCGCCTCTTTCATTACTTCAATGGTAAGCCGTGCATCATCCGTCCGATATTCCACATATAACCCACCACCCAGCAATCCCTCTCGGCGCAGCAAAGGTTCGCTATCCGAGACAGCTCCGGCATTCAGCATCGTACGACGTTCGCTGCGCTTCACTCCCGCGAGACGGTCATACACCATCAGGCCAATGGACGTGCTGAAGCGCCCAAACGTACCTCCCGTATAGATGGGTAAGAGCATCGGTTCCGGTGTNGTCACATGAGGTCCATTTTCATACACAATTGCCCGTTCGCGCCCTACCTCAGCCACCATTTTCACTTCAAACTGTTTCAGATATCTTAAGCCACCATGTACCAGTTTGGTCGAACGGCTGGACGTACCCGCTGCAAAATCCTGCATTTCAACCAGCGCGGTCTTCAGTCCGCGGGAAGCCGCATCAAGGGCAATGCCTGCCCCAGTGATCCCTCCGCCTATAATCAATATGTCAAAATGTGCATTCGCCATGGATTGGAGATATTCCCCGCGTAGCGCTGCCGAGAAAGGTGAAGTCATCGGTATGCCTCCCATTCATTGCCTTTATTTTTGCTAACCCATCCTCAAAAAAGAATAAAAAAAAGACCACGTCATTCGCTGCAGCAATTGCTGAGCGGTACGTGGTCTCTCCCGATCTCCAGACATCATTTTTTAACTTGTACCTTAATCCTATCACACATTTTGAGCGGCGTGAAGGCCTGAAATGACACATTATTCAAAAAAATTTCAAAAATTTGTTCTGCCCAAGGACGTAATTTCAAACTGATCCACTAACCTCTTTATTTTCCTAATCATGGATATATGCATTTCGTTCCCCAGGAAAATATACCCTGTAAGTTGTGCATCATTTTCCACCAGTAATTATCATCTATTGAATTAATTTAACGAAAAAGTACAAATGACCAAATATTCATAATCCCACTTATTTGAAGGCCATTGCAGCCTTCACTGCTCGCTGCCAACCCGCGTACAGATCATTTCTGGTATCCTCTTCCATCAGCGGATTGAATACGCGCTCCGTGTTCTCATGATCCTTCAGTTCATCGGCACTTTCCCAGTACCCGACAGCAAGACCTGCCAAGTAGGCTGCCCCCAGAGCCGTTGTCTCGTTCACCGTAGGGCGCTCTACCGGAACCCCCAGAATGTCGCTCTGGAATTGCATCAGAAAGTCATTGGCCGCTGCGCCGCCATCGACACGCAATGAATGGACAGCAATGCCCGAGTCGGACTCCATAGCCGCCAGCACATCCCTGGTTTGATATGCCAACGCTTCAAGTGTGGCACGGATAAAGTGCTCCTTCGTGGTCCCCCTGGTCAGACCAAATACAGCGCCCTTCACCTCACTGTCCCAATATGGACTACCAAGTCCCACGAAGGCTGGCACCATGTACACACCGTCTGTAGAAGGTACCCGTGCAGCATAATCCTCACTATCCTTGGAGGAACGCAGCATCCTTAACCCGTCACGCAGCCATTGAATGGCGGAGCCTGCCACAAAAATGCTGCCTTCGAGTGCATACTCCACTTTGCCGTTAACACCCCAGGCAATCGTTGTGATGAGTCCATGGTCCGACTTCACCGGATCTTCCCCGGTATTCATGAGCATGAAGCACCCGGTNCCATATGTGTTTTTCATACTGCCCTTCTGATAACANCCCTGACCGAACAGGGCTGCTTGCTGATCCCCNGCTGCGCCAGCAATTGGAACCCGGTGGCCGAAGAAATGATAATCCATCGTGTGTGCGTACACCTCAGAGGAACNCCGTACTTCAGGCAGCATCGCTTTTGGNATATCAAGAATACCCAGCAGCTCGTCATCCCATTGCAGATCATAAATGTTGTACATCAACGTACGGGAGGCATTGGATATGTCTGTCACATGTGTACCTCCGCTGAGCTTCCAGATCAGCCAGCTGTCGATCGTGCCGAATAGCAATTCCCCTTTTCCAGCGCGTTCCCGTGCTCCTGGTACATGGTCCAGAATCCACTTCACTTTGGTACCGGAAAAATAGGGATCAATGAGCAGCCCCGTTTTCTCACGAAAAAGGTCAGCCAGCCCCTTCGATTTCAGCTCTTCACAAATATCAGCAGTTTGTCTCGACTGCCAGACTACGGCATTGTAGATGGGGCGGCCCGTTTCCTTGTCCCACACCACAACTGTCTCGCGCTGATTTGTAATCCCGATTCCGGCAATTTGGGCAGGCTTAATCCCACTCTCTGCTAAGCATGAAGCCATAACCGCAAGAATGGAGCTCCAGATTTCATTTGCATTCTGTTCGACCCAGCCCGGCTTGGGGAAATACTGCGGGAACTCCTGCTGCGCAATATGTACAATCTCCCCATGGCGGTTAAACAGAATGGCCCGGGAACTCGTTGTCCCCTGATCCAGAGCCATAATATACTTTTCCATATCGACAACCTCCTAGCATATTGCATCATTCGATTTCACAGGTGCTTGATTGACGGATGCTATGAATTTATTAAGTTTATGCTACTGTTTCGGTTCTGTAAGCGATTCCCCAAAATGTCGGATCAGGTCAAAATTGGACGTGGTCACCGCTGTTGCCCCAGCCTCCAGCGCCAGCTCAACCTCTTTGGCAGATCGAATCAGCCCTCCGGCAATAATGGGGATTCCTGTCCGTTCCGCCACCTCGGTAATAATATGCGGAATAACGCCGGGAAGCACTTCAATATAATCCGGCTGTGTCTTCGCCAGCAGTTGATAGCTTTTCTCCAAGGCATTCGTGTCCAGCAGAAACACCCGCTGAATGGCAGTGATCCCCTTTTGTTTCGCCTTTTGAATCACCGTCGCCCGCGTAGAGATCAATCCCGCCGGACGAATATGCTGACACAAATATTCTGCAGCGTACTCATCGTTCTTCAGCCCTTGGACCAGATCGGCATGCAGCAGGATTTTTTTGCTTCGCCGCCGTGCTTCATCCAGCAAACTCTCCAGCTGGGCAATATGAGTATCCAGCANCACCCCATAGGTGTAATGGCCATCAATAATCGCTTCGAACTGCTTCATGCTCTTGGCAGCGGGTAACATGCTCTGTCCCTCAAATGGCACCATCGTTCCTCCTGCATCATTCAGATTGCCTATATTGTATAATCCGCATGGTAGATCGGCAAGCAGGGCCAATCATGGAAAGGCAATCCCCATAGCGTGTAGTGCTCTGTATTAAACACAAAAAGGCCGTTGTCGTGCACCCCCGAAGAAGTGAACAACAACAGCCAGTCTGTCAGTTATAGCAACATGACATTTTCCATCGAAAACTCATGCTGCATTTAACGCATACGGACTATACGTTAAGCCTGCGCATGCGGAAGCAGTACATCTGCCCCTGCCCAGCCATCGTTCTCTGNCAAGTGACCCGAACGACTTACTTTGGTCTGCAGGTATTTCTCGTTGAACGCCGAGCGATCGCCCCACAACGGAACACGCCCGCCTACATTCAGTCCCGCTTCCTGCAGTGCAGCCAGCTTACGCGGATTGTTGGTGATCAGAGTAACGGGTGCGGAACGCAGTGCACGCAATACGGCAATCGCATCATCATAGTTACGAGCATCATCCGTAAAGCCAAGCTGAAGGTTGGCATCTACCGTATCCAGACCTTCTTCTTGCAAAATGTAAGCCATCGCTTTGCTGAACAGACCAATACCGCGGCCTTCATGGTTCGCCAGGTAGAACAAGGCACCCGCCCCATGGGCTGCGATCATTTTCATGGATTGCTCCAGTTGGAAGCCACAATCACAGCGTTTGCTGCCAAAAATATCGCCTGTATGGCAGATGCTGTGCATCCGGATCAGCGCTTCCTGCGCTTCGGCAAAATCTCCGTACACGAGTACACTCGATTGCTGACGCTCTGCAAGTTCAGCCGTAGCCAGCGACTCAATTAGCTCGCCGCTGTCCATGACCTTATCCGATTTCAGCCAGCTGTACCACTGGAATGTGCGCGTCTCTCCATCCAGATTGACCGGAAGCTTAATCGGTCCAACCAGGTATATGAATTCTTTTCCACTCGGAAAAGTCTGGATTTTGGGGGCAAGCAGTTGAATAATATGTGAATTAATCATAATGATTCGTTCCTCCTGTTAAGCCATTTTATATGCTGATTGATTCGCATCCAGACCGAAAATAGATCACTGGACGGTTATAGTACGTATCTATATTATTGTCATCATCATTAGTTACTTTATGTAAGCAAGTTTAAAATAAAAATTTTATTGTGTCAAGTAACTTTTGTTTCTAAAGTAACTAATAAAATTAGAATACGAAACCGACACAAATTTGTGTTTCATTTTTGGAATATTGGGTATGAGTTTATAAACTGCTCATAGAATGATGTTGTAGTAGTCCAAAGTACTTCATGCCTCGAACTTAACGATGAGGGGGTTGTGCACATGATCCGCCGGAAAAGAACCTGCTGGACAGCCATCCTGATGGTCTGCGTCCTGCTCATAAGCGGATGCTCCATCTGGCCGGGACAAGACGATTCTGCGAACAACAAAAAGGTAGCGCTTACACTATGGTACTGGAACCGTTCCATTGATGATAAGCTGATTGCCAAGGCCAGGGAACAGTTCCCCAATATTGAACTGACAGCCCAGAAGATCGGCGGTGATTTCAAGGCAAAGCTCAAGACAACGCTGGCAGCCAAATCAGGCGAGCCCGATATTGTCGCACTAAACGACTGGATTATGGAACTTTTCCCCAGTGAGGACCGTTTTTATAATCTGTATGATCTTGGCGCAGGGGACGTCAAAGACCAATACCTGGAGTGGAAATGGAAGCAGGGCGTTACGCCAAGCGGACAGATGATCGGTTTCCCGATGGATACGGGACCGACAGCTCTCTTTTACCGGGCAGACCTCTTCAAGGAGGCCGGACTTCCTTTCGAACCTGAGGATGTGACCCGACAGCTGAACAGCTGGGAAGCATATGCCGAAGCAGGCGAACAGATCAAGGAAAAACTGGGGGGCAAGGTATTTCTGACCGATAACATTGGAAGCGTTTACAACCAGGTCTTGTCTCAAGGAGCTGAGCGCTACTTCCGCCCGGATGGTTCGTTTATCGGCATGGATTCTCCTCTGGTACGAACAAGCTGGGATACGTCCATTGATTTCAAGCAAAAGGGATTGCTGGCGAATGCAGATGGCTGGACTCCAGGCTGGAATGCAGCGATGAACAATGGGGAAATTGCGTCCTTCGTGGGTGCCGTCTGGATGAAACAGGTGCTGCAGGAGGCTGCGCCAGATACATCGGGTAAATGGCGGGTGGCTCGTGCCCCTGGCGGAGACGGTAATAACGGCGGTTCGTTCCTGTCCATTCTGAAGTCCAGCGAGCATCCTCAGGAAGCCTTCGAGCTGGTGCGCTGGCTGCAGAGTCCGGAAAATCAGCTGGAGCAATATCAGACGTTGAACCTCTTCCCTTCCGCACCGGGCGTGTTCGATTCCCCTGCAATGAAAGAAGAGGAGCCCTTCTTCGGCGGACAGGCGACAGGGCCTGTATTTGCCGAATCGGCACAGCATGTTCCGGACGCTTTTTTTGGTGAGCGTTATCCATCGGTACACAACATTATTACCCGGCGCCTGAATGATGTCGCGAAGCAAAATGCCGATCCCAAGCAGGTCTGGACCGATACCGTACACCGCGTTGAGCGGGAACTCCAGCGTTAACCTGAAGAACGTGTGTGTTCGATATCCGCATAAGGAGGAATTCATATGGCTGTAACCGAACCCCATCTCACTCCCGAACCCGGAGCCGTGCATCCGGACCTGGATCGGAAGAAATCTCTCCTATCTCAAATTTGGGAGCATCGTGCCCTATATGCTGCGATCTCACCGTTTTATATTCTGTTTGCCGTGTTTGGCCTGTTTCCCATCGGATTCTCGTTGTATCTGGCTTTCCACAAATGGGACGGCATTGGCGTAATGACCTACAATGGGCTGAACAATTTTAAATACATGCTGACGGATGCCGAGTTCTGGCAGGCGGTGGGCAATACGTTCATGATCTGGATATACTCCACCATTCCCATGCTGTTCTTCGCCCTTATTGTCGCCTTTTTGCTGCATGCGCCGTTCGTGAAGTTCCGTACACTGTTCCGGGTCGGTTACTTCCTGCCGAACGTTACATCCATCGTAGCCGTGGCGATNATCTTCGGTGCACTGTTTGCCAACAACTATGGNTTTCTCAACTATCTCCTGCAGTCGGTCGGGCTTCCGGTCGTGGAATGGCTTAATGCCCCTTGGGGTATTAAAGTGGCGATCTCCTCCATGGTGGTGTGGCGCTGGACGGGGTACAATGCGGTCATTTACCTGGCTGGACTTCAGAGTATTCCGCAAACCTTGTATGAAGCAGCAAAAATTGACGGTGCATCCGGGATACAGTCCTTCTTCCGGATTACGATTCCGATGCTGCGGCCTGTGATTCTGTTCACGGTGATCACCTCAACGATTGGCGGCATGCAGCTGTTCACCGAACCCCAGATTCTCGTGGGCAACGATGGCGGTGCAGGCGCGGCCGGAATGACCATTGTTCTGTACCTTTACCGTGAATCGTTCATCAACAATTACTTCGGATATGGTGCAGCGGTGGGTTGGGGCATGTTCCTCATTATCGCCCTGTTCTCCATCGTGAACTGGAAGCTTGTTCAAGGCAAGTCATCCTGATGTGACAAGGGGGGAGCGCTCATGACGTCCAAATACCTCAAATCGCTGGTGTTGTATACCGGTCTTATCGGGGGCATGCTCATTTCCATGTTCCCGTTCTATTGGCTAATTGTAATGTCCACCCGGACGACGTCCGACATTTACGCATTTCCGCCCCAGCTCTGGTTCGGGGGAGAACTGTGGAATAATATCAGCCGGGTGCTGCAGCAAATTGACTTCTGGGGTGCATTTGTCAATACATTGTTTGTATCCGGCATGGTGACCGTGCTCGTGCTGTTCTTTGACTCATTAGCGGGTTTTGCGTTTGCGAAGTTTGAATTTCCGGGNAAAAAGTGGCTCTTCGTCCTGCTGCTCGCCACCATGATGGTGCCATCCCAGCTGTCGCTTGTGCCTTCCTTCGTGCTCATGGCCACGTTCGGTTGGGTNGGTTCCTTCAAGGCCCTTATTATCCCGGGCATGGTGAATGCCTTCGGCATTTTCTGGATTCGGCAGTATGCCACAGAGTCCATCCCGAATGACCTGCTCGATGCGGGCCGGATCGACGGCTGTAATTTCTTCCGTCTCTATTGGAATGTGGCGCTGCCCATCCTGCGACCTGCGTTTGCGTTTCTCGGTGCATTTACCTTTATCGGGGTGTGGAATGACTACCTGTGGCCGCTCATCGTCCTGACGGATGAACGGAAATACACGCTGCAGATTGCCCTCTCGCAATTAAACGGGCTGTACAATACGGATTACGCGATGGTCATCGCCGGTACACTGCTTGCGGTTATTCCACTTATCATTATGTTCCTGTTCATCAGCCGCCAGTTCATTTCGGACATTGCCGCAGGAGCCGTGAAGGATTAAGCTGTCCGCATTTTGATCCATCCCTCAAGTCTGATATTCTTATCTATAGATTAATACCAGATGCTCCAGAGAAAGAGGGATGACAAAATGGCTTCTTCACCGTATATGATCGGCGTAGATATCGGCACCACATCCACCAAGGCCGTATTGTTTGAACAAAANGGCTCCATCGTGGCTCANGGTGGTGCCGATTATCCGCTATATACCCCCACCCCTGCGATTGCAGAGCAGGATGCGGACGATATTTTCCANGCCGTCNTAGAATCCGTTAAACAGGCGACCTCCAAGGCGGGTGTCAAACCGGATGAAATTTTGTTTGTATCGTTCAGTTCGGCGATGCACAGCATCCTGCCTGTTGACGAGCAAGGCAAACCGCTGATGCGCGCCATGACGTGGGCAGACAATCGCAGCGCGGAATGGACGCAAGCACTCAAAACCGAAATGAACGGTCACGAAATCTATCTGAGAACAGGGACGCCCATTCATCCGATGTCACCACTGACCAAAATCATGTGGCTAACCCGGGAACAGCCGGAACTGTTCAAGCAGACCCATAAATTCATCTCCATGAAAGAATATGTGTTCTTCAAGCTGTTCAATGAATACGTGATCGACCACTCCATGGCGTCTGCTACCGGCATGATGAATCTGGAGAAACTGGACTGGGATGAGGAAGCGCTGCATGTGGCGGGAATTACAGCAGACCATCTATCCCGGCTTGTGCCGACCACTTACGTACTCAAGCAGGGGTTGAACCCGGAGTACGCCAAGGAAATGGGTATTGCGGACAAGACGCCATTTGTCATCGGGGCAAGTGACGGCGTGCTCTCCAATCTCGGCGTAAACGCGATTGATCCTGGCGTTGTGGCGGTGACCATCGGCACCAGCGGAGCGATTCGTACGGTGGTGGACAAACCGGTTACCGATCCGAAAGGACGTTTTTTCTGTTACGCGCTCACCGAGGATGCATGGGTGATTGGCGGGCCGGTGAACAATGGCGGGGTCATTTTCCGCTGGATTCGGGACGAGTTTGCGGCTTCTGAGGTAGAGACAGCGAAGCGACTTGGCATCGATCCTTATGAAGTGCTCACGCGTGTCGCGGAAAATGTACCGCCTGGATCGGAAGGGCTGCTCTTCCATCCGTATATGACAGGTGAGCGGGCTCCGCTCTGGAATCCGAATGCCCGCGGCTCGTTCTTCGGTCTGACACTTCATCATAAGAAGGAGCACATGATCCGCGCCGCCCTGGAAGGTGTATTGTTCAATCTGTATACCGTCATGCTGGCTATTGAGGAGAAGATCGGCCGTCCCACCAAAATTCAGGCCACTGGCGGCTTCGCCCGCTCCGAATTATGGCGGCAGATGATGGCTGATATTTTCGACCAGGATGTGATCATCCCTGAGAGCATTGAAAGCTCCTGCCTTGGTGCAGCCGTATTGGGATTGTACGCGCTTGGCCGCATTGATTCCCTGAGCGCCGTATCCGGCATGATTGGATCCACGCATCGTCATCAGCCTGACCCGGACAGCGTCCGCATCTACCGGGAATTGCTGCCGATCTTCATCCGGATCTCCCGCAAGTTCGAAGAGGAGTATGCGGATATCGCTGCTTTTCAAAATAAAACGATGCCTCAGAAATAAGTTTGCGACGCTAACGAACCGACGGTGCCTTATGTTGAAGGCAGCCTTGGAATGTTGAAGCTAAAGAACATCAGCCACCTTATTTCGGCAGAAGCTTGGGCTGGAACCGATAATGTAGGCAAATAAAGTGCCTGGGATTCGTTAGAGCACCGATTCTGTTAAAATTCATCGAGCAGCGTGTCTCCCGTTCATTAGATGGAATGTGAATTGCTGCACGTTCAAGAGGGCTGTCCCGTCAAGTTTATGACANAAGGGACGCCCCTTCTTCATGTACAGTTCTTATGTACAAAGAAATACTTCTGATGATGAAGACCTANTCCTCCGCACTCTTCGCTCNGCCACGCATTGAAGGCAAACAGCATTTTTACTCTTTGCGAAAGGATGATCTAAGCAGCCGTTTCCCCGGTCTTGTAGCATTAATTTTGAATACGACAGGAGGTTAATTGCATTGTTGGATAAAAAAGCGGCCAAAATACTGCTGAACACATTCTGGGGAGGTGGCGGCTGGAAGACAGCTCGTGCACCGTTCTCCGGTGATGATTTTGAATATGCCAAAAGCAAACATGTGATGTTCGATCCGCAGACCATCACNCACGACGAGATTGTCCAGCGTCTGTATGAGATNCATCAGGACATCAACGTGAAGGACAGGGTGGTATCCGCTTTTCTGCATAGCCTGTCCACCAAGAAAGTATATCTGCGCAGTGCGCTCTCAAGCTGGGCACTAACCTCCCGTTTGCCTCTGCATACCTATGCAGAACGGCCTGCGCTGCGCGCCAATACCAGTGCATGCGGGGATTGCAATTACCTGCGGTTACAATCGGACAAGCAGTATGTGAACGTCGATCTGAACGTCATGAATTTTGAGAGGATCAAATGGGGCGGGGTCCGTCATGGCTGGCTGATCTACTGTCTAATGGATCTGGAACTGCTGCTTCTTGATCACGATTCGAACTACGAGGTTACCTCAGAAGACAAGGCCATCCTTCAACAGCTTCTTGCAGCCTGCCGGACTGGTGATCCGAAGGATAGTGCCCGCTCGCTTGAAAAGCTATGGAAAGGCCTGCTCCCTTCGAGCAAACAGGAACGGGATGCCTTACTTGAGATTTGGGCTGCCGCTGGCCTGCTTGTTCCTGGGGATACGCCGAGAAAAGGTAAAGGCGGCTCCAGCGATTTTGTCTTTGCAGCGACCTGGCAAGGGGATGACGGCTATG
>Ga0058696_1000785_pt1 | contig 13293 bp, 13 predicted proteins | sample AgamicMgSfrz_FD_55077 | JGI IMG/M metagenome (GOLD analysis project Ga0058696, IMG submission 55077) | Agave microbial communities from Guanajuato, Mexico - Mg.Sf.rz | ecosystem: Host-associated > Plants > Phyllosphere > Phylloplane/Leaf | place: Guanajuato, Mexico | collected 2012-05-30 | reverse complement strand
TTCGCAGTTGAACTTGGCGAGGGGCCCGACAAGACGGGCAGCTTCTGGGAAAGTTCCGATTTTGCCCGTGAGCATCGCTGGGAAGGTCAGGTCGAGACCCATGAGATGTTCCGCCGGAGCTATGAATAGCACCTTGAATCCGTAATTACCCTGCAGTATGGAGCGTAAAAGAGATGCAAGCCCCTCCTTCAGGCAGGTTACTGGCGCATATGGTTCCGCCGTGCTTCTCCACGATGCGTTTGGCTGTGAACAGGCCCAGCCCGGTCTGTCCCTGGTGGCCGTGATAGAACTGGTCAAACAAATGCGGCAGATCCGCTTCGGTAAAGCCTGGACCCGTATCGCATACGGTAACCTGCATGATCTGAACATCCTGTATATCCACATGTATTCTGATTTCCCCTTGCGGGGGTACATAACGCAAGCTGTTAGCCACCAGGTTATCCAGCACCTGACCAACCCGCTGTACATCCAGTTGCAGAGGTGGAGAGCTATCCGCTCGTCGATCCACAAGTTTGAATGCCAAGTGCACACGTTGACTGGAACACAGGAAACCCATCTCTCGCTGCTTCATCTCCCAGAAGGAAGAAGGATCTACCGATTCACGTCGAAGCGGAAAATAATCAAAATCGGTACCTGCGGCTACGGTCATATCCTGAATGAGCCGATTTATTCGCTTCACATTGTGGTCAATGACGTCCAGATGACTGCTCATGCTTTCGGCAGTATATACAACATGTGCGGGTGAATCCTTAAGCAGCTCCACATGACCCTGAATCACCGTCATCGGCGTGCGGAAATCATGGCTAATCGCGCCCATCAGCTCACTCCTTTCCTGCTGAAGCTTCCATTCCCGGGTCAGGGCGCTCTTCAGTTCCTTGCGCATATCCTCGAAGGAGGCGGAGAGAAGCCCGAGTTCATTGGGGGCGTGATTATCCAGGGTAAAGTCCAGATCCTGCTCCTTGATGCGTTTGGAAGCCAAAATGAGGTCCTCAATCGGGCGCTTCACATTGCGGCCCACTCTTCCTGCCACAAACCAGGTCGCTGCCGCAATATAAACAAAGGGAGAAGCCAGCATAAGGACGAGAAACGTATTCGTCCAGACGTGCGATATAGAAGGGGAGGGGCTGGTTTCCAATCTGTACTGGAGCACGAGAGCCCCGGAATACATGCCTTGATCTCCGCTTAGAGGCGAGATGAGCGTAACCAGTCCGCCGAATCCGAGTGTACGATCTGTGATCGTCTTGCTGTTCAGCCTGCTTAGCAGGTCCGTTTCATTCTCCACGATCTGTTCCTGAATCGTTCCGTATCTTCTGCTTCCGTGGGTATCCACAATCTGATAGGTGATGCCTTCCGGTGGCAGCAGCTGTTCCAGCTTGGCCTGATTGGCCGTGTCGGTCCACTGGATCTGATGCTTCGCCTGCTCCTGCACAGTGTGCTGAATGTCGGGAATTTGAGACTCATAATAGTTGGCCGGCTGCAGCCACTGGTTTGAGAAAAGGAACGATATGCCCGCAGCCCAAGTCAGGAGTGTCAATACAATGCTGATTCCCATAACGAGTACAAATGCCCAGACTAATTGTTTTTTGATCGGCCAGCGTTCCTTAATCATCGCACGGGCTCCCATTTGTACCCGACACCCCATACCGTCGAGATATACGCATGATCCGGGTCGGCTGCTGCCAGCTTGGCCCTTATTTTTTTGACATGTTCCGTGATCGTGGTCGTATCTCCCGTTGCTTCCAGGCCCCAGATGCGGTCATACAGCTGTTCCTTGGAGAAAACCTGCCCAGGATGTGTGGCCAGCAGTTCCACCAGATCATACTCCTTAAGCGTGAGCGGAATGGCATGCTGCATGATCGTTACCGTGCGTCCCTTCAAGTCCATTTGCAAGGATCCGTATCTGTAAAACGCAGGCTCATTCACGCGCGGCTGAACGCCATCACGACGGGAACGACGCAAGTGGGCAGCCACTCTTGCTTTCAATTCCCCAAGACTGAACGGCTTCGTCATATAATCATCGCCGCCGATGGATAACCCTTGAATCCGGTCCATTTCGGCCTGCCTCGCACTGAGAAAGAGGATGGGACAGCTCACCTCATCCCGAATCAGTCGGCAGAGCTCGAATCCGCTCATGCCGGGCATCATAATGTCCAGCAGGATCAGATCCGGCGGATCACCGAGAAGCTGTAATGCCTCGGTGCCACTTGATGCAGTGGACACGTTATATCCTTCCTGCGTGAGCGTCTGATGAATCAGAGCCACAATATCCTTTTCATCATCTACAATTAAAATAGTCTCGTTCATGGTGATTTCCTGGCAGTCGTGTTCAAGGCTGTTACTGCTCACTGCCGTCTCCGTTTCCTTTTGATATATGAGTTTCTATTGTACCTAAAATTTCCATGGTCGTAAAAACAAGAATGCATAGAAGAATTCGATTTCTATCCATTCAATCAGGGCATATTTTTGCTGATACATTGAAGATACGTTCGAATTCTAAAGATTTTATAACGTTCGTTTGATAAATGGAAAATAGCCTCTTGAACAGGTAGTNTCCTCACGTTGACTTGAGGTTCCCAGGATGATATTATACTAATAACATCTTAATACACATTAAACTTATCGGATTTATATACAATTAATCAATGAACGAGCAAAGGCAAGAATGGAAAGGGGAAATTAGCATGGAGCGTCAGATCAGTATCCGTCATGGGCAGGAAGAACTAACAGCTACAATTCATTATCCCGTGGTTAGGGATATCAAGGAGGGTAATCACCAGCAGCGTGTGCCTTTGGCAGTCATTTGCCACGGCTTCGTTGGGAGCAGGATTGGCGTGGACCGCCTGTTCGTGAAGACCGCACGTGAACTGGCTGAGGATGGATACCTGGTGCTGCGCTTTGATTACATCGGCTGCGGGGAGAGCAGCGGTGAGTATGGAGCTGAAGGGCTGGATTCCATGATCGCGCAGACCCGTTCCGTGCTGGATTACGCGGTGAACTGCAGCGATGTGGACCCAACCCGTGTGACATTGATCGGTCATAGTCTGGGCGGAGCAGTCGCTCTGCTCACGGCCATCCGTGATAAACGTGTCAAGAATCTGGTCATGTGGTCTGCCGTGGGATATCCGTTCAATGACATCGTGAAGATTACGGGGCGTGAGGTGTACGATCTGGGCGTGAAGCAGGGCTCGGCTGACTATCTCGCTTACAAGTTCACTCCGGCTTTCTTCGAATCACTGGCTGAGCATCAGCCCTTCCAGGAAGCTGTCAAGTTTAACGGCGATGTTCTGGTCGTGCACGGAACGTCGGATGACATCATTCCCGTAGACTATGCTTTCCTGTATCAGAAGGTATTCTGGATGCGTCAGGAAGGGCGCTGCGACAAGGAGATTATTTTCCAGGGGGATCACACCTTCTCTTCCGGCAAAGAGCGGGAACAGCTGATCTCGCGTACCCGGGAATGGCTCGGTGAACGTCAGAAGATCGAACAGGATTGGCAGCACTGGATGATATGATGGCTTGGAGGACGCCTGAAGCAATCAAACACACAGCGAAGTGGAGAGCCAGAACTGCGTGATTGGGCAGTTTCGGGATGTCAGCTTGGAAAAGCGTCTTCTACGCGGTAGAATAGAGGAGTAGTATAGAAGCGTGACCATTCTATCGTGTCTGGAGGTTGGCAGCAATGACATTACCCGCATTTTTCATTGCGCATGGTTCTCCCGCTCTGGCGGTGGAGAGCAATGACTACACTCGATTCCTGAACCAGCTTGGCAACAGGCTGCCGGCTCCAAAAGCCATTGTTGTATTTACGGCGCATTGGGATTGTCCCGAGCCTTCCGTGACGATGGACGATACACATCAGACGTTGCATGATTTCTACGGATTTCCCTCTAATATGTATACAATCGATTACCCGGCGCCAGGACAATCTGAACTCGCGAGTGAGATCTGCGCCCTCTTTACCCGCAGCAATCTGCCGCATCAGCCTATTAGGGGCAGAGGCCTGGACCACGGAGTATGGGTGCCGCTGCTGCATATGTATCCGGAGGCAGATATCCCTGTCGTTGTCGTCTCTGTAGATTCGCTGCGCTCACCCCANGAACAGTATGATATTGGCCGGATGCTTGAGCAGCTGCGTCATGACGATGTGCTGATCATAGGCAGCGGCGGTACCGTTCATAATCTGCGATTACTTGGTGATAACGAAGATGAACCGCAGGATTGGGCCGTGGAGTTCGATAATTGGATGGAAGCACGGCTGGAGAAATGGAATACNAGAGAGCTGTTTCAATATGACAAAAAAGCTCCGAATGCCCGGACNGCAGTTCCTTCATATGGAACAGAGCATCTGGCACCCCTGTTCTACGCCATGGGCACAGCAGACATGTCCCGAAAGGCGAAGCGTTTGTTCCAGTCTTACCCATATGGAACGCTCAGTTTGAACTGCTGGCAATTCGGTGACGGCGTGTAACTTGGAGCAGACAAGAGGGATAGCTGTACAATACAGCCCTCTCTATATGATGACATTCAGACATGAACCACTTATGNATAATAAAAAAACAAAAAGGTTCCTTCGCCCAGAATATTGGTGGAGGGAACCTTTTTTTGGTGTAATTCTATATCTATTTCCGGATTTCGAAGAACTCGCAATCTGTACGGGAATGATAGGCAAGTTCACTGACACTGGACTGGACAACAATCGTTTTGCTGTCAAAACGGATAATGATACCACCGGAATCAATCTGGTGGTTATCCTGAAAAACCCGGACTTTGTACTTCATATCCATGGCTTCCTGGAAATCGGCTTCAGTCTCAAGACGGCGTTGAGTGGGCATGTGGGGGACTCCTTTGGTCATAATCTATATGTTCATCATAATACGTGATTCCGTGCAGGGGCAAGTCAGGCATGAAAAAGCCCCGTTCCCCGGGGGATGGGGAGCAGGGCTGTTATGGTATTCTGAACGTTACGCTGTTTTTTGAGCTGTATTTATCGTTGTTGTATCTTTGGGGTGATTCCCTTTGCCACGGCTGAACAACCCGCGAAGGTAAGGCAGTACCCAGTGATCCAAACCGATTTTACCAGCATTGGCACCAGCGACGACGAGGAAGATTTGCATCAGAACCAGTTGTGCATTCGTGCTCACTGTACCCGAGAAGAGGAACGCGAAGTTCATCACGAGGGCCATCAGTGCAGCCAGTGTTGTGAAGCAGCCAAGGATAAGACCAAGACCTACCAAGAATTCGCCGAGAGGGATAAGGAAGTCGAACAATCCGGCATTCGGTACTGCGAATTTCTCAAGGAACGTTGCCCACCAAGCCTGAACTGCCGGGTGATCACCTGTTGCTTTTTCTACTGCCCCGGCAAGGAAGCCTCCAGCCTCGAAGCCGCCTGTCAGTTTGCTCCATCCGTGAGTCATCCAGTCATAACCGATATACACCCGAAGTACTGTCAAAATCCACATTGCCACTTTGTTTTCTCTAAGCCATTGGTTGAAGCTGAACATATAAACCACTCCTTCATGGAATCTAGTGTGTGTTGTTTGTTTTAGTTTTTCTAAGTGATCACCTTTGATGTCTTTATTGTATAGTTCAAAAGTCATTTTGTTTGTGATAAAAATCACAATCTAGTTTAAATTTTAAGTAAGCTTTAATGAGTTCACATTTAAGACATAAATGAATTCCGATTCATCGTTTCAATTCCTTGACGCAGGGGTAGAAAATCGCCTTTATATCGAAGACAAATGGTGGAGCTTGTGATTAAATGGAAAGAAAAACGTGAAATGGTTATCCGCATCCAGAAATCACCACACCTTAGTCCTAGGCCATTGTACAGGAGGTACAACGATTGAAGTCATTGAAATGGAATAAAGCAGCCTCTGCTGCATCCTTGCTGATTCTCGCCATAAGCCTGGTAGCTTGTCAGAATAAGGAGGCAGCGCAGCCGCCGAAGCCGGAGTCTGTTCCTGCGCCTGCGCCTGTAGAAGAGCAGCAAGAAACACAAGAACCTGCAGCTCCGCTGTTCACTGCACCGCTGACTGGACTGCCGGTGGAGGAGGCTGTTACGCAGAGACCGCTCGCGGTCATGATTAACAATGCACCTGCCGCCAGGCCCCAGTCTGGTCTGAGTTCGGCAGATATTATTATTGAGGTACTCGCAGAGGGCGGAATTACCCGGTTCATTGCCATCTTCCAGAGTCAGGGCGGTGCAGAGACCGTAGGACCCGTACGGAGCATTCGTCCGTATCTGATTGAGCTGGGCGAGAGTTACGATGGCGTGCTTGTACATGCGGGCGGCAGCCCGGATGCTTATTCCATTTTGCAAAAGCAGCAGAAGCAGCACATGGACGAAATCTCGAACAGCGGACCTTACTTCTGGCGTTCTTCGGATCGGAAGGCACCGCACAATCTGTATACTTCAGCGGACAAGCTTAGAGAGGGAGCAGACATCAAGGGGTATAGCCACGATACCGAGCCCCCCGTCTACATCTATAATGAGGAAGGCTCCACCTCGAAAGGAGAACCTGCAGCTCAATTCGATATTCATTATTTATTGGATAGTTACCGGGTGACGTATGATTATGATGAAGTTAGCGGACGATATATGAGACTGGTGAATGGGAAGCCCGATCAGGATCAGGATAATGGAGAACAGATAGGCGCAGCGAACATTATTGTAGCGGGTGCGGATCACAAGGTACTCGACAATGTTGGCCGATTATCCGTCAATGTGGAACAGGGCGGTGAAGCGATGCTGTTTCAAAAAGGCAAGATGGTTCGCGGTCAGTGGATGAAGAAACCGGGCGATATTATTCGTTTTGTGCAAGATGGGAAAGAAGCGGCCCTGGTTCCAGGCCAAACCTTTATCAGTATCGTTCCAAACCAACCCGACTTTGCAAGTCATATTGAAGTCCAAAATCAAGTTCAAAATTAAGATCTGATTTAAGATCCAATTCCTTCGCTTGCTTCATTAATATGCTGATCCAATACGAAAGTCGAATCCTGTCAGTTCATGTTTTGTAAACGCAGTGTAAAATCTAAGCATCATTTTTCCATCGATTCCAAATAATTAAGATTCATTTCAGATTAATGTGATAAGAATATAAAAAAGGATCGCAGCTTTTGTACAAACCATGAAACAAATATGATAAGATATCAAAGGTTGTCATTTCATGTTTCACGGTTATCAGCAATTTCTCGTAAAGGGGATAGGACGATGAAGATAAAGAAGAAGGATATATTTTTCGAAACATTAGAGAATATGGCGGATACTGTCGTACAGGCAGCTGACTATTTCTCCGAGCATGTTTCCAACCTTCAGGATGTAACTCTGTTTACCAATGAAATGAAAAAATACGAGTCCAAGTGCGATGACTATGTGCATACGATCATTATGGAACTCAACAAAACGTTTATTACGCCAATCGAGCGTGATGACATCATGGAATTGACAACAACACTTGATGACGTATTGGACGGGCTCGAAGCAACGGCTTCCCGTTTCTATATGTACCAACTGACTGATCCGGATGAATTCATCGTGCAGTTCGCTGAGATTTTGCGCCAATCGGCATACGAAATTCAAAAAGCGATCCATTTGCTGTCCCAGAAAAAATTGCTGGCGATCCGCGAATATACAATTCGTCTGAACGATCTGGAGAACCAGGGCGACGAAGTATTGCGCATGTGCATCAAGCATCTCTTCGCTACCGTGTCTGATCCGATTGAATTGATCAAGCGCAAGGAAATTTACGAGCGTCTTGAGACAACTACGGATGCTTGTGAAGACGTAGCCAACATGCTGGAATCCATCATTATGCGTAATTCTTAAGGAGCCAGAGAATAATGGAAACAACGATTTGGGTATTAGGTATAGTCGTCTTCCTTGCACTGGCGTTTGACTTCATTAACGGTTTTCACGACACTGCGAATGCCATTGCAACTTCGGTATCCACTCGGGCACTGACCCCGCGCCGGGCGATCATTCTCGCAGCGGTCATGAACTTTGTCGGTGCAATGATGTTTACGGGAGTAGCGAAGACGATCGGAGGAAGCGTTACAGACCCCACGAAGCTGGATAACGGGATAGAGGTCGTCATAGTCACCTTGATTGCCGCGATTATCTGGAACCTCGTGACCTGGTGGTTTGGGATTCCTTCATCTTCCTCACATGCATTGATCGGGGCACTTGCCGGGGCTGTATTCGTCGGTGCAGGTTCCGATAAAGTCAAATGGGGCGGATTCATCGAGATTGTCGAGGGGCTGTTGTTATCCCCGCTGATTGCATTTGCCATAGGTTATGTGGTCATGACCATTCTCAAATATATTTTTGCCAAACGCAGTCCGCACACCGTGAACAAGGGTTTCCGTACGGTACAGATTTTTACGGCTGCATTGCAGGCGTTCACACATGGTACGAATGATGCTCAAAAGGCCATGGGGATTATCACATTTGCGCTCGTAGCAGCAGGTGTGCAGGATCATCTTGAAGTTCCGCTGTGGGTTAAAATCTCTGCGGCAACGGCGATGGCACTGGGGACTTCCATCGGTGGTTGGAAAATCATCAAAACGATGGGAACCAAAATCTTCAAAATTGAACCGATCAACGGTTTTGCTGCCGATTTATCTGCGGCTTCCGTTATATTCACGGCAACATTGCTGCATCTTCCAGTGAGTACAACGCACGCCATTACATCCGCTATTTTGGGTGTAGGTTCCGCGAAGCGTTTCTCTGCTGTAAAATGGGGCTTGGCCGGACGTATCATTATTACGTGGTTCATCACCATTCCAATTACGGCTGTACTGGCAGGCTTGCTGTACTGGATTATTTTCTAAGAAAGTGATTCGAAAAGCCGATTGGACCGACCGGCACAGTTGTTCATAACTGTGTGAATATCGGGATATGTGGACAATTTTTTAATCATAAACTAGAGAAGCCTGTGCATGAACGTGTGGACAGGCTGGATATGTGGATAGCCATCCGTGGAATGATAAACCAAACGTTAGATTATCCTGTGGATACAGGGAACTGTGGATAGGGAATGAGAGAAGCCAACAGGGTTGGCTTTTTTTGTTGTCCCTGCAGCAAGTGATTTTGTGGATAATAGGGCTGTTATGCGATGGCAGGAGACGGTTCGATGATTAAGTTATACAATAGTGTAAAGGATATAGGACAAGGACGTGGTCTAATTTATGATTCGTACACTCGCCATCACACAAGATCATCAGGTCTCCATTAACATTCCCCTGACACAGCTGGACCTGAAGGATTATGCCTGGGTCTGGGCAGATTTCAACCAGCCTTCGGAGGAAGAAAGCCGATTGCTGGATTCATATTTTCATTTTCACCCCTTGGCGATCGAGGATTGTCTGCATGTGCTGCAGCGCCCGAAGCTGGATTACTACGACAATTTACAGTTTCTTGTGCTGCATGCGCTTAATCCAACTACACTGGAAGCGGAAGAAGTGGATTTGTTTTTGGGATCGAACTTTCTGGTTTCCTTTCATCACGGTGTACTGGAAGAGGTAGATGAAGCATGGGAGCGCATCCTGCATCATGCACATGAACGCACCATCTGGGCGCGTGGACCGGTGGCTGCAGCGTATACCGTGATGGACAAGCTCGTCGATCATTATTTCCCGTCGCTGTTTGCGATTGAGGATGAGCTCGCAGAACTGGAGAACCGGGGCAGTCAGGAATCGGTAGAGGACTTGATGAATCAGGTGTTTGACCTGCGCAGCCGGCTGTTGAAGCTAAGACGAACCGTGGTACCCATGCGGGATCTGCTCTACCGAGTGATCAACTCTCAACATGTGCAGCGGACGGGTGAGCATACCGTGTATTTTACGGATATCTACGATCATCTGCTGAAGCTGACGGACATGATCGAGGCGGACCGTGAGATGACCGCAGACCTGCGGGACAGTTATATTTCGCTGAATTCCAACCGGATGAACGCCATTATGAAGACACTTACGGTTATAACGACAGTGTTCATGCCGCTGACACTTATCGCCGGAATTTATGGGATGAACTTCGCCTATATGCCGGAGCTTGGGTGGAAGTTTGGGTACGGTGGAGTGCTGCTTCTGATGTTTGTGCTGGGTGGCAGCATGGTGGCATGGTTTGTTAAGCGCGGATGGTTTAAATAAAAGATCTATATAGAAAATGTATTATGGATAGTAAATAAGATGTGATCAAGCGATGATCTTCTTTTGTCTGTTGTAGCAGCGCAAAAGAGTTCATCGCTTGTGTCTTCACAAATGGAGTGATTGTTGGAGAGAGTTAGGTACTGGTGTTGCAGTTCGTATCTTCAAGATCAGGATGTTCCGAAAGTTCCCGGTAATGCTGGAGCTTATAGGCTATGATCTCTGATGTTTCATGTAAATTAGCTATATCTTGCTGAATCTTACGCTGATGTTCCTCAAGGATCGCGTATCTGACGGATAGGGTATCGGCACCTTGCTCAGACAGCTCGCGGTAATGTTTCATCTGTTCGATGGTCATCCCGGTGGATTTAAGCCTGGTCAAAAAAATAATGCCGAGAATCTGGTCTTTGCTGTATTGCCGATGTCCGTTTGTTTTNCGTTCTGCATAGGGGAGCAGTCCCACCTTTTCATAATAGCGGATCGTATCTTCCGTCAGGCCTGTGAGCAGAGCAGCTTCGCGAATCGATGTAACGATGTCGGGTATGTCATGCATGTAATGCAACTCCTCAGTATTGAATTTACCAAGGTATTTCTCCATTATTCCCATAGAATCCTCCTGTTGGGCCATCGTCCCCGAGAACAGCCAGTTTCACAATCGTAGCAGCTGCTTGCTGCACAGTATTGGTTCCTGTAAAACCATTTAGATCGGTTGCTGTAAAGCCTGGATCGACAGAGTTAATTTTAAGCGACGTATCTCTGAATTCCTTGGCAAGAGTAACGGTAAACATGTTAACGGCTGCTTTGCTGCTGTTATAAGCGAGCAGATTGAATTGTGCATGTTCATGCTCGGGATCACTATTGTATGCGAGTGAGCCCAGACCACTTGTCAGGTTAACGATTCGTCCTGCAGGGGACTGCTGCACTAAGGGTAACATCGCCTGCGTTACNGATATCATGCCGAAGAAGTTCGTATTATAGGTTTCTCGTATATCATCCANAGCGATTAAGCTTGGTGGGACAGCTCCGCCCACAGAGATTCCTGCGTTGTTGATCAGAATGTCGAGCGAGCCAAACGTTTGTTCAATGTGACTGACGGCTGTCTCAATGGTTCTTTGACTCGTAACATCAAGCTCGATTCCATAGGCTTCGATTCCCTCGTTTAGTAGTCTCTGTGCAGCTTCCTCGCCTTTACGCATGTCTCTCGCTCCGAGGAGAACAACATAACCCATATTTCCCAACTGCCGGGCCGTTTCGAATCCGATTCCTTTGTTTGCTCCCGTAATGAGGGCGGTCTTTTTAATTTGCATCGTTTATTCCTCTTTTCACTAATAATGGTGAAGCATGTGGGTGATGATCTCCGAATGGTACAACTTGGAGTATGCTCCAAGTCAACAGATGATTTTGGAGGAGACGTACATAGGGGAAATGAGGGGGGAAAATAAATAACCGAAGCGCGTCTGTGACAGACACGGCATTCGGTTAAAGGGAAATATCAATCCAATCCACATGTGAATATCTTGTTATCCGTAGTTGTGAGCTGTGAATAACTTATGGATGGCAATTCTGTTTTTATTCAAGAACGAAAGCTGCTGAAGCAGTGGGTTGTCCGTTGACCACAATCGTTAATGTGTGAAGTCCGGCATAGTACCGTCTGGTGGTAATTACTTTGAACGATTGCTTTGTAGCGACCTTGCTTCTCCCCGCAGGATACGTTTTATCCGAGCATTTGAAACGTTTGGGTGCCTGCTTGCCACTCGCCTTCATATATCCGATCTCATATTCTATCCGCAGCATCTGAGGCTGACCACTCGCATTGACCACATCGAACGTGAACTCCAGCTCTTCACCAACAGCAATCGTATCCCGTGCAAGCTGAAGTTGCTCAACGTGTACCGCATCCTGTTCCACATAGCCAAAGAGGGCGAGAGCTTTGGGTTGCCCCTTTTTCAGCAGCGAACGGCTTGCGTGGCGTACAATCCAGTCGGTATGTGGATGCTGACCGTACCAGGTGGAGGCGAGATCCAGAACCAAATCAGGATGGTCTTTTGAAATATCGTTGAGATGGTTTGCGACACTTTTACGTACATAGAGGGACTCGTCCTGTTTCAAGGCATGGAGAATGGGAAGGGCTGGCGTTGGATCCGCAATCAAACTGCGCAGCTTGGAACCCCATGGCAAACGAGGGCGACTGCCTTCGCTGGCAAGCCTGCGAATATGCTCGTTCTCACTGCTTGTCCATTCCATCATCCGTTTCATCGTCTCGATTGGATAACGTTCAATAAACGGACGCACCGCAAACTCCGAGCTGGAATAAGGTGTGAAGACCGTTAGATACTTCATGGACAATTCGTAGTGTTCAGGTGCGAGTCCGTTCACCTCAATAAAATCAGGGACAAACAAATACTCGACCCCCCGCAGCTGTGGCGCCGCATGTTCAAGTACATGCAGTGCCTCTTCATAGNCAGAGGGCAGTACTTCGGTCAGGGCAAGTGTAATCCGGCGAATGCGTGCCTTGAATTCGGCTTGTTCCCAGCCTTCGGCAAACACAAGGTCGCGAAAGNGCGTTTTGTCTAGGGCAGGGTAATACTGATGCAGCAGTTCGCCGATTCGGTCAATTAATCCGGGCGTATATTTATCCTTAAACAGTTCCATGGTCCGCCTCCTTTATCTACTACCCAGTATACCTCAATGAACATAAATAAGAACATAAGTTCTTGAAAAATTTTTGCCCGAGATACTCCAATGGGTGAGGTATTGAAGGGCTAAGGGGATAATGGTCCTGCTCGTAAAGAAGGTGAAGGCACCTTCCTTATCTAAGGGATAGGTGCCTGAGGAGAGGTTTAGCGTTTGCTGCCTGAGGAACGGCGCTTGGTGGAACTTGTTTTGCGCCGAGTCGTATTGCTGCTGCGGCGACGTGGGGCGGTAGTCGTCTTTTTGCGCCGCTTGCGCGGACGGCGAGGCGGTGTATATTCCTCATAGTCGGCCTCCGCTGGGCTGCTGCTCTTGTTTTTCCCTTTTCCAAAAGGCAGAATGCCCATAACCAGCTTCATCATTGGAGCCATTTGTTGAATGCCGCCGACGACCTTCTGCATTTTTCCAATACCATTCATGATGCCGTCGATTCCGCCGAAGCGGTCGATCATTCCTTTT
>Ga0058696_1000778_pt1 | contig 13344 bp, 14 predicted proteins | sample AgamicMgSfrz_FD_55077 | JGI IMG/M metagenome (GOLD analysis project Ga0058696, IMG submission 55077) | Agave microbial communities from Guanajuato, Mexico - Mg.Sf.rz | ecosystem: Host-associated > Plants > Phyllosphere > Phylloplane/Leaf | place: Guanajuato, Mexico | collected 2012-05-30 | reverse complement strand
GGTTGGGATACTGCATCGTGATAAAAATACTCTGTCTACAGGCTTAGGGCCCAGGACAGAGTATTTTTTTTGACTACTCATATTGACAATGACGTGCAACGTTGATAAGATGAAAATAATAAATACCTACTCGTTTACTCGGATTAAAAGCAATGTTTAACTCTAAGAAACCTTCGGAAACCTCGGATCCATTCCTTGGATAAGCGATTAGACCAGATGGAATAAGGGATTTCCGCAGTTCTTCTATAACATCAAGAGGCTGCTCCGGCCGCACAATATAAGCAACAGGACTTAAGTATTATTCATCCCACTAAGGAGGGCATTCATATGGCTAAAGTTGTTAATAACGTAACAGAACTCATCGGAGGTACTCCGCTTGTTCGTCTCAACCGTATCGTACCTGAAGGTAGTGCTGAAGTATTCGTGAAACTTGAGTATCAGAACCCGGGNTCGAGCGTCAAGGANCGTATCGCGATCAGTATCGTGGAAGAAGCGGAAAAAGAAGGNAAGCTGAAACCAGGTGATACCATTATTGAAGCAACNAGNGGTAACACGGGAATTGGCCTTGCAATGGTAGCTGCAGCCAAAGGCTACAAGTCTGTNATTGTTATGCCTGAAACGATGAGCTTGGAGCGTCGTAACTTGCTTCGTGCCTATGGTTCTGAGCTTGTGCTCACGCCAGGATCCGAGGGAATGAACGGTGCTGTCAAAAAAGCAGAAGAATTGCTTAAGGAAAACCCAACGTACTTCATGGCTGAGCAGTTCAAGAATAAAGCAAACGTGAAAATTCACCGTGAAACAACAGGTCCTGAGATCGTTGAAGCGATTCAGTCTGTTGGCGGTACATTGGATGCTTTTGTTGCAGGGATTGGTACCGGCGGAACGATTACAGGTACAGGCGAAGTGCTGAAAGAAGCTTTCCCTTCAATTAAAGTTATTGCTGTAGAGCCAGCCGCATCTCCAATTTTGGCAGGCGGCAAGCCAGGTCCTCACAAAATCCAAGGGATCGGTGCCAACTTCATTCCTGAGATTCTGGATCAGGAAATCTATGACGAGATCATTCACATTGAGAATGATGATGCATTCGAAACGGCTCGTCAGGTAGCGAAGGAAGAGGGCATTTTGTCCGGTATTTCTTCCGGTGCAGCGATTCGTGCAGGTCTGCAAGTAGCCAAACAGCTGGGTGCAGGCAAACGTGTTGTTGTCATCGTGCCAAGTAACGGAGAACGTTACCTCAGCACACCGCTTTACAACTTTGAAGCTTAAGCGTAAGCATAATGATATTAATCCTCCGTGCCCACATGTTGGGTATGGAGGATTTTTTGCTGAATGCTTTTAAAAGATGCGGCGCTTTAGTATACTATCAGACAATAGAACTAGCGACAGATGGAGGGCGGCTAACCGCAATGACACACCTGATGACAACATACGCCGACTGGACAGAGTGGGCCGGACAAGGCTGGACCATGATGCCGTATATGATCAAGTCGGATGAGGGGCCGGTTCATGGCGGTTTACCGTTAACATGGGAAGCAGCTTGGCACGAGGCATCGCCTTATGCCATGGTGCTGGAGAACGGAAAGGGCGGAAGATATACATTTCTGGGGCTGCACCCGGTATCCGTTATTTCAGGCAAGGGACATGAAGCAGTCATTCATGATCTGAAAGAAGGATTGAAGTCAACAGATTCGGGCAAGCCGCTGGACGTATTAAAAAGGTGGTCAGCTCCGTACAATGCTCCCAAAGTGATCGGTGCTCCGGACTTTGGTGGGGGAAGTGCAGGTTATCTCAGCTATGACGTAGCCAGATCGCTGGAGAAGCTGCCAACGTTGGCTGAAGACAATCCGGCCTTGCCTGACTACTGGTGGATGCGATTTGAAGAGCTTTGGGGATATGACCATGAACAAGAGGCGCTGTACTGCATGGTCCATCTGCCGTTAAGAGCGGAACCGGATGAGGCATACCTCCAAGTCTTGTATACAGAAGCCGAAAAGCGTGCTGAAGTCATGCGGCAGCGTTGGCTGCATATTCTGGGCTTTGCTCAANCGGAGGAGCACCAGCAAGCATTGGAGCATCGCAGCAGGCACATGCATTTGGCTCAGGAGAAAGAAGATGCTGACAAGGAAACGGAGGGCTGGCAGACTTCATTTCCCCAACAGGATTTTGAACAGGCTGTACGCACTGTACAGGAATATATCCGGCAGGGCGATGTGTTCCAAGTAAATCTTTCCTTGCGGCAGGAAAAGCGAATTCAATCCAGTGCCGAGCATATCTACGAATGGCTGCGCCTCGTGAACCCATCGCCTTATATGGGAATGCTTCGCAGCCCGGACTTCCAGCTGGTGAGTGGTTCACCGGAGCTTCTTGTCAAAGTGGATAACGGTAAGGTAAGTGCACGTCCAATCGCGGGCACCCGGAGAAGAGGTCGTGACACAGCCGAGGATGAAGCCATGGCCGCTGAGCTGTTGAACAGTGAGAAGGAACGGGCTGAGCATATTATGCTGGTCGATTTGGAACGCAATGATATCGGGCGAATTGCAGCCTATGGGTCTGTTCATGTACCTGAATTGATGACCATCGAGAAGTATTCGCATGTCATGCATCTGGTTTCCCAGGTGGAGGGAAGGCTTGCAGATGGTTTATCCGTTTTCGATGTCATTGCAGCCACATTCCCTGGTGGAACGATTACCGGTGCTCCCAAAGTGCGGACCATGGAAATTATCGAGGAGCTTGAGCCTGTGCGGAGAGGCCCATATACAGGATCAATCGGATGGATGGACTACAGTGGGAATATGGAGCTGAATATCGTCATACGAACACTGGCTATCAAGGATGGAATGGGCTATGTCCAAGCGGGAGCAGGCATTGTCATTGACTCCGATCCGTATCGGGAATACAAGGAGTGCCGGAATAAAGCGAGAGCGATGATGAGGGCCGTGAACTATAGTGAGGAAGCGGAAGCCGTCAAATTAAAATAATCGAAGCAACCGTCATTATATCGACGGAAGAAGAGGAGGAACGAGGATATGATTCTGGTTATCGACAATTATGATTCCTTCACNTACAACCTGGTTCAATATCTGGGTGAACTGGGAGAAACGGTGGANGTCCGCCGGAATGATGAGATTGATCTGGCAGGTATTGAGGCATTGGCACCTGATCATATTTTGATCTCTCCTGGACCTTGTACTCCGAATGAAGCGGGGATCAGTCTGGCTGTCATCGATCACTTCAAGGGCAGTGTTCCAATCTTTGGCGTTTGTTTGGGACATCAAGCCATTGGACAAGCCTTTGGAGGCANCGTTATTCGTGCAGACCGCATGATGCATGGNAAAACCTCTGAAATGCATCATAACGGAACATCTGTATTTGCCGGACTGCCTTCTCCATTTACNGCAACCCGCTATCACTCCCTCATTGTGGAGCGCAGCAGTTTGCCCGATTGCCTGGAGATTACAGCCGAGACGGCAGAAGGTGAAATTATGGGACTGCGCCATAAGGAGTTTGCTATTGAAGGTGTGCAGTTCCATCCTGAATCGATCATTACGGATCATGGGCATCAGATGCTCCGCAACTTTCTGTCCCAGAAGGTGAAGGTATAGGAATGCAATACGCCGCGATAAACGGAAATGTGGTCCATATGGCGGCAGCCGTGGTTCCGGTAACGGATCACGGCTTTTTGTACGGACTGGGCTTGTTCGAGACATTTCGGACCTATCAGGGAGTCCCCTTTTTGCTGGAACGTCATTTGGAACGAATGGCTGCAGGCTGTGCAGAGCTTGGGATCCCATTTACGACGACAGTAGAAGAAGTGAAGGACTGGATTAACCGTCTGCTGCAGGCAAACGGGCTTTCGGATGCGTATGTACGGTACACGGTTTCAGCAGGAGAAGCTGCACTTGGATTGCCCTCCGGGGATTATGAAAATCCCAATCATATCGTATTTGTAAAAGCATTACCTGAGCCCTCCCCATCCTTATACGAGAAGGGCAGATTGCTTCAGTGCTTATCGACAGTTCGGAACACACCTGAAGGAAATATCCGATTCAAATCACTGCACTACATGAACAGCATTCTTGCNAAACGNGAATTGAATGGATNCGGTAAGCTCGCTGAAGGGGCNGAAGGCCTGCAGTTCACCCGGGAAGGTCATGTGGCTGAAGGCATTGTCAGCAATGTATTCTGGGTACGGCAGGGTGTTCTCCATACGCCATCCATTGATACGGGGATTTTACCAGGCATTACTCGGGCAGCAGTTCTGGAACTTGCAGCTTATATGGGAGTAGCCAGCGTCGAAGGATTATATACCTGGGATGAGCTGCAGGAAGCAGATGAAATATTCCTGACAGGATCGGTGGCAGAGNTGGTGCCTGTTACCACTTTACGGGGGCAGAACGGAAACGAAACGATAATCAGCANCGGACATATCGGCCCGGTTACAGCAGNACTTCTGGGTATGTACCGTCAGAAAGCGGGGTATACTTCATGACACTCACACCAGTCATTTATGAACGGAACTATTCATGGGGACCGGCTGAACTCAAGCTTGGCACACGGACACAGATCATGGGCATCCTTAATGTTACGCCGGATTCCTTCTCCGATGGAGGNCGCTACAATCAGGTGGATCGNGCAGTTGCNCATGCAATACAGATGATGGAGGATGGCGCAGATCTGATTGATATCGGCGGTGAATCCACGCGCCCAGGGTCGGAGGTCGTCAGTGCCGAGGAAGAGCTCAGCCGAATCATACCTGTAATCGAGGCATTACGGCTGCAGGCTCCGCACATTCCGATATCCGTGGATACCTATAAGGCGGAGGTTGGCCGTCAGGCCATTTTAGCCGGTGCTCACATTATTAACGATGTATGGGGAGCCAAGGCCGACCCGGATATGGCCCGCACGGCTGCCGAGCTGGGATGTCCAATCATTTTGATGCACAATAGACCTGAGCGAGACTACACGAATTATTTGGATGATGTGGTTCAGGATCTGCAGGAAAGTATTCAAATTGCCCTGGACGCCGGAGTGAATCCGGATCAGATTATTCTCGACCCTGGTATTGGCTTTGTGAAGGATCTTACGGAGAATCTGACTCTTATGTCATCCCTTGGACTGCTTAACGAGATGGGGTATCCAGTCCTGCTGGCTACTTCGCGCAAACGATTCATCCAGAATACCCTTCAAGTGCAGGCGAATGATGCAGTAGAAGGGACGGCTGCAACGGTTGCATTCGGCATCGCCCAAGGCTGCCAAATGGTCCGGGTTCATGATGTGAAGCCGATCCGGCGGACGGCGGACATGTGTGATGCCATGCTGTATGCCTCTCCGGGTCTGCGGAGGAAATAACCTGGCGGGTCCGGATGACCCGTTCTGTGGAAGCGCAGCGTTTTGCATGAGGTAATGAACGAGTAGTGACACATAATTTTAATATTATAGAAGGCGGGCGGATCTTATGGACAGAATGGTACTGCATCGGATGGAATATTACGGATATCATGGTGTTTTTGCAGAAGAACGGAAGCTCGGACAGCGCTACTATATTGATCTGGAGATTGATATGGATCTGGGTGATGCCGGACGTAACGATGATCTGACCAAGACGATCAACTATGCAGAAATCCATGAACTTGTGAAACAAATTGTTGAAAACAAATCATTCCAGTTAATTGAAGCTTTGGGCGAACATATTGCATCTTCGTTACTGGACACTTATACTATTATCAATGCTTTGACAGTCAAGGTGACGAAGCCACATCCGCCGTTTGATATTCATTTTGAGGGCGTGACGGTAGAGCTTCGCCGCACAAGAAAGTGAGAATCGATCATGACCGCACATTCGACCTCTGAATATTCAGAGGCTTATATTGCTTTAGGGGCCAATTTGGGTGACCGGGAACAGACACTGCTTGAAGCGTTGACTTTACTGGATGCGCACCCTGACATAGAGGTCCAGCGTTGTTCATCGCTATATGAGACAGAGCCTGTGGGTTATGTGGACCAGCCTTCGTTTCTGAATATGGCAGCTGCTGTACAGACGCGTCTAACTCCCGAGCAGCTCCTGACCGAATTGCTTGATGTCGAGAATCGGCTAGGGCGAGTCCGCGATATTCGCTGGGGTCCCCGAACGGTAGATCTCGATTTGCTCTGGATGGATGGGCAGAGTCGGGATACCGAATTGCTTCAATTACCACATCCGCGGATGGGAGAACGGGCATTTGTGCTTGTTCCATTGTCGGATATCGTACCTGAAGGGGAGCTTTCAGGCTTGTATACCTATGTACACTCATCGTTGTCTGTACTGGATGGAAAGGATGGAATACAGCTTTGGAAAATGTGCAACTGGCGAGCCGCATCCGGGCCTTTCGGAAGCTGAAAGGTTTAACACAACAGGAACTTGCCGCTGGGACTGGCATATCGCTGGCTATTCTGGGAACGATTGAACGGGGGAACCGCAAGGTATCCGTACAGGAGCTGGATCGCATTGCGAACGTGCTGAACATCAGCGTTGAAGAATTGCAGGGCAAGTAGAAATAATTCACTGTAGTCACTTATGAGTCATATATCGTGTTTACGAAGACACATATCGTTAATCGTTGATTGTAATATATAGCAGAACATAACCGGGATTCATGCAAGAATCTGCGGTACTTAGAAGGAGAGAAACACTGAAATGCTGAAAATCGGTGGCATTGAAATGAAAAACCAGGTCGTACTTGCGCCGATGGCTGGCGTGTGTAATCCGGCTTTTCGTCTGATCGCAAAAGAATTTGGAACAGGCCTTGTATGTGCGGAGATGGTAAGTGGCAAAGCTATCGTCCATGGCAATAAGCGTACACGTGAGATGCTGTTTGTAGATGAGCGGGAGAAACCGCTGAGTCTCCAGATTTTCGGGGGAGACCGTGAAGCGCTTGTAGAAGCAGCCAAAATTGTGGACAAAGAAACCAACGCCGATATCATCGACATCAACATGGGATGCCCTGTGCCAAAAGTAACGAACTGCGACGCAGGAGCACGTTGGTTGCTTGATCCGAACAAAATTTATGATATGGTATCCGCTGTAGTGGACGCCGTCGAGAAGCCCGTGACCGTCAAGATGCGTATCGGCTGGGATAACGAGCATATCTTCGTGGTTGAGAACGCGCTTGCGGTTGAACGCGCTGGAGGACAGGCGGTAAGTGTGCACGGCCGTACGCGTGAGCAGCTCTACACAGGTACAGCAGACTGGTCACACATCAAAAATGTAAAAGAAGCGGTGTCCATCCCGGTGATCGGGAACGGAGATGTATCCTCACCGGAAGATGCACGTCGCATGCTGGACGAAACGGGCTGTGATGGGGTCATGATCGGCCGAGCTGCACTGGGTAACCCATGGATGCTGTACCGTACCATTCAATACCTGAGTTCCGGGGAATTGCTTCCTGATCCGGGCGCAGAAGAGAAGATCCGTGTTGCCATTCTCCATATGGACCGTCTGATTGCTCTGAAGAATGAGAACGTAGCAGTGAAGGAGATGCGTAAACATCTGGCTTGGTACCTGAAAGGATTGAAAGGCTCTGCACGCATTAAGGACGTTATTATGGAAGGAACCAAACGTGATGAAATGGTGCAAATTCTGGAGAACTTTGTAGGCCAGCTTCATCATGAAGAGCACCTAGAAGCGGAATCAGCGGTAACCGAAAATGCATCCTGATCCTGTCCTGTAAAACGTTTACAGATATAAGGGGCGTAACATTGACTTTTCGAGACCGTTCCCCTATAATTTCACAGTATAAATTCGCCATGTGCGTTATAAGGCTAGTGCATCAGGAGGAACGTTCTGTTTCTCTGGAGAACTTCATATAGTTTTGAAGATATATGCGGTCGGAGCTCTGTAATCAGCGTTGGTTCCGTTGCCGCGCAATCAAATTATTCCCATGACAGGAGAATCGGTTGAGATGAGCGATAAGGAAGTTATCCTTACACAAGAGGGACTCAAGAAGCTGGAAGAAGAACTGGAAACACTGAAATCGGTTAAGCGCCGCGAAGTGGCTGAACGGATCAAAGTAGCCATCGGGTATGGCGATATCAGTGAAAACTCCGAATATGAAGACGCGAAGAATGAACAGGCCTTTATTGAAGGTCGTATCATTACTCTGGAGAAAATGCTTCGGAATGCGCGGATCATCAACAGCGATGAAATTGATACCGATGCGGTAAGCGTGGGTGCAACTGTTACTGTAGAAGATCTGGAATTTGGAGACATTACAGAGTACACAATCGTAGGTACCGCGGAATCCAATCCGCTTCAGAACAAAATATCGAACGAAAGCCCTGTTGGAAAAGCCATTTTGGGTAAGAAAAAAGGTACTGTTGTTGACGTAAGCGTACCAGCTGGCGTAATTCAATATAAAATTGTAGATATTAAGAAGCAATAGTTAGTATATTGTAATGAAGCAGTCGGGCACTGAGACAAAAGCTTCCTTAGGGAAGCTTTTTTCAACATTTGAGGAAGAACACATCTGAGGATGTCTGCAATGTAAATAAGGAGATGAATATAGATCATGACGGATGAAGTCTTGAATCAGGAAACCGAACTTAGCGAGCTTTTGCAAATTCGCCGCGACAAATTGGACGAGCTCCGCAAATTGGGAATCGACCCTTTTGGCCAAAAATACGTACGTACCGAAGAAGCCGGTTCTATTCTGAAGAAGTATGAAACACTGACCAAAGAAGAGCTGGAAGAGAAGCAGATCGAAGTCAGTATTGCCGGACGGATTATGGCGAAGCGGGGAATGGGTAAGGCAAGCTTTGCACATATTCAGGACCTGAGCGGCAGAATCCAGATCTATGTTCGTCAGGATACGGTATCTGAGGACAAGTTTGCGGCTTTCAGCCTGCTGGATCTTGGTGATATCGTTGGTGTTAGTGGCGTAGTCTTCAAGACCAAAACCGGTGAAACGTCTGTCAAAGTTAAAGATTTGGAAGTTCTGTCCAAGTCACTTTACCCGCTTCCGGATAAATATCATGGTCTCACCGATGTAGAGCTGCGTTATCGTCAGCGCTATGTTGACCTGATCATGAACCCAGAAGTACAACAGACCTTTATTACACGCTCCAAAATCATTCAGTCGATGCGCCGCTACCTGGACTCCCTTGGCTATCTTGAAGTGGAAACTCCTACACTGCACAGTATTGCTGGTGGTGCGGCTGCACGTCCATTCATTACGCATCATAATGCGCTCGACATGGAATTGTACATGCGTATTGCAATTGAGCTTCACTTGAAACGTCTGATTGTAGGCGGACTCGAAAAAGTGTATGAAATTGGCCGTGTCTATCGAAATGAGGGAATGTCGACTCGTCACAACCCTGAATTCACGATGATTGAGCTGTACGAGGCTTATGCCGACTATAAAGATATCATGCAATTGACCGAGAATCTGGTTGCTCATATTGCACAGGAAGTGCTTGGAACACAGGTGATTCAATATGCCGATTACCAAGTAGACCTTACTCCGCAATGGCGCCGTGTAACGATGGTAGATGCTGTTAAGGAAGTTGTTGGTGTGGACTTCTCCGTGCATATGACAGATGAAGAAGCTCACCAGCTGGCAAAAGAGCACAAGGTTCCGGTTGAGCCACATATGACGTTTGGCCATATTCTGAATGCATTCTTCGAGCAGTTTGTTGAAGAAACGCTGATCCAACCAACGTTTATTATGGGACACCCGGTTGAGATTTCTCCATTGGCGAAGAAAAGTGACGCAGATCCGCGTTTCACAGACCGCTTCGAGCTGTTCATCGTGGGACGCGAGCACGCAAATGCCTTCACCGAGTTGAATGATCCAATTGATCAGCGTCAGCGCTTTGAGGCACAGCTGCTGGAGAAAGAACACGGGAATGATGAAGCGCACGAAATGGATGATGACTTCATCCGTGCACTCGAATACGGAATGCCGCCGACAGGTGGATTGGGTATCGGTATTGATCGCCTGATCATGTTGTTGACCAATTCACCGTCCATTCGTGACGTACTGCTCTTCCCTCACATGCGTCCGCGTACGCAAGAATAATAAGGAACGTATTACACGTTCATAATAGAAGAGGAACCTGCCGTTCAGTAACAAGCTGGGGCAAGTTCCTCTTTAGGTTTACATAGGACGCTTTACATCGTTCCTTTGGTTCGTTTGATCTGATTACAGATTGTATTATGTTAAAAGAGGTGCCCTTCATGAAATTCAGGCTTCACATTGCCAAATTTCTGTCACCCCCGCTTATCCTGGTTGGTGGTTTCCTGCTGATTATTGCCATGGGTACCATTCTGCTGATGCTGCCCATTTCGAATCGAAGCGGTGAGCATTTGGCGTTTATTGATGCTTTATTTACCTCAACATCAGCAGCATGTGTGACCGGACTTGTCGTTGTGGATGTAGGAACGACGTTTAACCTGTTTGGGCAGATTGTCATCATGGTACTCATGCAGCTTGGTGGACTCGGCTTCATGACCATTGCAACTCTGTTTGCGCTTGTCCTGGGTAAACGGATATCCCTTAAAGACAGGCTGCTTCTGAAAGAGGCAATCAATGCAGACAGCATGGAGGGGATTGTGCGCATTATCCGTAAGGTGCTGATCTTTTCCTTCACGATTGAGGGTGTGGCTGCTGTGATACTGGCCTTGCGCTGGGCAGCGGAGATGCCTTTGGGACAAGCAGCCTACTATGGTATATTCCACTCGGTTTCCCTGTTTAATAACGGTGGATTTGATCTGTTTGGGAACAGCTTTCAGTATTATACCGGGGACCTGTTGTTTAACCTGACTGCATCCGTGCTCGTTATATCTGGTGGACTCGGCTTTGTGGTCCTGAATGATCTATTTGAATTTCACAAACGCCGCCGTTTATCTCTACAGTCGAAGCTGGTGCTTTCCGTTTCGGGTGCCCTGATTGGTATTGGTGCCCTTGTGCTGTTTATCTTTGAATTCACCAATGGACACACGCTGGCTTCACTGAGCTGGCCTGAGAAGATCTATGCTTCCATCTTCCAGTCTGTTTCTACGCGATCCTCTGGTACAAGCTCGATTGATATAACGGAGATGAGACAGGCCACCCAGTTTTTCTTCATTCTGTTGATGTTCATTGGTGCTTCACCGGGTTCAACGGGTGGCGGAATTAAGACAACGACGTTCTTAATTATGATTGGAGCAGTGTACGCCATGATTCGCGGCAATAAGGATATTGTATTCTTCCGTCATCGTGTTCCGAAGGAACTGCTTATGAGGGCGCTGACCATCATTATGGTATCTTTAATTATCTTTATGGTTGTGGTCATGCTCCTGCTTACAACGGAGGATGCACCATTCCTGCCACTGATGTTTGAAGCTGCTTCCGCAATAGGTACGGTGGGTCTGTCCGTAGGGGTGACTGCTGAATTAACGGATATAGGAAAACTCATTATCTGTTTTACGATGTTTATTGGCCGGATCGGACCATTAACCATCGCTTATGCGCTCCGTCCTCGTAAAGAGAAGAAGTTGTACCGCCATCCGGAAGGCCGGATTATTATCGGATAAGGAAAACCGCCAGACAGCGGTCTAACGCCTGCTATAACAGGAATTAGACTCGAAGTGTCTGGCGGTTTTATTTTGTTTACGGGCGCGACTTCCGATGTTTTGCTTTCGTCTGGTTGTAATGGAACTGTATTCGATCTTTTATCTCTCTTCGCGACACAATGATGCCAGATGCAGAGAAAGAACATTCTCCATAACCTCAGCGGTCATTTGATCGGGTCTAAGCACAGCGTGAATGGACAGTCCGTCCACCAAGGCATATAGACGCTCTATTTCCAGTTCTGTATTGAGATCAGTTCTTGAGAGGTCAAGCTTCACAAGGTACATAATTACGGTAGCCACGGCTTGTCTAATTTCATCATAAACCTTGTCTGCGAGTGCTTTGAGGTCCGGATCGGTTTTGGACTTGGCCGTAAAAGCATACCATACCTCCATTTCGGCCAGTTTTTCGTCCGTGTTAGGCATGAATTCGAGCAGCAGAAGTTTCATATTGTCCATAGGAGGACCACTGAATGATAGCTGCTGAATTCGGTTTGATACCTTTTCGGATACCAGATTCATTGCATATAGGAGTAACTCAGATTGGGTTGAGAAGTAGTGACGCATTGATCCGGCGGATATTCCTGCTTCTTCAGCAATATTTCTGACAGATGCTTGTTCCATGCCGTCTCTGCGTATGATGCGCCAAGCCGCTTCAGCGACGAGAATTCGCTGTTTATCGTGATCTACAATTTTAGGCATATGTGAATTATAACATGGTTGCTTAATATAATACAAATGTGTTAAATTGTATTTAATACGAATGTGTTATAAAGGGAGGGGTTATGATGATCGCCTATTTTATCATAGGATGTGAAATTGCTTTTTGGATTTTTGTTGCTGCTGGATTGAGTGTAAGATACTTATTGGGTATGAAGCGCCTGGGGTTGGCTTTGTTGATGGCGACACCTATTATCGATTTGTTGTTATTAGTGGCTACAGTTGTGGATCTGCAAAGAGGGGCTACGGCTAGTATGGTTCATGGTATTGCAGCCATATATATTGGAGTCAGTATCGCCTACGGGCATCAGATGATCGCATGGGCAGATCGTTATTTTCTATTTTGGTTCAAAGGTGGAGAGAATCCGCGCCGCAGGAAGGCATATGGGAGCGCACATGCAAGTCAGGAACGGAATGGTTGGTTTCGTCATCTGGCTGCCTACATCATAGGAAGTGCTTTCCTATTGATTATGATTTGGTGGATTGGTGATGCAACCCGCACAGCAGCATTCTCTAATATAGTTAGAGTCTGGGGAATTATAGTGGTTATCGATTTTATAATCAGTTTCAGTTATACCTTGTGGCCAAAGAAGATGCCTGCAAAGAAAGTAGAGTAAGAATGATTAAGTCATTCAAAAGTTTATATTAGCATGTGGACTTGCATATGTTGTGATCGTTTGTGGATGTACTTGAAGTGTTTATCCAATGGAGGCAGCGAACGTAGAACTTTAAATGGATATTGAGCTGTTACTGTGAACGGAATTAGAATATACAAATTTCTTTAAAAAATTACTTGCATAAAAAATCTGTACATGGTATATTCTAATTCCGGCCAAGAAAACATGAGTAACACGGTGCGGTAAGCAAACTGAAAAGCTTCGAAAGAAACTTAAAAAAAGAGCTTGCTAAATTGGTTCGGATGTGGTAAGATATAAAAGTTGCTGAAGAGAACAACACTCGGATGCAAACGACGTTTGATCTTTGAAAACTGAACAACGAGTGAGTAACGATCTTGCTTGCAAGATCGACGCTGAGGA
>Ga0058696_1000777_pt1 | contig 13350 bp, 12 predicted proteins | sample AgamicMgSfrz_FD_55077 | JGI IMG/M metagenome (GOLD analysis project Ga0058696, IMG submission 55077) | Agave microbial communities from Guanajuato, Mexico - Mg.Sf.rz | ecosystem: Host-associated > Plants > Phyllosphere > Phylloplane/Leaf | place: Guanajuato, Mexico | collected 2012-05-30 | reverse complement strand
CGTCCGGCGGTTCGGGCACGAGCAACAACGGCGGCAGTGGCGGTACGGGCGGCACGGGCGGCACGGGTTCCGGCGGCAGCGGCGGTTCGGGTGGCTCGGGCGGCGTTACGCTGACGTGGCGCTACGAGGCGCAGCCTGTCGCGGCCGACAAGGCGAGCTTCCTGACGCTGGTCAACAACGAAGGCGCGAAGGGCTATCGCTATCTGGGTGACTACTTCTACACTGCGGGCAATGGCGGCACGCAGTCGATCTTCGTGAACGATGGCACCGCGCAGACCTACACATACCAGTTGCAGGCGACCCCGGCTGACATGACGTCCTTCGTTAATGCGGCCAACGCGCAGGGGGCGAGCGGCTACCGCTACGAAGGGCCGCTCACGTACGGCGATCTCTATCGCAAGGATGGCGGATCGTCCGCCACCTACACGTACACGACGACCGGCCTGCCGGCCGATGCCAACGCGTTCCTCACGCAGGCGAACGGCCAAGGCCAGTCGGGCTACTGGTTGCTCGGCCCGCTGATGGTGGGCGCCGTGCAGGCGAACGTGTACATGAAGAACAACGCGTCGAACGCGACCTATACGTACGACGCGCTGGCGCCGACGTCGACCGTCAACGACTTTATCGCACAGGCCAACAGCGAAGGGGCGAAGGGTTATCGCGCGAAGGGTGGCATGGCATTCGGTACCGCGATCTCGTGGATCTATGTGAAGGACCAGACGCAGTCGCCGACTTTCTCGTACCAGTCGGCCTCGATCCAGTCGACCGGCGCGAGCTTCGTGCAGCAGGCCAATACGTTCGGTGCGCAGGGAGGTGCCTATCTGAGCGATCTGGCGCTCGGCACCCCCACGCCGGTGATGGCATCGTTCTATTTCACGCCGAAGAACTGCACGGGCTTCCTGTGCACGACGCTGAATCCGCTCACGCAGAATTAAGCGGGCGCGTTGCCCGTTGCATTGGGCGAGTCGTTGCAACCAGTACGATCCGAGTACGTTGAATCGAGGGCCTCAGGTGCGCCACATCTGAGGACGCATCTTTTGCCACCGGCTTGCCGGCGGCATTTCAATTTATACGTGTGTCGGTTTGGGTACCAGGGCCGTTGAATGCGAACTGGCTTGAAAAGCGCTGTCACCCGTTACGAAAAATCCCGTTATACGCACTCAACGCCGGCGCCCCGCCGAGATGCGCATACAGCACCTTTGACCCCGGCTCGAATTCCCCGAGCCGCACCTTGTCGATCATCCCGTGCATCGATTTCCCTTCATAAACGGGGTCGGTCAGCATGCCTTCCAGCCGTGCGCACAGCCGAATCGCCTCCAGCGTGCCGTCGCTCGGCAGCCCATATTCGGGCCCGCCATATCGCGTATCCAGCACGACGTCCTGTTCGACGATATCGCGGCCGAGGCCGACCAGCTCCGCCGTATGCCGCGCGATGCGCGTGATTTGTTCGCGCGTCTGCTCCGGCTTCGCCGATGCATCGATGCCGATCACGCGATCCGCGCGCCCGTCGGCCGCGAAGCCCACGACCATCCCCGCCTGCGTGCTGCCCGTCACCGAGCAGACGACGACGTAATCGAACTTGAACCCGAGCTGCGCTTCCTGCGCACGCACTTCTTCCGCGAAGCCGACGAACCCGAGCCCGCCGAGCGGATGCTCGGAGCAGCCGGCCGGAATCGGATACGGCTTGCCGCCCGCCTGACGCACGCTTTCCATCGCTTCTTCCCAACTGCGGCGAATGCCGATGTCGAAACCGTCGGATACAAGCCGCACGTCGGCGCCCATCATCCGCGACAACTGGATGTTGCCGACCCGGTCGTACACCGGATCTTCATAGTTGACCCAGTGCTCCTGCACGAGCACGCATTTCATCCCGAGATGCGCGGCGACAGCCGCGACCTGGCGTGTCTGGTTCGACTGCACGCCGCCGATCGACACGAGCGTGTCGGCGCCCTGCGCGAGCGCGTCGGGAACGAGATATTCGAGCTTGCGCGTCTTGTTACCGCCGAATGCGAGGCCGCTGTTGCAGTCCTCGCGCTTCGCATACAGGTCGACCTTGCCGCCGAGATGCGCGCTCAGGCGCTTGAGCGGCTGGATGGGCGTCGGGCCGAACGTCAGCGGATAACGGGGGAAGCGTTGCAGATTCATCGGCGGGGCTCCGGAAGGGGAACAAGGCGGGAAATCGGATCGTTCGGGCGCGGCCGGCAGGCCGTGCGCCGATGACGAAAATGATAGGCAGAAGCGCGGGAAATGAGCTTGCGAAATGAATTGCGTCGACCTACTTTATCGGCGTTATGAATTAAAAATAAACAATTCTGATTCGCTGAAAAGGAGATTCGCGCAATGAAATTAGACCGCGGCAGCGCATCACCCGCTGACGCCGCACCGGCGCTCGACCGCATCGACCGCGCGATCCTGCGGCAACTGCAGCAGGACGCGTCGATCTCGAACGTGAGCCTCGCAGCGAAAGTGAAGCTGAGCGCGCCGGCATGCTTGCGGCGCGTCGAGCGGCTGAAGGAAATGGGGCTGATTCGCGGCATCGTCGCGCTGCTCGACCCGAAGCCGCTCGGTGCCGGGATGCTGGTCGTGATCGGCTTCGTGCTCGATCGCTCGACGCCGGAAACGTTCGCCGCGTTCGAGAAGGCCGCACAGAAAGTGTCAGGGTGTGTCGAATGCCATGTCGTGACCGGCGAATTCGACTATTTCATGCTCGTGCGGACGCGCGACAACGACAGCTTCAATCGGCTGCATGCCGAACAGCTGCTGTACCTGCCCGGGGTACGGCAGGTGCGCTCGTTCATGGTGCTCAAGGAGATTCTGTCGACGCATGCGCTGCCGGTATAGCGCATGCCATGCCGCTTGCACCGTCACGGCGCCGCTCGGCGCGATCGCGTATGCTCGTCCCGTCATCTCGGCGAAGGCCGCAGGCGCCGCCGCCGGATCAATCGACGACCGTTCAACGAGCGAGGGCATCATGGCAAGACAGACGATGGCGGAATACCTGGCGAAGACGCTGGCGGCAGCGGGCGTCGAGCGCATCTGGGGCGTGATGGGCGACAGCCTGAACGGCCTGTCGTTCAGCCTGAGCCAGATCGGCTCGATCCGCTGGATGCACACACGGCACGAGGAAAGCGCGGCGTTCGCGGCCGGCGCCGATGCCGCGTCGACCGGGCGGCTCGCGGTGTGCGCGGGCAGTTGCGGTCCCGGTAACCTGCACCTGATCAACGGGCTGTACGACTGCCACCGCAATCACCAGCCGGTGCTCGCGATCGCCGCGCACATTCCGTCGACCGAGATCGGTCTCGGTTATTTCCAGGAAACCCATCCGCAGGAGCTGTTCCGCGAATGCAGCCACTTCGCCGAGCTCGTGACGAACGCGTCGCAGTTTCCGCGCGTGCTGGCGCGGGCGATGCGCACCGCGATCGAGGAGCGCGGCGTGGCGGTGATCGTGCTGCCGGGCGACATCGCGCTCGGCGACGGCCCGGACGAGGCGCCGGCGTGGAGCGAATCGGCACCGCCGTCGATCCTGCCGGCCGATGCCGATCTCGACCGGCTCGCGGCGCTGCTCAACGGGTCCGACGCGGTCACGCTGCTGTGCGGCAGCGGCACGCAGGGTGCGCACGACGAAGTGGTCGCGCTGGCCGACACGCTCGGCGCGCCGGTCGTGCATGCGCTGCGCGGCAAGCAGTTCGTCGAATGGGACAACCCGTTCGACGTCGGGATGACGGGGCTGATCGGTTTTAGTTCCGGCTATCACGCGATGGAGTCGTGCGACACGCTGCTGATGCTCGGTACGGATTTCCCGTACCGGCCGTTCTATCCGGCCAACGCGAAGATCGCGCAGATCGACTGGAAGGGCTCGCAGCTCGGCCATCGCGCGCCGCTCGCGCTCGGGCTGGTGGGTACCGTGAAGGAAACGATCGCGGCGCTGCTGCCGCGGCTGACGCGCAAGACGCAGCGGCGCTTCCTCGAGAACGCGCTGGGGCACTACGCGGCCGCGCGCAAGGGGCTCGACGATCTCGCGGTGGCCGAGCCGCCGGGCCGCGCGATCCATCCGCAGTACCTGACGAAGATCGTCGACGAAGTCGCGGCGGAGGATGCAATCTTCACGGCCGATGTCGGCACGCCGACGCTGTGGGCCGCGCGCTACCTGACGATGAACGGCAAGCGGCAATTGCACGGGTCGTTCAATCACGGATCGATGGCGAACGCGATGCCGCAGGCGCTCGGCGCGCAGGGCGCGCATTCGGGGCGGCAGGTCGTGTCGCTGTCGGGCGATGGCGGGCTGTCGATGCTGCTCGGCGATCTGCTGAGCGCACGCCAGCTCAAGCTCCCGATCAAGGTCGTCGTGTACAACAACAGCCTGCTCGGCTTCGTGTCGATGGAGCTGAAGGCGGCCGGCTATCTCGACACGAATGTCGACCTGAGCCCGACCGACTTCGCGGCGATCGCGAAGGGTGCCGGTATCTTCAGCGTGCGCGTCGAGCATTCGGAGAACGTCGAGCACGCGTTGCGCACGGCATTCGAGCATGACGGGCCGGCGGTGGTGGACGTCGTCACGTCGAAGTACGAGCTCGCGATGCCGCCGAAGATCGAGCTCGCGCATGCGAAGGGCTTCAGCCTGTTCATGCTGCGCGCGATCCTCAGCGGTCGCGGTGACGAAATCGTCGAATTGGCGAGAACCAACTTGCGGTGACGGTAGACGCGCGCGTCGTGCGGCGAGCATGGCGCGCGGTTCACAACTCGGCTGTGCTGCCCGCTCGCGCACGGCTTCGGCGAGCAGCGGCAGCAGAAATACAGCGCGCCGAAATACTGACCCTATTTCAACCGTCGTGGCGCTGACGGCCGACGATCTCGCCGCGATCGAGATTGGCGCCCCAGCAGATCCGGATCGTCGCCGAGCGTTATCCCGCCCACTTCAGCAGAGCGTCGATCGCCAACCGCAAATCGACGGCTGATCAGGCACGAATTGGTCAGGGGAATCAGGGGCAATCTTCACGTCGCCTTAAGTTTGCGTTTCCTAGAATCGATTGACCGTCGCGCGCCCGGCGGCGGACCGATTCGCCTAGGAGGATGCACATGAACCTTGCCCGTGTCGCCGTAGCCCCGTTCCGTGCCGTCATCGGCACACCGCCGCCAACCGCGCAAGCGCCGGAGGCCCGCCTATGATGTGGCCGAACGCGTGGCGTGTCTCGGCACTGTTCGTGCGCGAGTGGGTCGGCCGGCCGGCCGCGGTGGGCGCGTTGTGCCCGAGTTCGCGGCATCTNGCGCGCGAAATGGCCGACGCGGTGCCNGATGGCGACGGGCTGGTCGTCGAGCTCGGCGGCGGCACCGGNGCGATCACCGCGGCNCTGCTCGAGCGCGGTGTCGCGCCGCGGCGCCTCGTGGTGGTCGAACGCTCGCCGGCGTTCGTGCAACATCTGCGGCGGCGCTTTCCCGGGATCTCGATCGTGTCGGGCGACGCGCGGCGGCTCGAACGGCTGTTGCCGCCGGGCGCCACGGTCGATGCGATCGTGTCGTGCCTGCCGCTGCGCACGCTGCCGCGCGAGGACGTGGCGGCGATCGTCGGTCAATGTCGGCGGGTGCTGTCGGCCGACGGCGTGATGATTCAATTTACCTACGACCTGCGCCCGCCCGGCCGCCATCCGCTGGGCGATTCGGCATTCGTCGCGTGCGACAGCCGGATCGTGTGGGCCAATTTCCCGCCGGCGCGCATCGTGACCGTGCGCTGCGTCGCGGCCGCATACGCCGGTTGAACCGGGGAGTGCGGGGCGCCCGGACGTGGCGCCTCGCCGCATGCTTTCAGCGGCCCTGCTCATCGTTCCAGTTTTTCTTCATCTTGCCGTCACATCCGGTTCCTACCGTCGCCTTTCATTTCGAAAGCATCCGCGGTGAGCAAAACAGGCTACTTGATGTGCTCGACTGCCTGAAGGCAGGGATTTCGACGCTGACGTTGGCGCCGACTTTTGTTCACCGCCGCACGCGGAAAACTAGACGCGCGCGCTATCGGTCACCCGCGCCGCCGGCCGCGACGCGATGCGCTTGATGAAGCGGTCGAGCGGCGTCGCATAGCCGCGCGCGATGATCGCACTTGCTCCTGCCGACAGCGCCAGATACGCGACGAGCAACGCCAGCTTGCCGTCGCCCTGTGTGGCGGACGGCGGCCAGAACGTGCGCAGCGTGCCGAGCACGATCAAGTGAAACAGATACAGCTCGTAGCTGAGCCGGCCGCTCCAGCGCAGCGGCGCGAGCACGCGGCCGTGAGCGGGTGCGTGTTCGGCGTGCGCGCCGATCAGCAGCACGGCCGTACCGAGCGCCATTGCCGAGACGCCCAACACATGGCTTTCCGCGATCGGCCACGCGAGATAGAGCGCGGTCATCAGTGCCGCGACCAGCCATTGCACGGGCGCGGCCGCGAGCACCTGCCAGCGCGCGCGTTCGGCGAGCAGCGCGGTACAGCAGCCGATCGCGATGCCGTCGAAGCAGGCGAAGTACGCGTACAGGAAGCCGCCTTCGTCGCCCGGATGCGTGTAGCGGTACACGGGACCGACCGCCGCAGTCAGCAGCCAGAACGCGAACAGCCGCGTGTCGCGGCGCAACGCGATGCACAGCAGCGGGAACGACAGGTAGAACACCTCTTCGACCGACAGTGACCACAACACGCCGAGCGCGTAGTTGACCCATCCGTACGCGCCGATCAGCACGTTCATCCAGAACGTGAGCGATGCCAGATTCACGAGCCAGTACGACACGGCGATGCCCTGCGGCGCATGGTTCGTGAAGATCGGCACGCCGGCCGCCGCAAGGCCGTTGACGAGTGCGAGCAGCAGAAGCAGGCACGGGACGATCCGCGCAATGCGCGACACGTAGAACGCGTGCACGTCGACCGCGCCGAGGCTACCCCAGCGGCGGCGCGCGTTCGACGTGATCAGGTAACCCGAGATCGCGAAGAACATCGTCACGCCGTAGTTGCCGTTGCGCACGATCGCGTGGATCGTGTCCCAGCCGAGCACGCGCGCGAGCGCGGTGTCACGCAGCGGATATGCGATGTTGAAGTGATGCAGCAGGACGAGCAGGATCGAGACGCCGCGCAGGAGGTCGATGCGGGCGTTGCGGGGAGCGGCGCTCATTGCGGCGGGGCCGCGGCGGCGAGCGTCGGCAGCGCCGCGAGGAACGTGTCGCGTGAGCGCAGGCCGGCATTGGGCGTTTGCCGCTCGTCGTCCTGGATCAGGTTCGCGAACACCAGCGTGCGCGATCCCTTCGTCGCCCAGCCGACGAACCAGCCGTACGCGTGTGCCGCGTCGTACTGGATGCCCGGCGAGCCGGTGCCGGTCTTGCCGTGCACCGTCCAGCCGCCCGGTTGCGCGTCGAGCAGCGTGATGCGCGCGGTCATGTCATACGCGTGCGCGCTGACGGGCAGCGTCCGCTGGACGATCTTACGCATGAACGCGACCTGTTCGAGCGGCGAGATTCGTAGCGACGAATTGACCCACGCGCCCATCATGCCGGGGAGTTCGCCCGCTTTGCTGGTGACGTCGGCGTTGCCGTAGTCGAACGCGCTCGTGTACTGCTGGAAGCGTGCCTGCCCGAGCGCCTGCGTGACCTGCTCCGAATACCAGAAGACCGACAGCCTCATCCAGCGCGCCGGATCGGTCGGTTCGCGCCACGGCGCGCCGCCCCAGTCGGGGTAGCCGGCGTGGAACTCGAGCGTGGGCGTGTGTTCGTCCTTCAGCACGCCGGCGTCGAAGCCCATCAGGGCGATGGCGACCTTGAACGTCGATGCCGGCGTTACGCGGGTCGTGCAGTCGCCCTGCTGCACGAGCAGCTTGCCGGTGGCGGCGTCGGCGACGACGGTGCAGACGGGGTGCGCGTGAGAGGACGCGGCGGCCAGGAGGCCGGCGAAGGCGAACAGCGCGTAATGCCAGTGCTTCAAGTGCAATTCCTTGGAAAGCGTGCGGAAGATGCGCGGGGCGGACGGAAAGCGGGAAGCCGTGCGCAAGCGAAGCGGCGGCCGGCATCGGTGAGGGCGATCGCGGCCGTCGGGATGGCTCACAGTGTATCGACGGATCGCCGGCTGTCGACCTGTCATGGTTGACGGGGGCGCTCGCGACGGCCGAGCGGCCGTATCACGTCGTCCATACGAGCCGGGGCTCGACCGGCATGCCGTTTTTTGCACGGCCACCCCGTTTTTTTGCACGGCGTTTATACCGCCTCTTCTAAGCTGGGGACGTGTCGAACAGCCGAGACGGCTTCCGTCCGCGCCATGACCTTCATTCATCCCTTTCCCGCGTTCGATGTCGCCGGCCGGCGGTTGCGTGCCGGCGCACCCGGCAGCGTCGCGCCGTTCCCGCCGCCGCGCCCGCGCCCGCGCCTGCAATTGCCTGTCACGCTGACGGCCGACTCCGTCGAGGCGGCGCACGCCCGGCTTGCCGCGCTGCTGCATTCCCCGCTCGGTGTGTATGTCGTCAGCGCGCGCGCCGTGCGCAACGTGATCCACGTGCATTTCGACATCGCTCCGGAGGATCTGGATTTCACGCTGCACACGCTGATCGCGCAGCAGGTCGACGCGGTGATCGGGCCGATCGCGCGCCAATTGTGCGTTCCGGCTGGCGCGCGCTGAGCCGGGAACGGCGATTGCTTGGCTAATCCGCCGCCGATTCGCCGGCCGCCGTGCTGTCCGCCGGCCGCTGACGGTGGACGTTTGTGCGCTGCGTCGAACGCGGCGCTACCCCTGAACAGGGAGGGCCTATGTACCTTACGGAAGAAGTGCGTATTGCGCGCCCGGCTACCCGTCGCGCGCATACCGCGGCGTTGCCGTCGGGCAGGCAGCTTGCCCGGCAGTTGATGGTGACGGTTCGCACGGCGGACGTGCTGCTGCGCCAGGCGATTCGCGTGCCCGATCGCCATCAGTGGCTGGTCGACGCCGAACGCGTCGACGCGGCCGGCGGGCCGCTCACGGCGTGGGATTCTCACGTGACGTTCCGCATCGTCAAGGCATTCGCACCGGCGTTCGATGCGGATGCGTGTGCGGCCGACCCCGATCAAGCGGCGGTCGAGATCCGCTTGTTTCTTCCCGAACAGGCTTATGTCGCCGAGCGGCGCATCGGCATCTTCGGCCGGCGGCATGGCCAGCGGTTCAGCGCGACGCTGTCGGTCACGGCCGGCTCGCAGTGGGGCGGCCGGCGCAGCGAGCACGTTCCGCCGGCAGGGCGNCACGTGCACGGCGACACGCTGGAAGCGCTCGTCGANACGGTGGCCGNCATCGTCAACGCGGCGTTGCGCGTGGCCGGGCATGGCGCGACCGGCCACGGGTGACGCGGCGGCGCGCNGCCGCCGGCGGACTCACACGTCGCCGGNCTGCCCGGTCTGCCGCTGCAGGTCTTCCATCAATTGTTCCGCGAGGAAGTCGCACGGCGGCCGTTTCGACTTGGTGCTGCGCGCGAGGATCAGCTCGAGCGGCGGCAGGTCGGGCAGCCCGTGCGAACGGCCGAGCATCGACAGTTGCGCGGGAATCGCGCAGCGGGCAAGCGGCGCGACCGCAAGGCCGGCCTCGACCATGCTGAGCAGCCCGAGCAGGCTCGGGCTTTCATACGACGTGCGGTACGGCACTTTCGCGCGTTCGAGGCTGCGGATCGCGTTCTCGCGCGCGACGCTGCCGGGCATGAACACCGCGATCGGCAACGGCCGTTCCTCCCAGACGCGCGGCCCGTTCGTCATCGCGGCCCACGCCATCGGCTCGTGGCGGATGAAGTCGCCCGACAGCCCCTTGATGCGCGTCCCGCACACGAGATCGACGGTGCCCTCCTTGATCAGCGGCGCGAGCGCGCTGCTCGGCAGCCCCATCACCTGGATCTCGACCTTCGGGTAGGTCGCGGAGAATTTCTTCAGCACCGACGGCAGCAGCGACGACGCATAGTCGTCCGGCACGCCGATCACGACCTTGCCGGTCACTTCCGGCCGCACCACGGCCGCCCATGCCTCGTCACGCAGCGCCAGCATTCGTCTGGCGAATCCCAGCAGCACCTCGCCTTCGCGCGTCAGCACGATGCTGCGCGGCTTGCGCACGAACAGCGGCCGGCCGATCGCGTCCTCCAGGCTCTTGATCTGCATGCTCACGGCCGACTGCGAGCGGTTCACGGCCTCGGCCGCGCGGGTCATGTTGCCGGTTTCCGCGACGGCGACGACGGTGGCCAGCACGTCGTGATCGAGCATCTTCATGGGTATCAGGAAAACTGAACGTAACGATCAGCATTATGCGTTTTTATTGTTGCTGTGTATCTGCCATAGTGCGATCACGCTGGCGTTTCGCCCGAGGGTGGCGCGGCGGTCGGGCCGTGCCAATCCGGCGTGCGGGACTGAACAGGGAAGCGTGGTGAATCGATGATGGACCATCCGTTGCGCGCCGCACTGGCCGCGGAATTGCATGCGCGGCCGTTCCTGCGGCTCGCTGAAGCCGTGTCGCTCACGCACTACGCGATCTATGCGGACGGCCAGCCCGACATCCACGAAACGCTGCTGCACGCGCTGTGCCGCGATACCGGCATCGACGCGCCGCACGAAGGCGCGACGCACTACGCGGTGCAGTCGCCGTGCGGCTGGCACCTGAAGTGGGAGCGCCACACCGAATTCTCGACCTTCACGTTCGTCGCGCCGCGTCGCGACACCGGTTATTTCGACGATCTCGCGATCGACGGCATTCCGGCCGCGTGGTTCGCGCGGCTGGCCGGCATCCGCTTCGTCGCGGTGCGGATGGAACTGCTGTCCGGCGACGCCGCGCGGCGCGTATGCGGCGACCTGCGGCGCTGGATCGACGGGCCCGTGCTGGTCGGCAGCCACGTGCTCGGCGGCGGCAAGGTGTTCTGCGACTGGCACGTGCGCAGCGACGGCTTCATGCGTTTTCTCGTGGTCGACGAGGATTTCCGCGAGGAGCAGGGCGGCCGGCTGTTGCAGCGTCTGTATGAAATCGAAACGTACCGGATGATGGCGCTGCTGGCACTCCCCGTCGCGCGCCGGATGAGCCGCGAGCTCGACGAGATCCATGCGGCGCTGCACGCGTTGATGCAGCGGATGGATGCGAGCGGCGCCGACGGTGACGACGCGGCGTTGCTCGTCAAGCTCACGCATCTGGCGGTGCGGGTCGAATCGTTGTCGGGATCGGGGGCGCGCTTCAGCGCGTCGCGCGCGTACGAAAAGCTCGTGCTGGCGCGCATCCACGAGCTGCGCGAGGAGCGTATCGAAGGGATGCCGACGATCGCCGAATTCATGGAGCGACGCTTCGCGCCGGCGATGGAAACCTGCCGCAGCGTATGGGCGCGTCACGAACAGATCGCCGCGCGGATCGCCCGGGCGGTCGACCTGCTGCGCACTCGCGTGAATCTCGCGCAGGAAAAGGATGTGACGCGGCTGCTGGCCGGCATGGAGCGCACCGCGCGCAACCAGCTGCATTTGCAGCACGCGGTCGAAGGGCTGTCGGTGGCCGCCATTTCGTACTACGTGCTGTCGCTCGCGACGGCGGCGTTCAAGGCGCTGCACGTGATGAACCTGCCGGTCGATCCCGAGCTGGCGGAAGGGCTGCTGATCGCGCCGGTCGTGTTCGCTGTGATTCACATCACGCGGCGCACGCGCGCGCAGCTTGCGCGGGCCGAGGCGGGGCATGACAGTGCGCCCGTGCATGCGGCGACGTTGAAGCAGGCCAGCTAGAACATCAACGACCTGTCAAGGCAAAGGAGTGGAGATGACTTTTTCGCAGAAGCAAGCGGGGTTTTATAGCGGTTTCGATGTTGCGTTCGACGAGCCGGCAACGGACGATGCCGGTGTGCCTGAGGCAGCGCGCGTGACGTCGTATCAAGCCGTGCTGCAGGAACCGATGACGTCGCTCGTCGGCAATACGATCGATCGGCCGGACGTCGCGGCAGTGGCGATTCTCGGGTACAACTGACGCGCGTTCCTTTCGCGTCGTTTCGACATCACGCCGGCGTTTCGTTCGAGTGAAACGCCGGCCGTCCGAGCGGGACGGCGCTGTTTTCCGTTCCGCGTGGCTGTATTCAGCCGGCCGCCTTTTTGCGCGCCGCACGCGCGCCGCCTTCCCCCTTTGATCGTTCTGCCCCCTGCGCGAGCGCCAACTCGACGAACGCCCGCGCGGCCGCACTCCGATACCCACCCTTGCGCTGCAGCAGCACGGCCGTGCGCCTCAGCCCCGCCGGATCGAGCGCAACCGCGACGAGATCGTCGTGCTCGACCGCGATCGTCGCCGGCAGCAGCGTCGCGAGGTTCGTGCGGCACACGATCTCGATCACCGCACCGAGCGAATTCGCTTCCATCAGCACGCGCGGCTGCAGGTCGTGCTCGCGGAAATAGCGGTCGATCTGCATGCGCGTCGCGAATTCCGCGGTGAGCAGCACGAGCGGCGCGCCGTGCAGCGCGCGCAGGCCGGCCTTGCGTTTGCCGCCGAGCGCGTGTCCGCGGTTCACGACCAGCGCCAGCGTTTCGACCAGCAGCGCCTGCGCGTCGATATCCGCGGTCCGCACCTCGTCGAATGCAATGCCGACATCGAGCTCGTCGTCGACGAGCAGTGCCTCGATACGCTCCTGCGACATCTCGCGAACCGACAGCGACACGTCCGGATAGCGGCGGTGAAACGCCTCGACGAGCGGCCCGACGAGATAGCTCGTGAAGGTCGGCGTGACCGCGAGGCGCAGCGAGCCGCGGCTCAGGTCCTGCACGTCGTGAATCGCCCGCCGGCCTTCCGCGAGATCATGCAGCGCCTGCCGCGCATAGCGGAAATACACGTCGCCGGCATCGGTCAGCCTCGTGACGCGGCCGGTGCGGTCGAACAACTGCGCGCCGAGCGAGTCCTCGAGCTGGCGGATCTGCTGCGACAGCGCGGGCTGCGAGACGTGCAGCGCGGCGGCCGCGCGCGTGAAACTGCGATGTTCGGCGACGGCCAGGAAGTAGTGGATGTGACGCAGCAGCATGGCGGTTCCTATAAGTCGTGCTTATCAGGTGGATCGTAAATCAGTCTTTTACGTTATCGGAAGTCGGGCGTAACCTGTCCTTCATCGATTCCACCCGCACCGGAGAACACGCGATGAAGGACATCATCGAAGGCTTCCTGAAGTTCCAGCGCGACGCCTATCCGGCGCGCGCCGCGCTGTTTCGCGATCTCGCACGCAGCCAGAATCCGCGGGCGCTGTTCATCTCGTGCTCGGATAGCCGGCTCGTGCCGGAGCTCGTCACCCAGCGCGAGCCGGGCGACCTGTTCGTGATCCGCAACGCGGGCAACATCGTGCCGTCGTACGGCCCGGAGCCGGGCGGCGTGTCGGCGTCGGTCGAATATGCGGTCGCCGCGCTGCG
>Ga0058696_1000776_pt1 | contig 13354 bp, 10 predicted proteins | sample AgamicMgSfrz_FD_55077 | JGI IMG/M metagenome (GOLD analysis project Ga0058696, IMG submission 55077) | Agave microbial communities from Guanajuato, Mexico - Mg.Sf.rz | ecosystem: Host-associated > Plants > Phyllosphere > Phylloplane/Leaf | place: Guanajuato, Mexico | collected 2012-05-30 | reverse complement strand
GAGCAGAAGGGTTCCGACGATCTGGCCGAGCTGGGCCAGCTCACGCTGAAGCCGGAAGCGAACATCATCAAGCTGCCGAACATCAGCGCATCGGTGCCGCAGCTGAAGGCTGCGATCGCCGAACTGCAGGCGCAGGGCTACGCGCTGCCGGCCTATCCGGAAGATCCGTCGACCGACGAAGAAAAGGCCGTCAAGGCGCGCTACGACAAGATCAAGGGCAGCGCGGTGAACCCGGTGCTGCGCGAAGGCAACTCCGACCGCCGCGCGCCGCTGTCGGTCAAGAACTACGCACGCAAGCATCCGCACAAGATGGGCGCGTGGAAGGCCACGTCGAAGGCGCACGTCGCGCACATGACCGAAGGCGACTTCTACGGCAGCGAGAAGTCGGCGCTGATCGCCGATGCCGGCAGCGTGAAGATCGAACTCACGACGACCGACGGCGCGAAGAAGGTGCTGAAGGAAAAGACGGCCGTGAAGGCCGGTGAAGTGATCGACGCATCGGTGATGAGCCGCAATGCGCTGCGCAGCTTCATCGAAGCGCAGATCGCCGACGCGAAGGCGCAGGACGTGCTGTTCTCGGTGCACCTGAAGGCGACCATGATGAAGGTCTCGGACCCGATCCTGTTCGGTCACTTCGTGTCGGTGTTCTACCGCGANGCGCTCGCGAAGCANGCGGACGTGCTGGCGAAGGCCGGCTTCAACCCGAACAACGGNATCGGCGACCTGTACGCGCGCCTGAAGGACCTGCCGGCCGATACGCGCGAAGCGATCGAAGCCGACGTCAAGGCNGAGTACGCGGTGCGNCCGCGCCTCGCGATGGTCAACTCGGACAAGGGCATCACGAACCTGCACGTGCCGAGCGACGTGATCGTCGACGCATCGATGCCGGCGATGATCCGCGATTCGGGCGGCATGTGGGGCCCGGACGGTCAGCTGTACGACGCGAAGGCCGTGATTCCGGACCGCTGCTACGCGGGCGTCTACCAGGCCGTGATCGAGGACTGCAAGCAGCACGGCGCGTTCGATCCGGTCACGATGGGCAGCGTGCCGAACGTCGGCCTGATGGCGCAGGCGGCCGAGGAATACGGTTCGCACGACAAGACGTTCCAGATCCCGGCGGACGGCGTCGTGCGCGTCATCGACGAAGCCGGCAACGTGCTGCTCGAGCACGCGGTCGAGTCGGGCGACATCTGGCGCATGTGCCAGACGAAGGACGCACCGGTGCAGGACTGGGTCAAGCTCGCGGTCAACCGTGCCCGCGCGACCGGCGCCCCGGCTGTGTTCTGGCTCGACCCGGCGCGCGCGCACGATGCGCAGATCATCGCGAAGGTCGAACGCTACCTGAAGGATCACGACACGAACGGCCTCGACATCCGCATCATGACGCCGGTCGACGCCACGCGTTTCTCGCTCGAGCGCATCCGCGCGGGCAAGGACACGATTTCGGTCACCGGCAACGTGCTGCGCGACTACCTGACCGACCTGTTCCCGATCATGGAACTCGGCACCAGCGCGAAGATGCTGTCGATCGTGCCGCTGATGGCCGGCGGCGGGATGTTCGAAACGGGTGCGGGCGGTTCCGCGCCGAAGCACGTGCAGCAGTTCGTCGAGGAAGGCTTCCTGCGCTGGGATTCGCTCGGCGAATTCCTCGCGCTGGCCGCGTCGCTCGAACACCTCGGCAACGCGTACCAGAACCCGAAGGCGCTCGTGCTCGCGAAGACGCTCGACCAGGCGACCGGCAAATTCCTGGACGAGAACAAGTCGCCGGCGCGCAAGGTCGGTGGCCTCGACAACCGCGGCAGCCACTTCTACCTGTGCCTGTATTGGGCCCAGGCGCTGGCCGAGCAGACCGAGGACGCCGCGCTGAAGGCGCAGTTCGAGGGTGTGGCGAAGGCGCTGTCCGACAACGAGGCGCGTATCCTGGAAGAACTGGCGGCCGCGCAAGGCAAGGCACAGGCGATCGGCGGCTACTACCGTCCGGACGTCGAGCTGACGAGCCAGGCCATGCGCCCGAGCGCGACGCTGAACGGCATCGTCGACGCGCTCGCCTGACGCCGGCCGCGCCAGCGCGCGAGCCGATGCGTGTGTCGACGCGGCGCGGTTAGCCGTTCGCCGTCCGACACCCAATAAAAACGCCCCGGTCGCCCGGGGCGTTTGTCGTTGCAGGCTTGCCATTCAGACGTGAACGATTTCCCATTCGGCGATTTCGTCCGGCACTTCGAGCGTGGCCGTGTCCAGTTCGGACGGTTGCGCGCAGTCGCCGCGGGAGATGCGGTCGGCCGCGACTTCCGGGCACGAGAACGCGCCGAGCGAGGCGTTGCCGAACGTCGCTTCCCAGCCGCCGTTTGCCGGCAGGATGTAGAACGACCCGAGCGCTGAACCAAAGCGAAATCCCTTCATTTCCGTTCTCCCTTTCTGATCACGAGCGATTCTGTTGTGCCGCCTGCCGGCTCGGCCGGCTGTGGCCCGACTGGCTGCTTGCGCCGGGTTCCGTGTCGAACGTCGTGGCGAAGCGTCAGTGCATGGAACAAAGTCTACGTCCGCGCCCCGCTCGGATGGTGCATGTAGAACAGCTTCTCGAAACAAAAATTCTTTTTCAAAAACAACAATTTATTTGCGTCGTTTTGTATTGCGGAACGTTTTTCGGCATCGCGAAACGGCGAATTTGTGCCGTGCACCACGAATTTTTATAACGCAGTGACTTGTTCCGCATCGTGAAAAATAGGTGGGTTTGCGGATCGTTGGGGCAGCGAGCGCGAACGCGGGGCCGGGTTGGAAGGCACAAAGCGTGTTTGCTGAGGGTGCAAAGGGCGACAGATAAGTAACGATGGTTGCCAGGGCACCGCCCGGCGGCGCCGATCATGGCGCCGTCCCTCCGCGGTGACGATGCTTGCCGCGGCGTATTGCCGCCTGCCCGGTGGCGGCGTTTTTCGATCCGGCCCTGCGGTTATGATGACGCGACCGTCGCGGCTGTCGCGCGGCGCTGCATGAACAACGAGGATCGATTGATGAGACGGAGAACCTTCCTGTCGCGCGCCATCGGCGTCGCGGCCGCGTCGCTGTTCGCACGCACCGCGTCGGCGCAGCATGCCGGTCACGCGGGCATGGCCGGCATGGATTCGATGGACGACATGCCGGGCATGTCGGGTATGTCAGGGATGTCGGCGCACGCGCAGCACGGCCAGCCCGCGCCGGCCGCGCTCGCGGCCGCCGACGCGCTGCCGGCCGGCGCGCCGCTCGCGACGTTGCGCACGCTCGCCAACGAAAGCCGTGAGCCCGGCACGTTCCGGGCCACGCTGGTCGCTCAACCGGTGGCGCGACCGCTGCTGCGCGGCGCGCGGCCGACGACGTTCTGGCAGTTCGGTACCGGTACGCAAGGCCCTGTGGTCGGCCCGCTGATCGACGTGCGCGAGGGCGATACGGTCGAGATCCGGTTCGTGAACAAGCTGCCGCAGCCGTCGACGATCCACTGGCACGGCCTGCCCGTGCCGCCCGACCAGGACGGCAATCCGTCCGATCCCGTTGCGCCCGGCGCGTCGCGCGTGTATCGCTTCACGCTGCCGAAGGGCAGCGCCGGGACTTACTGGTACCACCCGCATCCGCACATGATGACCGCCGAGCAGGTGTTCCGCGGGCTGGCCGGCCCGTTCGTCGTGCGCGCCGCGGACGATCCGCTAGCCGGCTGGCCCGAGCGTCACCTGTTCGTGTCGGACCTGAAGCTTGCACGCGACGGCACGATTGCGCCGAACGACATGATGGACTGGATGAACGGCCGGGAAGGTCAATTCGTGCTGGTCAACGGCGCGCGCCGGCCGCGCATCGACGTCGCGAGCGACGAGCGCTGGCGTGTCTGGAATGCATGCAGCGCGCGCTACCTGCGCATCGCGTTCGACGACGGCCGCGTGTTCGAGCACGCAGGCACCGACGGCGGGTTGTTCGACGCGCCGCGGCGCGTGACGTCGCTGCTGATCGCGCCGGGCGAGCGGGCGGAACTGCTGGTGCGCGCCGGCGACCGCGCGTCGCGCGCGGTGCTGCAGGCGGCCGAGTACGACCGCCGCAAGATGGCGATGTCGCACGACGACGGCCACGGCAGCCTGCCGCCCGATCCGGCGCAGGCGCTGGCCGATGTCGCGTTTGCGCCCGCCGAGGCCCGCGCACTGCCTGCCACGCTGCGCGCGGTACTGCCGCTGGGCGAACCGGTGGCGCACAAGACGGTCGCGTTCGGCGAGGAAATGGACATGGACGCGATGATGAAGGGCGCGGCGCACGGCCGCCCGGCAGGCATGCGCTTCACGATCAACGGCGACATCTACGCGCCGCACCGCGCGACGCTGACGAGCCGCCGCGGCGACGTCGAGCGCTGGGAGATCCGCAATACGACGGACATGGACCACCCGTTCCACCTGCACGGCACGCAGTTTCAGGTGATCGAGCGGACGTCGGCCGGTTCGCGCACGAGCGAGCCGTTCCGCGCGTGGCGCGATACCGTGAACGTGCGCAGCGGTGAAACCGTGTCGCTGCTCGTCATGCAAGACATGCCCGGCGAGCGCATGTTTCATTGCCACATTCTCGAACACGAGGATCTCGGCATGATGGGTACGCTGAAGGTCGTGTAACGAAGCCGCGGATATGTTTCACATGCGGATTCGATATCCGATCTGCATGNGTGACAAGACAATGTGTGTTCAATTATCGNGATTGAACGAAAAGGCCGGCCAATCGATTATCGATTGGCCGGCCACAAAAAAAGAAACCCGGCGCTGTGCGCCGGGTTTCTTCGTCCGATATCCGATGCCTTATGCGGCCTGGATGTTCGACGCTTGCTTGCCCTTCGGTCCTTGAACGACGTCAAAGCTCACCTTCTGGCCTTCCTTCAGCGTCTTGAAGCCATTCATGGTGATAGCCGAGAAGTGCGCAAACAGATCCTCACCGCCCTCGTCGGGAGTGATGAAACCGAAGCCCTTCGCGTCGTTGAACCACTTAACGATACCAGTTGCCATTTTCCTACTTCCCCTGTCACACAGTCGCTGCTACTTACCACGAGCACGCTCGAAAAGCTAAACGACCAAAATACGGCCGTTCCCCCCTCACAAGCTCACCTCGGCCTCTTTCGTTTCGCCAATCGGCAAATTGAAAAAAGTGCCAGCTTGATTGTTGGCGCTCTTTATTGGAGTGTCAAGTGGAATTTTTAGACGTTTAGAGGGTCGTTGTAAAGAACCCATTTTCAGGGTTTTTCCGGCTTTGCTTTGCAGCATGTGGCCAAGCGCGGGGGCTTGAAAAGCCGCATAATCGGCTCATATACCAGGCTCGAGTGACACGCGTTCGAGTCGTCCCGGCTTGTGGGATACTGGATGCGGACACGACGTTCCGGTGAGCTTCCCCTTGACGGTTCGTGTTCCGCGCCATGCGTGAAAGCCGGCACCGCAGCCGGCTTTCGTATGGCGCGAAGACGATCGCGTGTTCCGGGACACCGGGGAGGGCGCCGGCCGGTCGGTCGGGTAATGGCAGGATTGCGGGCCTGTCCGAGTTGTTTAGAATGGGTGTATGGCGATTATCCCGGACAAGCAGGACAGTACCGTCCTGGAACGCAAGCAGCAGAAGCTCAAGCCGCCTTCGATGTACAAGGTGGTGCTGCTCAACGACGACTTCACGCCGATGGAGTTCGTCGTGATGGTGGTCCAGGAGTATTTCAAGAAGGATCGCGAGACGGCCACGCAGATCATGCTGAAGGTCCATCGCGAAGGGCGAGGGGTTTGTGGGGTCTATACGCGGGACATCGCGTCGACCAAGGTTGAGCAAGTCGTTACCCATGCGCGGCAGGCAGGGCATCCGCTGCAGTGCGTGATGGAGGAAGCATGATTGCCCAGGAATTGGAAGTCAGCCTGCACATGGCGTTCATGGAAGCACGCCAGGCGCGCCATGAGTTCATTACGGTCGAGCACCTGCTGCTGGCCCTGCTGGATAATCCGACGGCAGCCGAGGTGTTGCGCGCGTGTGCGGCCAACATCGAGGACTTGCGTCAGAACCTGCGCAATTTCATCCACGACAACACACCTACCGTCCCGGGTACCGACGACGTCGATACCCAGCCGACGCTCGGTTTCCAGCGTGTGATCCAGCGCGCGATCATGCACGTCCAGTCGACGTCGAACGGCAAGAAGGAAGTCACCGGCGCGAACGTGCTGGTCGCGATCTTCGGCGAGAAGGATTCGCACGCCGTGTACTACCTGCAGCAGCAGGGCGTCACGCGTCTCGACGTGGTGAACTTCATTTCGCACGGCATCGCGAAGACGAACAACGGCGAAGCCGCGAAGTCGACCGATGCGAACGCGGAAAGCGAAGACGCGAACGCGCAGAAGGAAACCCCGCTCGCGCAGTTCACGCAGAACCTGAACCAGATGGCGAAGGACGGCCGCATCGATCCGCTGATCGGTCGCGAGCCCGAGGTCGAGCGCGTCGTGCAGGTGCTGTGCCGTCGCCGCAAGAACAACCCGCTGCTCGTGGGCGAAGCCGGCGTCGGCAAGACCGCGATCGCGGAAGGGCTCGCGTATCGCATCACGCGCGGCGAAGTGCCGGACATCCTCGCGAACGCGCAGGTGTACTCGCTCGACATGGGCGCGCTGCTCGCGGGCACCAAGTATCGCGGCGATTTCGAGCAGCGGCTGAAGACGGTGCTNAAGGAGCTCAAGGAGCGCCCGCACGCGATCNTGTTCATCGANGAAATCCATACGCTGATCGGCGCGGGNGCCGCGTCGGGCGGCACGCTCGATGCGTCGAACCTGCTGAAGCCGGCGTTGTCGTCNGGCACGCTCAAGTGCATCGGCGCGACCACGTTCACCGAGTATCGCGGCATCTTCGAGAAGGATGCGGCGCTGTCGCGGCGCTTCCAGAAGGTGGACGTGACGGAGCCGAGCGTCGAGCAGACGGTCGCGATCCTGCGCGGGCTGAAGTCGCGCTTCGAGGAGCATCACGGCGTCAAGTACTCGTCGGGCGCCCTGTCGGCCGCGGCCGAGCTGTCGGCGCGCTTCATCACCGACCGTCACCTGCCGGACAAGGCGATCGACGTGATCGACGAGGCGGGCGCCGCGCAGCGCATCCTGCCGAAGTCGAAGCAGAAGAAGACGATCGGCAAGAGCGANATCGAGGAAATCATCTCGAAGATCGCGCGCGTGCCGGCGCANAGCGTGTCGCAGGACGATCGCAGCAAGCTGCAGACGCTCGACCGCGACCTNAAGAGCGTCGTGTTCGGCCAGGACCCGGCGATCGATGCGCTCGCGGCNTCGATCAAGATGGCGCGCGCGGGCCTCGGCAAGATGGACAAGCCGATCGGCGCGTTCCTGTTCTCCGGCCCGACGGGTGTCGGCAAGACCGAAGTGGCGCGCCAGCTCGCGTTCACGCTCGGCATCGAGCTGATCCGCTTCGACATGTCGGAATACATGGAGCGTCACGCGGTGAGCCGGCTGATCGGCGCGCCGCCGGGCTACGTCGGGTTCGACCAGGGCGGCCTCCTGACCGAAGCCGTCACGAAGAAGCCGCATTGCGTGCTGCTGCTCGACGAAATCGAGAAGGCGCATCCGGACATCTTCAACGTGCTGCTGCAGGTGATGGACCACGGCACGCTGACGGACAACAACGGCCGCAAGGCGGATTTCCGCAACGTCATCATCATCATGACGACGAACGCGGGCGCCGAGTCGATGCAGAAGGCGACGATCGGCTTCACGACGCGCCGCGAAACCGGCGACGAGATGACCGACATCAAGCGCCTGTTCACGCCNGAGTTCCGCAACCGCCTGGATTCGATCATCAGCTTCCGCTCGCTCGATGAGGAAATCATCATGCGCGTGGTCGACAAGTTCCTGATCCAGCTCGAGGAACAGCTGCACGAGAAGAAGGTCGACACGCTCTTCACCGACGCGTTGCGCAAGCATCTCGCGAAGCATGGCTTCGACCCGCTGATGGGCGCGCGGCCGATGCAGCGGCTGATCCAGGACACGATCCGGCGCGCGCTGGCCGACGAACTGCTGTTCGGCAAGCTGCTCAACGGCGGCCACGTGACCGTCGACGTCGACGAAAGCGACAAGGTGCAGTTGTCGTTCGACAAGCTGGCGAATCCGCCGCACAAGCCGAACGAAGAGACGGTCGAAGTCGAGTAAGCGATAATTCGTTGTTCATGCGAACGGCGCGGGAAGTTCTCCGCGCCGTTTCGTTTTATCCGGCGCCGGCGGCGCGATGGTGGTGCAGGGGAGTGGTAACGCAGTGACACAACAACAACGATCGTTCGACGCTATCGTCGCGCGCGAACAAGGGTTGCGCCACGCGCTGACGTCGGGGCAGATGGCGATGATCGCGATCGGCGGCGCGATCGGCACGGGGCTGTTTCTCGGCAGCGGGTTCGCGATCGGGCTCGCGGGCCCGAGCGTGCTGGTGTCCTATGCGATCGGCGCGCTGATCGCGCTGCTGCTGATGGGCGCGCTCGCGGAAATGACCGTCGCGCATCCGACGGCCGGCTCGTTCGGCGCCTATGCCGAGCATTACGTCGGCCCGCTCGCGGGCTTCCTGGTGCGCTACGCGTACTGGTTCGCGGTCGTGTTCGCGATCGGCACCGAGATCAGCGCGATCGCGGTGTTCATGAAGTACTGGTTCCCGGCCGTGCCCGGCTGGTACTGGGTCATCGGCTTCTCGGCGCTGCTGATCGCGGTGAACCTCGCGAGCGTCACGCTGTACGGGACGGTCGAATACGCGTTCTCACTGCTGAAGATCGCGGCGATCGTCGTGTTCATCGTGCTCGGTGCCTATCTCGTGTGGGCGGCGCCGGCCGCATCGGGCATCGGTTTCGCGAACTACACCGCGCACGGCGGCTTCATGCCGAAGGGGCCGTGGGGTACGTGGGTCGCGGTGATCGTCGCGATCTTCAGCTACATGAGCATCGAAGCGGTCGCGATCGCGGCCGGCGAGGCGCGCGATCCGCAGCACGCGGTCACGCGCGCATTCCGCTCGACCGTGTTCCGGCTCGTGCTGTTCTACCTGCTGACGCTCGCGCTGATGCTCGCGATCGTGCCATGGACGCAGGCCGGCACCGACGAAAGCCCGTTCGTGAAGGTGATGGCCGCGACGCACGTGCCGTATGCGGCCGGCGTGATCAACTTCGTGCTGTTGATCGCGGCGCTGTCGGCGATGAACAGCCAGCTCTACGTGACGACGCGGATGATGTTCAGCCTGTCGCGCGCGCGCCTCGCGCCCGCGGTGTTCGGCCGGCTCGGCGCGAACGGCGTGCCGCGGGCGGCGCTGTGGATCTCGACGAGCGGCGTCGCGGTGGCGGCCGTGCTGGTCGCGCTCGCGCCCGACACCGCGTTCACGGTGATGATGGCGATCGCGATGTTCGGCGCGCTGTTCACGTGGCTGATGATCTTCGTCACGCACCTGCGGTTCCGTGCGCGGTATCGCGGCCCCGCGCTCGCGTTCCGGATGTGGGGGCACCCGTTCGGCAGCCTGCTCGGCGCGGGGCTCGTCGCCGCGATCCTGCTGACGACCGCTTTCACGCGCGAATTCCGGATGACGATGGTGGTCGGCGTCGTGTTCGTCGTGCTGCTGACGCTCGCCTACGCGCTGCATTACCGGCACCAGCACGCGCGCTGATCGTGGCGGCGNGGGCACTCGCGCCGTTCGTCACACTCGCTAAGGTTCCGTTAAGCGAGCTGGGCCTACATTCGATCCTGTCTGCATGGCGTGCCGATCCGCACCGGCGCGCCGCTTCCTGCAAAAAGGGGTTCGAATGAACAAACTGCCCGAAATCACGCTCGCGTTCTGGATCATGAAGATCTGCGCGACGACGCTCGGCGAAACCGGCGGCGATCTGCTGTCGATGACGCTGAACGTCGGCTACGCGGTGAGCTCGATCCTGCTGTTCGGTTTCTTTCTCGTGACGCTGGGCGCCCAGCTCAGGACGACGCGCTATCGCCCGGCGATCTACTGGGCCGTGATCGTCGCGACGAGCACGGCCGGCACGACGATGTCCGACTTCATGGATCGCACGCTCGGCCTCGGCTATGCGGCCGGCTCGTCGATCCTCGTCGCGATCCTGCTGGCGATCTTCGCGGTCTGGCGCCTCAGCGGCGAATCGCTGTCGGTCGACCTGATCCGTACGCGCAAGGTCGAGCTGCTGTACTGGATCGCGATCCTGTTCTCGAACACGCTCGGCACCGCGCTGGGCGACTTCCTCGCGGACAGCTCGGGGCTCGGCTTCGGCGGCGGCGCACTGCTGATCGGCGGGCTGCTTGCGGTGATCGTGCTCGCGCACTACTTCACGCGAATCTCCGGCGTGCTGCTGTTCTGGGCCGCGTTCGTGCTCACGCGTCCGTTCGGCGCGACGGTCGGCGACCTGCTGACGAAGCCGGTCGCGAAGGGCGGCCTCGCGCTCGGCACGGTCGGCTCGTCGGCCGTGCTGCTCGGCGTGCTGGTCGCGATGGTCGTCTATGCAAGCATCGCGCAGGCGCGGCGTCGCGAACCGGCGCCCGCGCGGATCGCGCAACCGGCCGGCAAGTGACGGTGCGTGAAAAGGAAAGGGGCCACTCAGCGTGGCCCCTTTTCTCATGCTGCGTGGCTCAGTGGCGGCCGGTGCTGCCGAAGCCGCCTTCGCCGCGATCGCTCTCGGTGAATTCGTCGACGATGTTGAACTGTGCCTGCACGACCGGCACGATCACGAGCTGCGCGAGGCGTTCAAACGGGTTCAGCACGAACTCGGTCTGGCCGCGGTTCCACGTCGAGACCATCAACTGGCCCTGGTAGTCGGAATCGATCAGGCCGACGAGGTTGCCGAGCACGATCCCGTGCTTGTGGCCGAGGCCCGAGCGCGGCAGGATCAGCGCCGCATAGCCGGGGTCCGCAAGGTGGATCGCGAGGCCCGTCGGCACGAGCGTAGTTTCGCCCGGCTGCAGCGTGACCGGTGCGTCGAGGCACGCGCGCAGATCGAGGCCGGCGCTGCCGGTGGTCGCGTAGGCGGGCAGGTAGTCGCGCATGCGCGCGTCGAGAATCTTCAGGTCGAGTTTCATGCGGTCGTCGAATCGGTCGGGAAGGGCGCGGCGGCTATGGCCGCCGCGCGGGATCAGATCAGGCGGTTGTCGGGCAGGCGCTTCGCGATTTCCGCGACGAGCGCATGCGCGAGTTCGTCCTTCGGGGCGCGCGGCAGGCGCGTGAGACCGGCGGCCTCGAACAGCACGACTTCGTTGTCGTCGCGGCCGAACGTCAGCGGGCCGAGATTGCCGACGAGCAACGGCACATTCTTGCGCTTGCGCTTCTCGTCGCCATGCACGTCGAGGTCGCCGCTTTCGGCCGCGAAGCCGACGCAGAACGGCGCGTCGGGCAGCGCGGCGACCGACGCGAGGATGTCGGGATTCTCGACGAACGCGAGCGCCGGCATCTTGCGGTCGGTCGTCTTCTTCATCTTGTGCTCGGCCGGCTGGTCGACGCGCCAGTCGGCGACCGCGGCCACCGCGATGAAGATGTCGGCGTCGGCCACCGCATGCATCACCGCGTCGTACATCTGCTGCGCGGTCTGCACGTCCTGGCGGTACACGCCCCACGGCGTGTCGAGCGCGACCGGCCCGGCGACGAGATGCACGTCGGCGCCGGCCTGTTGCGCGGCGCGCGCGAGCGCGAAACCCATCTTGCCGCTGGAGCGGTTCGTCAGCCCGCGCACCGGGTCGAGCGGTTCGAACGTCGGCCCGGCCGTGATCAGCACGCGGCGGTGCGCGAGCACCTTCGGCGCGAAGTGCGCGACGATCGCTTCATAGATCGCTTCGGGCTCGAGCATGCGGCCGTCGCCGACTTCGCCGCACGCCTGCGCGCCCGAATCCGGGCCGAGCACCGACACGCCGTCCGCGCGCAATTGCGCGGCGTTGCGTTGCGTGGCCGGGTTCTGCCACATCTGGCGGTTCATCGCGGGGACGACGAGCAGCGGACAGTCGCGCGCGACGCACAGCGTCGACAGCAGATCGTCGGCGAACCCGTGCGCGAGCTTCGCGAGGAAATCCGTCGACGCGGGCGCGATCACGATCGCGTCGGCTTCGCGCGACAGGTCGATGTGCGCCATGTTGTTGTCGATACGCGCGTCCCATTGGCTCGTATAGACGGGCCGGCCCGACAGCGCCTGCATCGTGATGGGCGTGATGAACTGGGTGGCGGCGTCGGTCATCGCGACCTGCACGGTCGCGCCGGCCTTCACGAGCAGCCGCGTGAGTTCGGCGATCTTGTAGCAGGCGATGCCGCCCGTCAGGCCGAGAACGAGGTGTTTTCCTGCAAGTTCTGCGTGTGCCAACTCAGGCCTCCTGGGGTCAAACGGAACGGCCGGCGCGAAGCCGGCCGTCGACACGGAGTATGCGCGCTCAGCGCGCGCCGCGCACGCGCCGCAGCTCGTCGTAGATCAGCAGGACCGCGCCGACCGTGATCGCGGAATCGGCAAGGTTGAACGCCGGGAAGTGCCACGCGCCGAGGTGGAAATCGAGGAAGTCGATCACGTGACCGTAGACGAGCCGGTCGATCACGTTGCCGAGCGCGCCGCCGAGGATCAGCGCGAGCGACACGCTGAACAGCCGCTGGTGGCCGTGGCGCTTCAGCAGGAAGCAGATCACGAGCGTCGCGCCGACGCCGAGCGCGGTGAACGCCCAGCGCTGCCAGCCGCTCGCGGTCGACAGGAAGCCGAACGCGGCGCCGCGGTTGTACACCAGCACGAGGTTGAAGAACGACGTCAGCGCATGCTGCGCGCCGTACGCGAACGTTTTGAGGATCGCGATCTTCGACAGTTGGTCGAACAGGATCACGATCAGCGAAATGCCGAGCCAGGGCGCGAGCGCGCCGCTGGCCGGTTTCGACAGGGTCTTCGCCATATTTAAGCAGCGCTCCGGATTTCGCCGTTTTCAAACAGGTTCGAGAAGCAGCGGCCGCACAGCGTCGGGTGCTCGGCGTGCGCGCCGACATCTTCGCGGTAGTGCCAGCAGCGCTCGCACTTCTGGTACTTCGACGCGGCTACGTCGACGCTTTCCTGCGCTTCGTCGTCGACCTTGACGACCGTCGCGGCCGACGTGATCAGCACGAACTTCAGGTCGTCGCCGAGGCTCGTCAGCGCGTCGTAGCGTGCGCCGCTCGCATGCACGGCCACTTCGGCCTGCAGCGACGAACCGATGCGGTTCGCGGTGCGCGCTTCTTCGAGCGCCTTCGTCACGTTGCCACGCACGTCGCGCAGCAGCGCCCACTTCTCGATCAGCGCGGCCGAGCCGGCGACTTCCGGATACGCATAGTAGGTTTCCGTGAAGATCGTGTCGCTCGCCGGCTGGAACACCTTCCACGCTTCTTCCGC